>MDTC01055273.1_pt1 | contig 11285 bp, 10 predicted proteins | sample 811181 | NCBI WGS metagenome assembly MDTC01 (sample SAMN05326644, study PRJNA326480) | marine metagenome | isolation source: seawater | place: Pacific Ocean: North | collected 2011 | reverse complement strand
TTGTACTGGCTCTAGAACACCTCCAATTCCAACTCCACCGCTAATATGTACATTTTTACCTACTTGTGCACAACTTCCAACCGTAGACCAAGTATCCACCATAGTTCCTGCTCCAACATTAGCACCAATATTCACATAACTAGGCATAAGTATTACTCCTTTTTCTAAAAAGGCTCCGTATCTGCAAATTGCATGAGGAACCACTCTTATACCTTTTTCTTTAAACCCTTTTTTTAGAGGAATTTTATCATGAAATTCAAACGGTCCAACCTCAATTGATTTCATTTTCATTAAAGGAAAATATAAAATAACTGCTTTTTTAATCCATTCGTTAACTATCCAATTGCCTCTTATTTTCTCAGCAATTCTTATTTGCCCTTTATCTAGTTGCTCAATAGTTTTTAAAATTGATTTAGAAATAGTATCATTTTCTAATAATTTTCTATCATTCCATGCTGATTCAATAACTTCTTTCATTCTTTTTTTTTACAAATATAATCTATCGCTCAAATATATATTTTTGTTATTTAGATTATAATTAATTCCTAGTTTTGTTTAATGGGAAAAATTCTTGGATTAGATTACGGGAAAAGTCGATGTGGATTATCAATTACTGATGAACTTCAAATAATTGCCTCCCCTTTAACTACAATTGATTCTAAAGAATTAATTGTTTTTTTAAAGGATTACATAATTAAAAATAATATAAAAATATTAGTTATAGGTCTACCTAAAGATAATAAGAATAATTTTTTTGAATTGGAAAAAGACATTAAAGTAGAAATAAAAAAAATTAATGCTATTTTTCCTGAATTAAAAATTGAAAGGGAAGATGAAAGATTTACATCAAAATTATCAAGAATTTATATTAATGAATTAACAAATAAAAGAAAAGTAAAAACTGATAAAAAAAATCTTGATAAGATAAGTGCGTCATTAATATTAGATTCATATTTAAAAAGAAATAAATGATTTTACCAATCTTGTCATACGGAAACTCATTACTAAGAAATAAATGCTCGGATATAGATTCATCATATCCAAATTTGAAAAAGTTAATTAATGATATGTGGGATACAATGTATAATGCTGAGGGGGTAGGCTTAGCTGCACCCCAAGTAGGTAAGCAAATAAGACTTTTTATTATTGATGCCAGTCCTTTTTTTGATAAAAAAGAAGTTAGTTCTTATGAGTTAGAAAATATGAAAAGAATATTTATCAATCCTAAAATTACTTATTCAAATAGCAAGATGTGTAGTTTTAATGAAGGATGTTTAAGTATTCCAGAAATTAGAGAAGATATTGAAAGAAATGAATCAATAATTATAAAGTTTTATGATGAAAAATTCAATTTACTATCCCTAAGTTTTAATGGTATTTTAGCTAGGGTTATTCTTCACGAGTTTGATCATATTGAAGGTGTTCTTTTTACTGATAAAATTTCTAAATTTAAAAGAAATTTAATTCAAAAAAAATTAGATAAAATATCTAGAGGTCAATTCGACATAAATTATCCTATGAAATTTTCCAAGAAATGAAAAAAAAAGATTACTCAATTGATCATTTAATCGAAATCATGAATGATCTTAGATCAAAATGTCCATGGGATCAAAATCAAACCATGGATTCTTTAAAAAAATTAACGATAGAAGAAACATTTGAACTAATAGATGCAATCGACAGAAAGAATTATAATGAAATTTGTGAAGAATTAGGGGATGTACTATTACATGTTGTTTTTTATTCAAAGATTGCCTCAGAGAAGAAGAAGTTTAATTTTGATGATGTAATAAAAACATTAATAAAAAAATTAATTTTTAGACACCCGCATATCTACGGTAATGTCGTTGTAAAGAATGAAGATGATGTTAAAAGAAATTGGGAAAAATTAAAATCACAAAATACTCAAAGAGGAATACTTTCTGGAATCCCTAAGAATTTACCTACATTAATAAAAGCTAATAGAGTACAAGAAAAAGTTTCAAGTATTGGCTTTGATTTTTCAAAAGTAGAACATACCATTAATAAAATAAATGAAGAATTTGAAGAATTTAATTCTGCTTTAATATCAAAAGAAAAATCAGAGATTGAAGAAGAATTTGGTGATATATTATTTTCTCTTGTAAATTATTCAAGACATATCGGCATTGATTCAAATGATTGTTTAAAGAAGTCAACAAAAAAATTCATTCAAAGATTTAGAAAAGTAGAAAAAATTATTGCAAAGAAAAAAGGTGATATAAGTTTATACACGGAAAAAGAACTTAATTTAATTTGGGAAGAGGTAAAAAAATAAAAATAATTATCTAATTAAAATATATTTTTTTTGATTAATATCTAATTGTACCCTTAGTTTATTAATATCATTGTAAACACCGTCAAGAACACTGCTTTTTGATCCCTTTTTTATAAAATTAAGGTTGTTTTCAAGTTGTGAAATTTGCTTATTAATCTCCTCAATTTTCTTTCTTAATTTATTTTTTTCAAAATCTCTTTCAGAATTATTCATAAGTCTAGATTTAACTCTTAAAATATGAGATTCAATTTCACTTTTTGAAAATTTCATCTTTTCTAACTCTATTATTAATACATCAAATAACTTATTATAATCATTTGATTTTTTTTCAATACCTATTTCAATCCATTTCTCAGTTATCTGATTAAGTTTATCAATTGAGAAATCAATTTTTAATTCTTCAATTAATTCATTTTTTTTAATTGATTTCTCTTTTTCTTCGTTAGTTAATTTTATCTTATTGTTATTAACTTTAGCATAGCATAAATCAAATTCTTCTAAAAAAAGATTCCAATTCTCTTTATTTCTCTTGTATGGTACATTTTTAATTTTCTTGAAATTATCCTTTAAGCTTTTAAGATTCTGGATATTAATTTCATCTTGTTCTTTTAGTTTTTTACAATCATCTATTATTTTTAATTGTTTTTTAATATTTTCAGAATAAGTATTTTTTAAGTCTTTAAAGAAAAAATTTTTATTTTTAACAAAAACTTTATTTAAGTTCTTAAATTCCTTCCACAGTTCATTGTTCAATGATGATTTTATAGGCCCTAGTCCTATAAATTTATCTTTTATTTTTTCTATTTCTACAATTTTTTTAAGCCATTGATTTTTTTCATTAACATTTTTATTCATTGATTTTTTAAAATCCTCAATTAAATCTTTTTTAATTTGTAAGTTTTTATCATCATAATCATTTTTGTTTTTTAAATAATCTTTTTTATTTTCTTTTACTCTTTGAATTATTGAATCAAATTTACTATCCAGCTTTATTTCATCTTCTTTTTTAATTGGACCAATAACGTAATTCCATTTCTTTATCAAGCTTAGTAATTCTCTGTAGCTTTTTAGTTTATCTCCATAGGATTCTATTCTCTGAGCACTATTAATTATTTCTAATTTGAGTTTTCTATTTTCTTTTTGGTCCTTTTCTTTTATTTTTTTATTTAAATAGATATAGTCATAAAATAGTTTGACATGATGTTTGTATGAATTGGTTAATCCAAATGATAAATGACTTTGTACTTTCCCAATTTTAATCCAATTTTCTTTTAATTTTTTTAATTTTTCTATTTTTTGATCATTAGAAAGATTATCATTAATTAATTCTTTTAAAACCTCTATTATTTCAGTCTTCTCTTTGAAGTTTTTCTTAAAGTCAATTACAATATTTTTCTTTTTATATGTCATAAAATACATCTTTAAGTTAATAATATTTTATTAACTAAATTTTTTCCAAAGATTCCAACTTTCTTCCGCTTGTTCTTTTAACATTCCTAAACCATTCATAATCCTCGCGCCTCTCTTCTCTGATTCTATTAAAAACATTGTTTTATTTGGGTTATAAATCAAGTCATAACACAATTTTTTTTCATTTATTTGATTGTAATTTATATTAGGTTTTTCTCCAATATTTGGATAAGTTCCCAGAGGGGAGGTGTTAATAATTAAATCATATTCTTTTAATTTTATTGTTAAATAATTTTTATAATCTGAACTTTTTTTTCTTGAAACAATATCAAATTTTATTTTTTTCAATTTTAAACTAAATTGTATTGCTTTGGAAGCTCCTCCAGTCCCAATTATTAATGCTTTTTTAAAATCTAAATTATTTTTAAAACTTTTTATAAAACCTATATAATCTGTATTATAACCAATTAGTTTATTCCCTTTAATTACAATTGTATTTACTGCTCCAATCATTTTAGCTGCTTCATCAATTTCATCTAAAAAGGGTATTATTTTTTCCTTGTACGGAATTGTAACATTAAACCCCTTAATTTTACTCAAATCAATTTTTATAAAATCATTAATCTTATCTAAGTCGAAATTTTTGTATTCAGAGTTTTTAATTCTTTGGTCTCTAAATTTTTCATTAAAGTATCTTTTAGAAAATGAATAATCAATATTTCTACCTATTAAGCCGTATGTTTTTTCTATCGACATAATTGCTAATTAATATAGTAATAATTAAACTTATTAAAATGAAGATGATTGCAATGTAGTTTACATAATTAGAAAACTCGATTGGCTCTAAATTATTTTTAATTTGATTCCAAGGCCAAACAATTGCTAAGGTGCCAACAACAAACCCTATAATTAAGTGTTCTAATTGATTAGGATACTTTTTATTTAAATAGTTTAAAAATTTAGAAAGTATAATTAAACCAAATACTGATCCAAGAAAAAATATAATTAGAACATTAATTAAGTCATTTTCAACAATTAGCTTTTCATCTGATAAGTTGATAAGGTTAGATATTAGATTAAAAAAATTATTTACAGAATCTACTAAAAGGAGTTTATAATTCCCTAATAATATTAGTAAGAATGAACCTGATAGTCCAGGAACTGTAATTCCACAGATACTTATAAAACCACAAAAAAATATAAATACAAGATTTCTGTTTTCGTAAAGAGGATCACTAAAGCTTAGAAAAATTCCAATAGATAATCCAAAAAGCAAAAATATGATGGTATTAATATTAGTCTTATTAATTCTTTTAATTAATATGAATAAAGACCCCAAGATTAATCCAAAAAAAATTGACCAAACATAGAGCTCGTTTTTAATTATAAAATAATCTAATAATTTTGATGTTGAAAAATAACTCATAATCATTCCAAATGAGATAAAAAATAAAAAACCACCATTAATTCTCTTCAAAAATAGTTTTAAACCCTTCTTTTTTATCATAAATAAATTGGTATAATTAATGGATTTGATTGATATTATTAAATGATTATAAAAACCTATTATTAATGAATATAAACCTCCTGAAATTCCGGGGAGTTTATTGATTGTTCCCATTATAATTCCGTGTAAGAATATTTCAAAATAATTGACTTTATTCCAATCTCTAAAATGTTTCATTTTTATTTGAAATTATATTTAAAATGAAAATTAATAAGAATCCACTTAAGGCAAATAAAAGCGTTTGTAAATCATAATAAAAAAAATTGTATGTACTAATAAAAACATTATTTTCATTTAAATCCACAGGTAAAACATTTGTTATAGTTCCAAAAATAAAACCAATCAATACTATCATAGTTCGTTTTTCATTCCTTAACAACAAGTATCTAATAATTCTTGAAAATATAATAATACCAATTAAAGCTCCACAAATAAAAAATAATATAAAAAGATAAGAGTCATCATTGAAATCAAATAATGAGTTTAATTTTTCTAATATAAAATGATAAGCACCAAGGATTAGTAGAATATAAGAACCAGAGATACCCGGTAATATCATTGCTGATGAGCAGATAAAACCACAAATAAAAATATATACTAATGAAATTTCTTGGTTAAAAAAATCGAAATGCGTTATTTGATTTATAATAAAACATGAAATTATTAGAATTATTATATCAATAAGATTGAACTTTTTTATTCTTTTAAATAAAACAACTATACTACACAAGATTAATCCAAAGAAAAATGAACTTAATTGTTTATCAAAATTATCTAGTAGGAATAGTATTATTTTACTGAAGAATAAAATGCTTGTAATAATCCCAAATGCTAAAAAAATAATAAATCTAAGTTTTAGGTTTTGTAAATCTTTCCATTTTTTATTATTAAAAAAATGAGAGGGTCTTTTTATTAATATAGATATTGTTGAAAATAGTAAAATTGTGTTTTTTAAGTTTATGTTGTTTAATGCTATTATTAAATCTTTGTATATACCTGTTATTAATGCTATAGTTCCACCGGATATTCCTGGAACCAAATCGGCTACACCCATTAACATACCTTTAAAAAAAACTAAAAGATATTTTTTCATAGAAATATACTTAAACTAAATAAATCTACTAATAATTGTTAGATATTATATTTAAGGCTTTATTAAGATTTTCTATTGCCTTGTCATGATCATTCTTTCTTAAATAATACTTGGCGATTGAAATCCATGCTTTTTCATATAGTGGATCCTTTTCAATTATAATATTTAAATATTTTAAAGCATTATCATAGTCTTCAATTTTTTCATAACATCGTGAGAGTCTGTACAGACTAAATGAAGAATCTTTATTGATGTTATTAATTGTTTTATAATAATAAATAGACTTTTTAAAATCCTGTTTTTTTTCATAGATTTTACCTAATTCCACATAACAAGGCGAGAATGATTCATCACTAATAATTCCAAATTCGTGAGCGGTGATACTCTCCTTAATCCTATTTTTCTTTGAAAATAATTTACCTATCTCATACCATGCATGTGCTGAATAAGGATTTTTCTCTAAAAATTTATTTAAAAAGTTTATTGCTTCATCCTCTTTTGAAGAAAGTGTAAAACAAGATATTAATTTGTCAAAATAATTTTTATCATCAGGATATATTTTTAGAATTTTAATTAAAGTTTTTATTGAATTTTCATAATCTTCTAAATTCATATAGTTTTTTAATAATAAATCCAAAACAAAAAAACTTAATTGATCACTAAATGGAATTAATTCAAGAATAGTAATAGATTCAGAATATTTTTTCATTTTATTCAAAATCTTAGATTTTTGAAACAGTAAATCTTGACTATTCTCGTTAATTTCCAATAGATTTTCTACAAGATTAAAGGAGTCCTTTATTTTTCCTTTGAGAATAAGAATTTCAGAGTGTAAAATATTTATATTGATTGATTTTGGATATAAATTTTCACCAAGTTCGATTGCTTTTTCAGCCTTTTTAATTTCAGCTTCATTAAAATAATATAAAATTATTTCTTCTATTTCATCTATATCAAGAAAAATCGAGGAATCACTTTCCATCATATTCTCAAATTTTTTTACTGGATCATTATTATCTAGCATATAGTTTTTTTCTTGTTTAAAAATATATACTAAGTATTTACTTAAATTCTTTTAAAATTTTCTTTATTAAAATTTTATTAACATTTTTTAATAGAGTTTAGTGTATCTAAAATAATTTTACATCCTTTTTTTATCTCAGAATTTGATATTGTGAGAGGGGGAGTTATCCTAACAGCTTTATTTTCATAAAGTAACCAAAATAATATTAAACCTTTTTTTAATGAATTTAAGACTAGTTTAGTTGCAATTTTTTGATTTTTAAGAATTAAAGCAATCATAAGACCTTTTCCTCTAACCTCTTCAATGAGTGGGTGAATCAATAAGTTTCTAAAAAGAATTTCTTTTTCAATTGTTTTTTTTACCAACTTTTTATTTAGAATCATGGATAGTGTTTTATGTCCAGCAGCTGCAATAACTGGATGCCCTCCAAAAGTCGTTATATGTCCTAAAACAGGATTTTTTTGAAACTTATTCATGTGTATTTTTTTTGTAATCATAGCTCCAATAGGGAATCCTCCCCCTAAAGCTTTACCTAGTAAAAGTATATCAGGAGAAATTTTATAGTGTTCGAATGCAAAAAGTTTTCCAGTTCTGCCAAGTCCAGATTGAAGTTCATCTAAGATTAATAATGCACCTACTTTTTCACATTGTTTTTTAACCTCTTTTAAAAAATTGTTTTTTGGTAATAAAAACCCAGCACCACCTTGAATAGTTTCTAAAATTACACAAGAAGTATCCCTATCAATCATTTCTATATCGGATATATTGTTAAAATTTATAAAATGTACATCCGGAAGAAGAGGTCTGTAAGCACTTTTCCTTTCTTCAAATCCAGAAACACTTAATGAACCATGAGTGCTACCATGATAAGAATTAAATGCTGAAATTATCTTTGATTTACCTGTAATTCTTTTGCTAATTTTTAATGCTGCTTCAACTGCTTCAGTACCAGAATTTGTAAGATAAACTGAGTTTAAGTTTTTTGGCAAATTTTTAATTAATAGCTCCGAAAGTTCCACACTTGGTTTTTGAATAAACTCACCATAAACCATAACATGGGAATACTTTTTAAGTTGTCTAGAAATAGTTTTAATTAATTCCTTATTTGAGTGACCTAAATTACAAACTGAAACACCTGCAACAAAATCTAAGTATTTTTTATTCTTATCGTATATATATGAACCTTTTGCTTTTATTACTTCAATAGATAGTGGATTTGGGACAATCTGCGCTTGAAACTTTTTAAATCTATTAACCAATTAATTATAATTTATCTTTTGTTAAAATTCTTTCTTTAAACCTATCAATAAACCCAAATAGTATTTTTTCATTTTCTTCAAGCTTATCTTCGGGGTAAAGTGTTCCCTCTGGCTGATTTAAAAATATAATGTCATTAATTTCATCTTCTTTAAATGAAATTAATATTGAACTTGAAATTGCTTTATCAATGCCAATCAATTCATTATTATCATCATACATATAATATATCAGTTCAGCATTTTTATCAATTTTAATTCTATCAATACTATTATCAATTATTTTACCATATAATTTAATTCCTTTCATTTGGTTATAGTTCTTCCCATTTCCTATGGTATCAATCTCAACAATAAAACTATTATTAGAAATCTTTAATGAATCAATAATGTTTTTATTTAAATCTTCTTTTAAAATTATTTCATCTCCACTAATTTGGCTATTTCCATCCCAGATTACAGGGTTAAGTTTATTTATTTCATTCTCACTTAAAATCTGAATTTGTCGATTGCTTAATTTTTTTCTTGAAAGAGTAGTTATACCTAATGATTTATCAATTTCAATTTTATCAGATTTTCCGCTCATTGAGCCATTAAAAAATCTTACATTAAAATATCCTATTACTTTTCTGTTATCCTCTTTTCCTATTGAGTATAATGTATCAGCCTTTATAAATAATGAATCATTTTTTGTAATGTTAATAGCCATTGGGTTTTTAGTTATCAGAGCAGAATCCAGCTTCTCAAATACTTCAGCATAATCACCATTAATTATTAGATTCTCTTTTTTATCAATAATTTTAATATTATTAGAAGCACTAGCAAATTGTTTATTTTCATCAAAAAAAATACTATCACCAAATATTATTCTTTTATCTGAACTTATTTTAGCCTCTTTTTTAAAAATTCCAATTTTATTTTTTGTATCATAAAATCCATCGTTACAAAATATATTATATTCATTTGTAACAATGGTTGAATATTTATAAAAAAACGCCTTTTCAGATTCTAGAAAATAGTCCATCATATTAGATCTAATTTGGTAGTCAGGATTAGTTATGACGACATTCTCTTCAAACTCATATTTTTTTTGATTAATAAAATATTTTCCTTTTTTACTTTCAATAGTCGATAAACTATCAATTATTTCACCATTATCGTTAAAATAAACTTCATTATTGTTTCTATTAAAAAAAAGAACATTTGAATTCAATTCCATATCATCATTTATAAACTTAACGGAACCATAGCTTGAGAACTTTTTAGTTATTCCATCATAGTTTAATGAATCGCAAAAGAGATTAATTGAATCACCTTGCTTTACATTTACCATGCCTGTTGCGATAAATGAGTTTCTTTTTTGAAAAAAAATAGATTTTTTTGAGAAAATATCCATATTATCATGTGTAAGATGTACTTTCTTATCATTACTTTCCTTTAATATATTACCATCAGGATATATTAGCTCATTTTTATCAAATGATCCAGCGCTAATAATTTCAATATTTTTTTCTTGAGAAAATATATTTAATGAAAAAAATATTGAAAGGATAAAAAATATTTTTTTTCTTTTAAACGAGTATTGTCTGTTTTCTATCAGGTCCAACTGAAATAATTTTAATTTTAAGATTTAATTTTCCCTCCAAAAACTTAATATAATTTTTAAAATTTTCAGGTAAATCATTATAAGTTTTTACTTTCGTAACATCTTCATTCCAACCATCGATCTCTTCATATATTGGTTGAACATCTTCTCCTAAAATTGAAAAAGGTAAGTAATCTACAGTTTCCCCTTTGTAATTATATTTTGAACAAACTTTTATTTTATCAATACCAGATAGAACATCTCCTTTCATCATTATTAATTCAGTAACACCATTAACAGTTATAGAATGTTTTAATGAAACTAAGTCAAGCCATCCACATCGTCTTGCTCTCCCTGTTGTGGCTCCAAATTCATTTCCAACTTTTGCTAATCTTTTACCAATCGAATCATGAAGCTCTGTAGGAAAAGGTCCGCTTCCAACTCTTGTGGTATATGCTTTAAAAATTCCAAAAATCTTATTTATTTTATTTGGAGCAATTCCTAAGCCAGTACAAGCCCCTGCTGAGGTTGTATTTGAGGAAGTAACATATGGATATGTGCCAAAATCTATATCAAGTAGTGAGCCCTGCGCACCTTCACCTAGTATTTTCTTCCCTTTGATAATAGATTGATTTAAATAGTGTTCACTATCAATAAAAGATATCTTTCTTAAAAAGTTCAGAGATTTTTTAAAATCTTTTATTAATTTATCAATGTCAAAGTCAATATCTACATTAAAATTATCAATTAATTTTAGGTGTTTTTTAGTTAAATTTTCAAACTTATTATCCCATCCATCTAATTCTAAATCACCAACTCTTAGTCCATTTCGTCCAGTTTTGTCCATGTAGGTTGGGCCAATTCCTTTTAATGTTGAACCAATCTTTTTCTTACCCTTTGATAATTCAGATGCTTTATCAATTAATCTATGAGTCGGAAGTATTAGATGTGCTTTTCTAGAAATAAGCAATTTATTTTTTAAATTAACTTTAAGTTCATTAAGTTTTTCAATTTCTTTTTGAAAAATTACAGGATCAATAACAACCCCATTACCAATAATATTTAATTTATTTTCATGAAAAATACCTGAGGGAATGGTATGTAAGACATGTTT
>MDTC01198915.1_pt1 | contig 11286 bp, 8 predicted proteins | sample 811181 | NCBI WGS metagenome assembly MDTC01 (sample SAMN05326644, study PRJNA326480) | marine metagenome | isolation source: seawater | place: Pacific Ocean: North | collected 2011 | reverse complement strand
TTTTTTTATTGTGGGAGCTTCAAAGTCGGGGACTACGTGGTTGCAACGGTTACTTGATGGACACCCTGCTATACGCTCCGCTGGCGAAGGGCACTTTATGGATCATCTAGCTCCGAATCTTACAAAAACCCTGGTAGCGTATAACAAACAGTTGGAAATACGAAAGGAGCGCGCCTCCTCACTCGGACTAGAAGGAGACTTCCCTAATTTCGATGCAGATGATCTAACGCTGCTATTACGAACAGCTATTTTAGCAATATTTGATCGATGGGTTGGCGATAATGATGGCATAGAAGCTATTGGTGAAAAAACCCCGGAACACGCTATTGCTATGACTGAGTTAGCTAAATTGTTCCCGGAAAGCCGATTTATTCATGTTCTGCGCGATGGACGCGATGTTTGCCTTTCAGGTTGGCACTTTTCACAAAAGTGGAGTCCTGACGCTCTTAAAGATACTAGTTTGGCACAATTTGTTTCAGAATATGCGAATGCATGGCGCAGCCGCGTCACTCAAGCACGTGAATTCGGAATCGCCCATCCAGGTCGTTTTTTGGAGATACGATATGAGGCGTTACACGCCAATCCTACGGCCGAGGTCAGACGTCTTTTGGAGTTTATCGAGGTCGCTAGCGCACCTGATTTCATTAATTCGTGTCTCGAGGCGGGCTCCTTTGAGGCCTTGTCAGGAGGGCGGATCCGTGGCGACGAGGACCAAAACTCATTTTTCCGTAAAGGTGTTGTTGGGGATCATAAGGAATACTTTGACGAAGACGCTTTTGCCGCGTTCGAGAAAGCAGCAGGCCCGTTATTACGAGAACTAAACTACGATTGAGCGACTATGCGTTAACTCTTTTAATCCTCACCAAAAGCAATAAAGGAAGCATAAGAACGGTAACCAGTGTCATTAACTGAAAATCAATAATGTAGCCCATAAATTCCGCTTGTTTCTCTATGAGTTTATCGAGTGCCATTACTCCTGACAAACTCTCTATGTCCCATTTTTCTGGCAAAATTAGATGCTGAAACCGTTCATTATATTCGCTCACATTTTGTGCTAGATTGGACCGTGCACGCTGCGTACTACTGACTAATATGGCAATTAATACTGATATACCTATGCCGGATGCGATGCGTTGTGCTGTAGATAATATGGAAGTTCCATCAGGTCGCATCGAGGACTCGAGTGTCATAAAAGTTAACGATAAGATAGGTGTTTTCACAAATCCCAGTCCGAAGCCTTGTAAAAAAACTGCAAGAATTATGTGCATAGCCGTTGCGTTAGGTGCCAGTTCCGCTAACGACCATGTTGAGAATGCTATACCCAGCATACCCAAAATGATTAGGTACTTTGGACTGTAGCGAAGCACCAAGAACCCGGCGATGAATGACGCGAGCATCGAGCCTATGCCACGGTAAGCAATGATAAATCCAGCCTCGTAAACTGGCATGCCAAGTTGATCCTGAAGTATTGGTGGCAACAGACCGATATAACCGTAGATCATGAATTGGGTAAAGACGACCAGTATCATTCCGATTAGAAATTCCCGGTTTTTGAAAACTCTGAGATTCAAATAAGGTTGACGACAAGTGAGCGCATGAAAAAGAAATACATAAGTAAAACACGCCGCGACGAATGCGTAGATGACGATAAGGTTGGAATTAAACCAGTCCATTTTACCGCCCTGCGAGAGTAGTAATTGTGTCGCACAAAGTGCGATACTAAGCGTGACAAACCCGAAAAAATCGAATGCCTTAGCACCCTGTGGTTTATCTTTGGGAAGCAATCGCCAAATTAGAAACGACCCCAAAAGACCCAGGGGAATATTCATAAGGTAAATAAATCTCCAATCGAACAGTTCGGTCAGAAGCCCCCCAACGATAGGCCCGATTACTATGGAGCTATTCCGTCCCATTTGTAGCCAACCAAAGGCGATGCCATGCAATTTTCGAGGAAAAGCAGCGAGTATAATCTGAATCGTTAGAGGATTAAAGCCGGCACCGCAGGCACCTTGGAAAAATCTAAAAACAACTACCTCAATCAAGCTATCGGATTGCGCGACAAGGATTGAAAAACAAACAAACCCGAAAGCAACTGCGATGAAGAGGTTTTTGCAACCAACTCTCCGGCTAAGCCACGCATAAAATGGAGTGAACATTGCAGACGCTACAAGATATGAGATTAAAACCCATGAAATTTCAACAAGAGTGACTGAAAACGATCCCATCATACGCGGTATCGCAACACCGGTCGCAAAGGTATCCATCCCTTGCATGGCGCCAGCTGGAAGCACAGCTAAAGCAACCAAGATGCGCTGCCGAGGAGGCAATCCTTCTTCTTCAGACTCTTTTTCAGGAGACAGTGCGCTCATGGGTCCAATAACTAAAATCTATTCCTATTGTTTTTCTTTAGCGCGCAGAGCAGGAGTTATTGCGCAACAGAACTATAGCATCTGTCACAATCATTATTCCTATGGCCACCAACACAAGCAACGGCAAGAATTGCTCTTCATTACCATGATATACATCTCCATAATACCGTGTGCCCTTCGAAGATACTATCTATCCCAAAAACTAAAATATCTCTCGTAAAATGTCTGCCTGAACAGACATCGTGCTTGGCTGATAAATTATCTTTGGATAAATTTAAAAAATCTGTGTAAATTTTGTGTGTATTTTTTATGCCCACAGGTGCAAAACTGCTGATTCAATTCAGGTTCAACACTCGCAGACTATTAAGACTTAACATTTATATTTAACGAAACCCTTGGTCTTAAAAATCTGATTTGTGAGAGTATGAAACTTGAATGTTCATAACTCTATTATAAACGATTCGTTAATCTGGGCACACAAGAGCAAATCCTTTACAAAACAATAATTGAGGACTAAACCGGCTCGCGTCGGCTATAATATTGTAGCTACATTCAATGAAACTATTATCGAGTGCTCCATGTGATGGACCGCTATAATTCTGCTGAATCACTGGTATGCACTCTTAGTCCACAAGGACCCGTAAGCTGCATACGACCTATGGCTGCACATAATGCAGCCCAGTATTTTTTGGAAAATTTCCCAGGCCATACTCTCTACGCTGTTAAAACCAATCCACACCCTTATATACTTGAGACATTATATGAATCTGGAGTAAATCAGTTCGATGTTGCATCATTATCCGAGGTCGCGCTGGTTAGAAAAAACATTCCTAAAGCTGAAATAAATTTCCTCCACCCGGTAAAAAATAGAGCTGCTATTGAACGTGCGTATTATGACTATAATGTCCGAACTTTTGCTTTCGATAGCGTAGCAGAATTAGAAAAAATTTCTGCATCTACAAATCACTCTAAAGATTTGACTTTACTAATGCGTCTGTCAGTTTCGAACCGTTATGCGGCGCACTCACTTACTGGAAAATTTGGCGTGCCTTCCGCTACTGCGATCACTTTATTAAAATATGCAGCTAAAAGGTGTGAAAGACTTGGTATCTGTTTCCATGTTGGATCTCAATGCCTAGACCCCACGGCATATAAAATAGCACTGCAAAAGATAAAAAAAATCACGTGCGCAGCAAATATATCAATTGATATAATTGATGTTGGCGGTGGATTTCCATCTTTATATCCGGGACAAGAGCCTGCTCCATTGGCTGACTATTTTTCTGAGATCGAAACTGCTTTAACCGAGATTTCTCTTCTCAATAATTGTGAAGTATGGTGCGAGCCTGGGCGGGCGTTAGTGGCCGAAACGGGATCAATAATTGTGCACGTAGACGCACGCAAGAATGATCTTTTGTACATAAATGATGGCACATACGGAGGACTCTTCGATGCAGGCTTGCTCGGCTTTCGTTACCCGGTCAAGTGCCTAAGGAAAAGCGGTTCCGCAGATTTAAAGCCATTTATATTTTATGGACCTACGTGTGATAGCCTTGATGTCATGCCAGGCCCTTTTATGCTACCTTCCGACATTAGCGAAGGCGATTATATCGAGATCGGCCAAACGGGAGCTTACAGCTCAGCTCTGAGGACACCTTTTAATGGTTTCGACAAGTTACAAGAGGCAATTCTTGAAGATGCACCGATGATTAGCATGTATAACTCAGCGGAAAGCGCCACCTCAGCGCTAAATGCTGGTAAATTATAAGATATTTGGTTGAAAGCCATGTATTTAAAATTGTACGCGCGTTGTTGATCCGCCATCAACTATAATGTTAGTGCCACTGATAAAGCTTGCCGCTGGACTAACCAAAAAGGCTACTGCATTAGCAACTTCCTCTGGCCTACACAACCGACCAGATGGAGAAGCTTTAATAGCCGCGTCATATATTTCCGGCATGTTTGTTTTTCGCGAATCCCAGACGCCGCCAGGAAAATAAACGGCACCAGGCGACACTGTGTTCGCACGAATACCTTTCCATGAGAGATTGGTGCTTAACCGGGAGATATAATTTATTAGCGCTGCTTTGGCACCACTATATGCTCGGACACGGCCGGCTGTATTTATGCTTGCCGTGCTTGATATAGCACAGATAGCGGCTGCATTAGATCTCTCGAGATATACCTGTGCCGCTTAGACCGCACGCACAGTACCAAGAATATCAACTTCGAGACTAGTCCGCCACGCCTCCTCATCCGCGCCGACGCCCAATGCACTAGCGTTAGCGATCAAGATATCTAACCCACCTAATTCTTCTGCGCTTTCAACAATCCAATTTCTGAAGGGACTGCTCTGAGCAACATCTACAACCCCAGAAATAATTTTAGTATTACTATTACTTAATGCTTCGTGTGTTTCAAATACTTCGTCCTGATTTCGTGCACAGAAGGCTATGTCGCAGCCTTCATCTATCAAAACATCCACTATCGCTCGACCTATTCCGCGCGTTCCACCAGTAACAATGGCACGTTTCCCTTTAAGGCCTAAATCCATTTCTGAGTCCTTTATCCCTTAGGCGGGGTCATCTCTCCTGGGTCCGTTGCATGGACACGGCGTGTCATAAAAGTGCCAAGACCAGTAGCACAGATATCGCCTTCATCAGTCCTAACATCACACCTTACTACCGCAGTTCGAGAGCCTAATTTTAGGACGTCAGCCACAGCCTCGAGGCGATCACCGGTAGCGCCCGAAAGGTAATTAACCTTTAGCTCCAATGTTGCCATTGGGCGAAGCCGCGTATCGTAATTTCCTCCCGCTGCTGCAGTGGCCATTGCAACGTCAATCAGTGACGCCACAATGCCACCCTGACACATATTACGGAGATTTTGCATTTCTGGCCGCACGTTCATGTGCACAATCGCATGTCCATCCTCCATTACAGTATACTCAACACCAAGCCATTTACGAAAACCATCATCTGGCATCAGTCTGCTCCTTGCTTTAAAATTGCCATAGCATCCAGTGCAATAACACCGTGATTTTTTGGCAATACCATTAACGGATTTATATCTAACTCCCGCAGGGAGCCCGCTAGCCCTGCAGCCATTTGAGACACATCTACCATTGTCGCAACAAGAGCATCCACATCACATGCCTCGCTACCCCTGAACCCAGCCAAAAGTTTAGCACCGACCACCTCGTTTATCATCTCGTGAGCTTCATGCGGTAAAATAGGACAATGCCGTAACGCCACATCATTATAAACTTCCACCATAACGCCACCTAAACCGAACAAGAGCATTGGCCCCACTAGCGGATCATTGAAGACACCAAGAATAGTCTCAACCCCTTCAGTCACCATTTCTTGTACGACAACTCCCTGTAGTATCAGCTTGGAGTCATAAGCAGTTGCAGCCTGAATAATCTCGTCATAAGCGGCAGCACCTGTTTTACCATCAAGGATACCGATTTTTATTATGCCGGCCTCCGTTTTATGAGTAATGTCGGGGCAAACGCCTTTCATGACAACGGGGCCGTCAAACTCATCAACAGCGGCAGCCGCTTCTTGTGATGAGTTTACAATAACCTCGGCCGTGACCCTGACATTCCAGGCAGATATTAATTGTTTCGCCTCTGTTTCGCTGAGTTGCGCTCGGCCTAAGCTTTCAAGGTCCTTAAAAACTCGTTCTTGATTCTCGCTATTCATCTGAGCTTTAGCAAATCCACTTTCATTTCGCCTCTCCAACCAACCATAATAATCTTTCAAATGCCGAAGGGCCCTGGCGAGAGAGTCAGACGTATAAAAAATCGGAATACCAGCGGCTTTTAATTCATTAAGACCCTCTTTCTGATCCCTACGACCCGTCCACATGTACGTCACATTATGGGTTCCCGTATCCCGGACGGAGATTAATTTATCGACGTGAGCACCTTTACCTGCACTTGCTACCACCAAAGTCCCCGAGCTTGGCTCTTTAACCAAATAATCAATAATCTCAGAAAAAGCCTCGCGGTGGGCAAAACCTGTTATGTCAGCGGGGTTTGATGCCCAACCAAAACCTGAAAGAATTTTATTGATACCAGTACGCGCGTTATCGCTTAAGTCAGGTAATTGGAGTCCTTCAATCCCAATCATGTCGGCAAGCAGTGAACTGATACCGCCAGAATGAGATACCGCAACAATGCCATCCGCACGAGGTTTCTTCCCACCAGCCATAATTTGTGCAATCTCAAGGCAATCATCATAGCCACTGGCCCTAATTACTCCATACTGTTTAAAAGCCGCATCAATCACTTCGTCAGCACCGGTAAGAGCGGCAGTATGTGAATTTGCAGACCGCGCTCCGTAATCAGACCGACCGATTTTAATGATCACCAGTGGCTTTGCATATTCAGCAGCAAGCTTAGCAACTTCAAGAAATTTTGCTGGATTTTTAATTCCCTCAATAAACCCAGCAATAACTTTTGTGCTATCGTCATTCAACAAGAAACGGGCAAAGTCAGCAAAGTCTAAATCGGCTTCATTGCCAGTTGAAATGGCATAGGATAGACCCACTCCACATTCATCCGCACGCACCAAAATCGGCCCAAAAAGTGTTGCGCCGGATTGGCATATTAAGCCTATTGGCCCTGCCTCACCCATCATTGGTCGAGAGGACGCGTTGAGCCAACGTTTGTCTTTTATGCTTGCTAGCCCAAGACAGTTTGGACCACTAATTCTAACGCCTGTACGTTCACTGAAACCTGTAAGTTCTTTCTGTAAATTTTCGCGTTCCTTATTTCCTCGTTCAGCAAACCCTGCCGATATTACAATTACTGACTTAATCCCTTTTTCATAACATTCTTCAAGGGTAGGAAGCACGAAATTCCACGGCACCAAAATTGCCGCCGCATCTGGAACTTCCGGTAAATCTAAAACACTTTTGTAAGCCTTGTGGCCCTGAATTTCATTTCTGTTCGGATTGACAGGATAGACTGTCAATGCACCTTCACTAGAGAGGGCCTTAGCCATAAATCGACCGCCGTAAGATTTATTCTCGGACGCGCCAATAATCGCAACCGATTTCGGATTTAGCATGCTGTCAATTGCTGAGAGCGTTTCTTTATTCCAATAATCCATAATAGGTATTCCTGACTAAATTACATTCCGTTTTTTTAAATCAGTTATAACCACGTCATCGTATCCCAATTCTTTAAGAATCTGTTCTGTATGCTCGCCGAGTTCGGGTGTGGGCAGTCGCACGGCATTTCCAACATTTGTTCGACTCATCGCCAATGGTGTTCGAACAACCGGGAACTCACCAGTAGCATTGGCCATTGGCCATGCCATCTTAAGGTGTTTTACTTGTGGATCGTTAAAAACTTCCCCCATATCGTAGATGGGACCACAGGGCACACCGACATCTTGCATCATTTCAACCCAATACTCAGAAGACTGTGTTGCAGTAACCTTTGCAATTTCTGCGTTGAGTTCCACACGATTACTCGAACGCCCCTCATAAGTGTCGAAACGAGTGTCTTTGTACAAATCAGATAAACCAACTGCATCACAAAACCGTCGAAAAAGGACTTCGCCGGCCGCCGCAATATTTATGTGACCGTCAGCTGTGGGGAATACTCCAGTAGGAACCCCTGTGGGGTGGTCATTACCAGCCTGCTTTGGAACCTCGCCATCTTTGAGAAATCTAGCGGCTTGGAAGTCCATCATAGCAATAATGGCCTGCAGAAGTGACGTCTGAACCCACTGCCCTTTGCCCGAGGACTCGCGCTCAAACAATGCCGCCGCAAGCCCAAATCCCAAAAACATTCCAGATGTTAAGTCACAAATGGGGATGCCTACACGAACGGGACCTTGCCCCGGCAAACCGGTGACAGACATTAAACCGCCCATACCCTGTAATATTTGGTCAACACCTGGACGATTATCATAAGGACCATCCTGCCCAAAGCCAGAAAGGCTGCCATAAATAATACGCGGATTTATATCTGCACAGCTCTGATAATCTACGCCAAGCCGGTTTTTTGTTTGTGACCGAAAATTTTCCACAATCACATCGGAACGTTTAACAAGATCGAAAAAAATCTTTTTTCCTTCTCCAGATTTTAGATTAATCGTCAGACTTTTTTTATTACGATGAAGATTTTGCAAATCAAACCCATTGCGAGCCCCTAAAATGCTTCCTTTATCGGTGCTCGTTGCAGCTGGCTGCTCAATCTTAATTGTATCTGCACCCCAATCAGATAACAGACGCACAGCTGTTGGCCCAGCACGCGCGTGTGTAAGATCCAATACTTTAACCCCACTAAATGGTAATTTTTGATCCGGCACGAATGATCCTCCAATTAATTAATCGACCCATATAGGTATCCGCGAAAATCAATCCCGTAGCAAGATAGCGCGAACTCAGTCGACAATGTCAGCCACAATCATTTAAGGTTTCTTGCTTCGTGGCTTTAGTCATGGTGACTTTGCAGATCATCAAATACCGACTATTTTTATATCGACATTCTTTTCCAACAAAAAACATTGCTAGGGCTATAAAAATGCCTTAAATGCCACACAGGTAATTAAATGAATGTAAATCATCCAACAGACATAGCAATTCAAGAAAAAACAAGGTTCGTATGGCACGCCTTCGTAATGCTGTGCTCAGCTATCGTTATTATTGTCACTTGCTGCGTTTCGAGCGCTTTTGGTTTTAATCCTGAAAATTCTCCCAAGCTCCAATGGCCCAAGGCACTGAACTCTAACCATGTATTCCCTCCAGAGCCGCAATCTATTAAAATAGCGCAATCTACTTCGTCAGAAAATGTTTTGAGAGCCTTTGATTTCTTTCTTGGTCTAATACAACGAAAGACTAATCTGAATCCTCTTCCCCGCAGCAGGTGCAGTAATACACTTAACACAGAGGGATTGTTGCAACGTTCATGGATTAATGAGGCCAAGCAATTTTTAAATGGTAGGCAAAATATATTTTACTATTTTAACAAATCGACGAATAGGGTTGTTTTCAGACATGAAGGCCAAAATTACGCACTTAATCCTCGACGCATAACCGAAGCAGATGCTAGAGAAGCACAGAAACTCCTATATCGATTAGATCAGCTAATTAGCTTAGATTTTCGCCGAACCTATTACAAGAATAACGCCGATTTATTGGTGTACCTCATTTGCGAGCCAGATGCGCATTATGGAGAAGTCATAGACGACCCTAGCGGGACCAAGCAGATTATGTTTTTAAACGAATGCGCAGAGGTAGCCGGCAAACATAATCGGATGGACTACAAATTTCTTCACGAAATGGGGCATGTATTGGGTTTGGAACATCCATTTGATGGTGATGACGGAGATTGTATTTTTACAACTGCAAAGTTTTCTTCGGATAGCGCCCATTTAGGACAGACCCTGATGGCCTACAGAGAGCCTCCTTTCGGAACAATTCCGGGCTTCTATACTTCATTGGACCTTAAAGCTTTAATTGAAGCTTGGGGGCCTGAATAGGTTATCAGCATAATAAAAAGCATAACCCCAGCTAAATTTTTTTTGCATAAATTTTTTATCTTTAAAACAAAATGGCTTCAGTTTTCTCAAACCTTCTTCCTTGAATGCGGTTCTGAGGTTTAAAATGCATATGTAAGGGAGGGTAAAGTCATGGCAATTAAAATTGAGCCTACTGGAAAAGCGTTGGGAGGCTTGATAACCGGCATTGATCTGTCGGAAAATGTATCTTCGGAAGACCAAGAGGTTATATTTTCTTGGTGGATTAAGCATATGGTCCTAGTTTTCCGAAACCAAACATTACAATTTGAAGATCTGCTTAGGTTGCGACACATTTTTGGGCCCGCAGGGAAAACAGCAAACCAGCTTCTTGGCCTGGGCCGCAAAACGTATTACCAAAATGAAGTACCGGACGATATTACGATTATCTCAAATATTACCGATGCTGACGGACATCCAAAGGGGTCATTGGGAAGCGGAGAGGCTTTTTGGCATACTGATAGCTCCTTCACTGAAGAACCCATTTCCGCAAGCCTACTCCATGCAGTAGAGGTAAGCGATCAAGGCGGACAAACGTCTTTTCTCAATATGTATATGGCCTACGAAACACTGCCAGAGGAGCTGCGCAAAGTCGTGGACGGCGCATATTCAAACCATTCAAAAACTCACAGTTCGGATGGCACTCCACGCCAGTCATATGGGGAGATAACAGATGTTTCCAAAGCTCCGGGTATTAGGCATCCATTAGTCCGCCTACACCCGGTTACCAGAAAGAAATGCCTGTTTCTCGGTAGACGCTTAAACTCTTTCATATTTGATTATACTGTAAAAGAAAGCGAGGAATTGTTGGACAAAATCTGGTCACACTCATGTGACCCAAAATTTATTTGGGAGCACGAATGGGCAGTCGGCGATTTGCTTGTATGGGACAATCGGTGCACAATGCACCATCGAAAACCTTTCCCCGCGCACGAAAAACGACTTATGCATAAATCGATGACCGCCGGCGAAACCGTCATACCAGGCTAGTAGGACTGTTTTATACAAACGTTCAAAAAAAATATTAACAACAACATAGAAAATTTTTGCATATGCACCGGGGATACACATGAGTGACGCTATTTGGATGTTGCTGTACGACGTAATGCCAGAAAACGAAATAGAATATCTTTCATGGTTTCACAATACGCATATCCCCGAAAAACTTGCCCGACCTGGCTATAACTGGGCGGGTCATTACAAAAACGGAACGCGCTATGCTGCATTTTTTGGCGGTACCAATAGTAGAGTTTTTTTCGATCCTAATCCGACGCAATTAAAACTTCAGCAAGACGACTTAACACGCCAAATGGTCGCATTACGAAACAAACCATTGAGCCTAATTTTTTGTCACGAATGGAGTTGCGAAGGCACCGCGA
>MDTC01160055.1_pt1 | contig 11286 bp, 6 predicted proteins | sample 811181 | NCBI WGS metagenome assembly MDTC01 (sample SAMN05326644, study PRJNA326480) | marine metagenome | isolation source: seawater | place: Pacific Ocean: North | collected 2011 | reverse complement strand
TCGAGAAGATGTGCGATCCACTCTTCGTCATTGCACTGGTAGTAAACTTCTCGGTTTCGGGATCAATGTACCCTGACTCTCTAGTCTTTCCTTCGATCAGGCAGTTGTCAAAGCAGTACATGCTCTGTCTTCCGCCATTGAACATCTCAGCACCATCTTCTACTGTAGCAGGCACGATGTGGACATTCTTGAAGTATAGTTTACACTTCCATGTGCCGTTATGCTGTCCGACGATAGGACACAGTTCTGGATCGACTGCGGATTCGATAGTCACCCACTGATCATCCTTCATACCTGAAGAGTTCACACTTCGTAGATCACGATCTTCACTGTTCGATGCGAGTTTGTGTTGTCCTTCGAGTAGTTTGATGACACGACCTGCGTTTGTTCCACCGCGTTCAAGATCGTAGTATGCTGCCCAATGAATAGTGGCAAATGGATTTTCTCTGGAACCATCACCAGTTCTATCACTGCCTGTACCACTTACATAGAGTGCAGGATCGTAGTCTGGTCCCCATGTCTGATTATCAGGAAACACATCGAGTCCACAGATTGCTGGATAGTCGAGGAATGATCCTTCAAGTTTGAGTGGAATGCCAACTTTTGGATAAACCTTGGCACAGATGCGAAGTCTCTCTCCGTGTGTGAACTGAACCGGATTGAATTCAAAGAACCATTCGAGTTCACCGGTCTCTTCGTTCAACCTCTCCTCCGTGGCAACACCAAGAAGATCAGAGTCTTCCTGTTCTGCACCCCAGTTGGAGAGTACCTTGATAAGATCTCTTGGACCTACGGTTCCCCAGTTTGCGAGGATATAGTTCAAGTCTTCGACGTTTACTTTACCGTCTAGATTGAAATCTCCACTAAGTTGTGTTGGGATCTTGTCAGCATCTTGTAGATAGAATTCTACTTTCTCGATTCCTTCGAGGGCGTATGCTGCTACGCCGATGTTTGTCTTACGACTTATATTAATGTACTGAGGCCTCGTCCAATATGCGATTGCAATTTCGTTCTCTGGTGTGTACGACATAGTACTTACACCCACCCTTTCTAAAAGTTGTTGGAGCAGAAAAACACAATTTTACCTCAAATTTCCCAAGGCACTCTATGTATGAGACTATTTGGGTGTTCCTAACATTATTTTCATATGTTTACTGCCACCCAGCATTCGTGTATACCAACCATCGGCTCCGGGATATTTACCACCGGGATGTGCGCCGTGCCATTCTATCTTCTTTCCTGCAAGCAATCTCTTCACTTGTTTTTCGTCGGTAACTACAGGGGCATTGTGACGAGTGATCATTATATGTGCCATCGCATCGGACATCTCAGCGTAGTTTCCGCTTGTTCGCAGTAACTTAGCAGTCTTGTTCAACATTATTTTCTTTGCGGCAGCACCACCGTCAGTGGCACTACCAGTCATCTTCTGTCCACCGGCAGATGGTTTACTAAATCGAATCGCATCGATTTCTGGATCTTTGTCTACGTCGATACCAATCCAATCTGTATGATCAGATGGTAAATCCCCCGACGACTTGAAGTCAGGGTATCCACCAATGGGTTTGTATGTTTTATTAATTAAATCATATAGATTCTTTGATAGATCGTTGTTCTTACCGAGGGGAGCAGTTGGTATCTTGAACCACTGTCGGTTTCTTCCCTTGACAACATTCTTGATAGAATCATCTTCTGATATAAAACTTCTAAATGATTTCATGTTCATCTCCATGTGAATGTTCACAATATTTATACATAATGTAGATTACCATTATCAATCAAGGGGAAAATAATGCCATTACGATTCAGAACATTCATTAATGAAAAGTTAAGACTTGCACCCAAGCGAAAACAAGATAAAAGCCAGTACGCTGGAGTCGAACCCGGAAGCAAGGGATGGAAGAAGGGTAAGGTTGCTATTGGTATCAATGGATACAGTCAGAGCGGAAGAACCTTACTTCATAAGAAGGGTACAGACTTACACTTTCACAAACATGGTGATAAAATCGTAGGCGCATCAGATCCAGACAATCCAAACACTTACTTTAAAGCAGATGCGAATCGTATCAAAGAAGATGTCGAACTAAACGAGATGTCTGCAAAACAACACTACAAGAAAGTTATGAGAGGTGGTAGGGGTAAGGGATTTGTAGTCAGCAGTCCCATTGATCGTGATCGTTACCCAAACAAAGAAAAACAAGGACTTGAAGGACCATACAAGAGTCGTAAGTCTGGCAAGATTTTCTATTACGACAAGAAGGCAGGAAAGTACTACGACACCGACAGTGACATGTACCTAGCGGTAAATGATGTTATGGAAGCGAACGAGAAAATAAAGGTAAAACTAGATCCTAAAAAGAAGATTGGTTATACCATTCACAATGTTGGACCTGGTGGTAAAAAGACTCTCGTTAAGAGTCGAGACATGCCTAATCAGAAAGACGTAGGATGAACAGACTGGAGGAAGATCTTCGCAAGTGGTTTGGTGGTGGCAAAAAAGGCGGCGCCGGCGGTGGTGGTTGGGATCGATACAACACCAAAGGTGAACGCATTGGTAAATGTGCAAGAGAACCCGGCGAAGGTAAACCAAAGTGTCTATCCAAAGAAAAGGCAGCGAAGATGTCGAAAGCAGAACGAGGTTCAGCAGTTCGACGTAAAAGACGAAACGATTCAGACGTTGATCGTCCCGGAACTGGCAACAAACCTATTAATGTATCGAATAAAATTGGGGAGTCAGTTATTTCTGAATGCTGGTCCACACACGTTCAACAAGGTTTCAAGATGAAGGGTGGGAAGAGAGTTCCCAACTGCGTACCCAGAAACGAAGGAAAACAAATGAAATCATTTTTAAACTTTATCAAAGATGACTGCGACTGTGGTATTGAAGAAAAGTCCGCAGCATGGCAACGCAAAGCAGGAAAGAACAGCGAGGGTGGATTGAACGCTAAAGGTAGAGCCTCTTATGAAAGAGAGAATCCCGGAAGTGATTTAAAAGCACCCGTCTCCTCTAAGACTGCATCAAAAAATCCTGATGGTAAAGCAGCGGGAAGACGAAAATCATTTTGCGCCAGAATGGGTGGAATGAAAGGTCCTATGAAGGACGAAAAAGGAAGACCTACACGCAAAGCACTCGCGTTGCGTAAATGGGATTGCTGAGTAACTAAGAAAGGGTTTACATGAAAAGAGAAGTACTCTTGCTCAACGAAAGTGAAGAGATACTGAAGGTAATATCATGGAAAAGAGCAGTTAGTTTACTAGAGTCTGGAAAGGCAAAGAAACCATTTGGATACGAGAAAACATATAACATAAGGACGATTGATGGCGTTTATGAATTACCCGCCGCAATCGTCCTTGTTCGTTATGTGAGGGTTCCTTGGGATAACAACAGAACCAAACCCACACGCAGAAACGTATTCAAACGTGATGATTGGACTTGTCAGTATTGTGGAAAGAAGTGTAAAGATGTTAAGAAACTTACCATCGATCACGTTCATCCTCGATGCAAAGGTGGAGATTCATCTTGGACAAACCTAGTAACTGCGTGCTTTGCGTGTAACAACAAAAAATCAAATAGTCTATTGAAAGAAATAGACATGAAGTTGAAGAGGAAACCCAGAAAACCAAAATTCTATGGACTTCAAATGCTCGGAATAGATGAGCATGGTAAGAAACTATGGGAGAGGTGGATTGATATACATATGAGGTAACTCTTATATTTACTAAGAAAAGGGAATGAAATGAAATCATTTGATAAATTCATCACTGAGAAATTAAGCACGAACGTAACTTTCAGCACTGTAGCAAACTCCGCAAAAGTCTCCGGTATTGGTACGTCAAATACCACTGGTATCGGTAGTAACGATATTATCTTTAAGCCGGGGAATCAAAAGCCTGTAAAACCGGCAAAAGGTTCTATCGGTTTTGGTTTTAAACTACCAATTAATGTATTCAATGGTGTTGTTTCCTCTCTCAAGAAGTCGAATGTTCTTTTCGATGAAGAGGATCCGAGATCAATCACACAGGCTCTCAATGTCCTTCGTCAAAATGAAAGAAAAGAATTAGTAAAGGATGTTGCAAAGGAGTCCGGAACAGAAGTAGATTTTGAAACACTTCTTAGTGACTTTCAAGATGTACTCGACTCTCTCGATACAGCAACCAAAGAATTTAGTAGGTACGCAGACGCACAAGCGGAAGTTATAAACTCGAATAGAGAAAAACTGCTTGGTGATATTTGGAATAGTGACAAGTATACGGCGGATCAAGCAAATGATCAACTCACCATATGGACCAAACAAAACATGGGTACGGATGTCGGAATAAGACCTGGAACAGATCGTCCGACTCTTGAAAAACCAGATCCAGATCCAAATTCAGGTTCTGTAAAACCAATCCCCGTAGACGGCCGTCCAGTCGATCCTACTCTTGTACAACAACCATTCGATTTCGGTCCCGGTGGAGTTCAGCAGTGGGTTTCGGACTGGTTCACCTCAACCTTCTGGCTTCCAGCAGATCCCCCCGGTTCAGGACCGCCAACATATTTACATCCAAGTTATGGTGAAATTGTAACTGCATATATGAACAACTGGGGACAACCGGGATTTGATGGACAATCACTAGCCGCAATGCTTGCTGCAAATTGGGATCCATCTGGTCTTATGCAATCTGCAACAGCACCCGATGGATCTGGATCTACTCCAACACCACAACAGGCAAACAACGTACCCACTCCATTCATGGGAAATCGTAGTGACGCACTCCAACAGAGAACAGGAGACGCGCCTACTCCTCCGAATGATGATGTAGATCCTAATAATGACTTCACTCCACAGCAAAATCTTCAATATCAGCAGTGGCTTGATAATCAAGAAAAAGAACGGAAAGAAAGAGAGGATAGACCTGGTGGGAGGCCTCACGAACTAACACCACCCGGACAAAATCCAATCGATCCGACAGGCGTTCCGGTGCCAGGATACGGTATTCCCGGACAGTTTGTTCCCGGAAACCAGCAGAAGCCACAACTTCAGTCTCGGCCTAAGGATGAAATTACACCGAATCAATTTTATAAGCCGTATTACGATCCCTATGAGGACGACTATCCGGATCCCCCGCATCAAGGATTACCTAGAGACGAGATTGGTCCCAATTATACCCCACCACCAAAGGAAACCAAACCAAAGCCAGGATTTCCGTATCACATTTTTCCCAATGAATACTATGATGACGGTCCTCAGCCGTTCGACAAGGACTTATATCAAGAACTGATCGGACCACGTAAGGGTTATCCGAGGCTTTCTCCGATGAATCCGCAAAACGACAGGCCTCTCTGGCCCAAGTCGGGACAGGACGTACCCCCACGCGGTGGTCCGATGTATCCGGATGCACAACAGAAGAATCTTCAGCCAGGACAGAAACCATTCGATCTTACCAATCCATTTGGTAAACCAGAGACATCACCTAAACCAGAAAAGGGAGATCCTAACTGGCCAGGTGATACATGGCCAAATTTCTTAAGAAAGCCAAGCGATTTTAATCAAGAGACCGATCCCGAACCGGAAGATCCCAATCCGTTCAGACCTGGTTTTTTACGAGGACCTAGAGTACCTCGGAGGGAATTGATCGGAAAACCTAAGCCAACACAATCTGATGATCCACATGAACCCAATTATATACCACCTAAAAGTGGTCAGGGTGAACCACCATTCGATCAAGGACCGGGATTTGTTGGACCAGAAAGATACCTATCTCCGGAAGTGAAACCACAAGATCCGGTGCGGGATATATATCCAGGTCCACTTTACCCCGGCGAAGATCCTTTCAATCCTGATGGAGGCGCAGGTGAAGATAGCATCGATCCACCCGAACCACCGATTGATGTAAGACCAACTCAATCACCGAAGCCTGGATTTATGCTTCCGGATTGGTTGCGTAATTTACAGAAGAATCTACCAGGCGATGCTAATGTACCGGCTGGAAAAAGATTAAATTGGCGTTTTGATAAAAACAATCCCTTAAATCCGGGACAACCACTTCAAGATAAATTACCACATGACTTCCAATACCCGTGGGACGTTCCTGATCCACCCGGAACTCCGACACTCGATGATTTGCTTGATCCAGAGTGGCCAGGCGAAAAGGACGACAAATATGACGATCAAACAGATCCATCTGATCAAGTAACTCCACCAGAGGGAGTTCCTGCATTACCATATCAACCACAGCCAGGTTATCAAATTGCACCTCCGGGATATAGAAGACCACAGGTAAATCCAAACAGTCCTCTGTTACCGTATCCTGGTCTTCCTTATAAACCACAACTTCCAACTGTGCCAAACTACGATCATCTTCCAACACCATTCCCCGGTCCCGGAAGATTAATTAAACCAATCAAGCAGTTACTTCCTCAATTAACTCGTCCATTGTTTGGTTATCAGGCTAAAAGCGGTCAAGACGAACCATTCGATCCGGATGGTGGAGGAAAGGATAAACCGAAGCCTCAGACTACACCATTAAATCCTCTAGGTATTCCAACTGTTCCTAAGACACCAGATCTTGATAGGGATGGTGTACCCGATGATGGTGGTTGGGTGAAGAATACCAATCCTCCTCCATATTGGAGATGGATTCCAAAAACGAGGGTAGGCGCTCCCGGATTAGGTATTCGACCAATCAATAGACCTGGTTTGAATCAACAAATTCCGGGTAGAAATTATCCAGACAGTATACGAGATTATCCAGACAATGTTCCTACGTTAACACCTACGAGAGGCACTGTTCCCGATAACTGGGTTGATCCTGATGGTGATGGAGTTTATACACCAAGACCTGAAGTAAGACCATATGATCCCTATGGTTCAAATCCTTTTGATGCTACAGCATCAACACAAAGAAGATCAACTATGGTTCCGCCTGACATGGATATTCCTAGACCACCAGCAGGAACGCCCGTTGCTCCGTTCCCTCTCAATAATCCATTGGAACCGGATTTCTATCATGATGATGGTAGTTTTGATTTTATCGATGATTACTATTACGACGGTCCATATAAACCTGCGGTGTTGAATCCAGTACCAGTAAGAAAGCCTCGACCAAGACTCAACCCGATTGATCCCCAGAATCCTAACACCGGTCCCTTTGATAGTGGTCCTAGATTACAGCCGTGGACGCCGAGTTTTTCGTATCCTGAAGTAAGGCCTTATGATCGATATCGTCCAACTCCCGTTGATCCTACGGCACAACGAAGCGGTCAATCTGATGGAGGAGTAATGTCCCCGAAACCGGGTACATTGGATACTCGACCAAACTGGATGAAAGATTTGCCTTCGTGGGCGCAACCTAAACCTAATCCGCAACTAACGCCTACGCCACCGGGATCGGTAGATCCAAACAAGCCTCGTCCAACATTTAATACAGATCCATTTCAGGATTTAATTGATCCTACTAATCCTAACAACGAAGTACCCACCAGACCAGATGGTAGTCCTATTGTACCCAAACCCGTTCGGATTAAGCCAACAAATATTCCTTTACTGCCTGGGAATGGATCTGTAACATACCGAGGAGGTGGAGGACCTGGTGAAGATCCATTCGATCCGGATGGTGGAGCCGATCCACAACCCGGCGATCCCTACACCAATGATCCCCAAGTGACACCGTATCTTCCCATTCGAGGAATACCGGCCGGCACGGGACGACCGCCTCGACTTCAACCATTCGTACCACGTTTGCCCGGTCAAATTGGTCCGGCAGATCCTTGGGACTATTCACCCGATCATCCCTTTTACAGACCTCAACCAACCCCACCGCAGCCTCCAGCAATCCGGCCGGGGGTGGATGGCATGTATGACATCTTCAAACCTGGCTTGGATTTGGGATTGGATATTTGGGATACTGCATTCCCACCAAACCGTGCCCCGGGGCCCAAACCTCTTCCACGACCGAAACCAGTGTTCACAACACCAAGTGGAGCGCCTAACGACATAGACGGAGACGGGAAGCCAGATTTCTCTCTTGAACCTATGAATCCTATGTACCTTGATCCAAACAATCCAGTCCCTATCCGGTGGGACAACGATCACGGTGTTTACTATGGTGTAGACGACAATCCGACAAGCGAACCGCCGCCAGTGGATTATGGTGATCCTCCCGGTCGCCGTGGACAATTGGATCCGGAAGGTGATGGAGTAATGGGTGGATCATCTGTTGGTGGACTTACCCCAACATTACAGCCTTACACACCACCTCTGGATGATTATTCTCAATATACGGGAGACCGTAAACCACCAGGCGGACGAACAAATCCAGATGAAGAAGAGGATAACATTCCTTTTTGGAGAAAACGAAACGGAAGTTCCTTTGTGGGTAAAAGAAACAAATCAAAGAAACTGAAAATAAAACAACCTAGATAAATAAAAAACCCCCCGAAAGGGGGGTTTCTTTTTAGGTTGTATTTTATATCAGATTAACTCGAAGACTGTTCCATTACTAATCGCACCAGTCGAGTGAATACTGATTGGAACTACAAAAGGAGATCCATTTGCAGGAAAGCGAACAGTGATCGCATCACCCTGAGTTCCTCCGCCTGGATTGGAATATGCATTTAAAACTGCACTTCCAGCAGAAGTTCCGGGAACAACCAAAACACCTTTGTTCTGATAGGTAGCAGCGGTGGAAGCAGCCAAACTCTTGCATGTGTTGTAAACTGGATAAGCCATACTAGTCTCCTGTATTTCTAGGGTTGTTACATAGTATATATAATTAATAAACAGTAACTACTTCCATTCGCCAAAGGGGATTTATATATGGATCGCAACTTACAAGAACAAGCAGCAGATTTTCTTTCCAGATCTCTTCCTTCTAAACAATTAGAAGAAAATGATAAGCATAAGATCGGTAAGAACGATCACGATGCGAGAGAACTTCATACCTATGCAGACAATCATGCTGACTTACACAGGCAAAGAATCACTCCCATTCATAAGAACCTAAGAAACAAGATGGCTTCTGGTAAATATGATCATGACAAGGCACACAAAGCGTTTGGTTACGCTGCGAAAGACGCTGCGGATCGGTACAAGAAAGAGCATGGACATACTTTCAGCAAGGGTGATCGTGATAAGGTTGCAGGAGCAATGAGAGATCAGTTCCATGACGAAGCGAAAGATGGTCATCATGATAATCATCTCCACAAGAAGTATAAGGGACATAAAGTAGAATCTGTCCAGCACGATCTTGAAGAAAGCAACACATCACTTCTTAAGAAGTTCCAAACAAATATCAAAGACTTCCAATCCTTTGGCAAAGCAAGCGGAATGTCCCCAAGAAATATTGCTGGAATGACTAAGCAACTCATGAGTATTCATGGAATGTTGAAGAAGGGTGACGTTCGTGGTGCAAAGAAAGCATCTAAAGGTTTAGGTGATATGGCATCTGATATCATCCCTGCTAAACTCATGAGAGAAGACGTACAACTTGATGAGAAGTTTGATCTTGCACGAAGAGCGTTAGTCAACGCTGGTGTTCCGCACATGGGTGAAAGAAAAGCCAACAAACTCAAGGTGCATTCTAAATTCAAAGACACAGCACAGAATGTCATGAAGAAGTTTAAGGGACTTGATCTAGAAATCAACGACCGTATGCCTGAGAAACCAATGACGAGGATGTCCAAACAGATATCGAAAATGGCAATGCCGAAAGAAGACGTTGAACAGGTTGACGAACTCCACCGTGATACCCTCAAATCTTATGCAAGAAAATCACAAGGTGACATTGACGGTATCAAGAACGTCTTGTCCAGTCCCGAAGGGAAGGGCCCAGTTTCACCCAAGCACAGAGCAGATCTAGAACGTGAAATGAGAAACCGCAAAAAGGGTGGACAAAAAGCAATTAGGAAGGCATATACTTCCGAAGATGCCGAGCAAGTTGATGAACTCGATGCAGGAACACTCATTCGCTACAACAACGCAGCCTCACAACAAGTCGCACGAGACACAAAAACCGACACAGGAAAAGTTACTCCTAAGACTATCAAAAGACTGAAGGGTGCATTGAAGGCACGAAAGAAACTTGACAAGATCATGCCTGGACTTCGAGCAGAGGATGTCTCTGAGGAGATGACTGATGCACAAGCAAACAAAAAAGAACGAATTGTAAAAGCAATGAAAGAAAAGCGTCCGGGATCATACTTCATGAAAAAGTATGGCAAAGACGGTAAAGATGTCATGTACGCAACCGCTACCAAACTCGCAATGAAAGATCATGTCGAGTGGGAAGAAATTCTTGAAAGTGACGAGAGACCACTCATGAGATGGTTTGCTCAGTTCGAGAGAGAAATCAAGAAGCACGGTATGAAGTACAAGTCAGTCGATCCTGTCAAGATGCTCAAGTTATATTACAAGAACGTCAACCCAAAGAACGCTGCTGCTATTCTTGCTGGTAAAGGTAAGGGTTCTGATGCAGACTATGCTGCACTTGAATCAGTGCAGACACCACCCAAGAAACACGCAACAGATAACAGTAGTTGGGAACAGTATAAAGATGACAATGCTAAAACTGAAGCACATGCAGACGATATGGCAAACTTCGATAAGATGAAAAAGCAAAGAGAAGCAGAGTCAAAGAGATATGGAATGAGATCCGGTAGACCGGGTGGTGGTGAAGGAATGGGTGAGGGTGTTGGTTATAAAAAACCAGAACCAGCACACTTCGCAAAGAAAAGAGATGATGGAACGTATTCTGTTCTCAAGAACCACCCAAGGGGTGCAATGGGTATGTCTCACGGACACGACAAAGACGCAGCAGATAGACTAGTTGCAAAGCATAACAAGAGTGCAGAAGTAAGAAGTCGTAGAGATGCTGGTATTCCTGATGTTAAGGGTAAGTACAAAGGACAAAGACTCTTCGCTGATGTTGATCACGAAATTGACGAACAAGAAATGAGTTCTAAGGATCATATGAATCCTATGGATCGAGTTAAGATGCTTCGTCGTGCAGCAATGAAGAAACAAGTAAAAGCAGTCAAGGCTGAGAAAATTGCAAAGGCTCAGGCTAAAGCAGTAAAAACTGAAGAATTTGAACTCGAAGAGAAAAACGTACCAACCAACCCATCACTATGGTCTAAGTTCAAATCACAAGCAAAATCTAAGTTTGATGTCTACCCATCCGCATACGCGAACGGATGGGCCTCCAAACAATACAAGGCTGCCGGTGGTAAATGGAAGACACAGAACGAAGAAGTCGAACAGGTTGATGAAGTTATCCAGCAATATGATCACGATAATACTGGACAAAAAG
>MDTC01253594.1_pt1 | contig 11287 bp, 12 predicted proteins | sample 811181 | NCBI WGS metagenome assembly MDTC01 (sample SAMN05326644, study PRJNA326480) | marine metagenome | isolation source: seawater | place: Pacific Ocean: North | collected 2011 | reverse complement strand
CTGTCGAGATGCCAAACCACAAACTGAGGTCTGTAGTCGCTGCAAACTGAACGGTTCCGTTTGTCGCGTTTGTCGTCTGGTTAGCTGTGTCGGCGTTGCTGGCCTCTCCGAAGCTGATCACGTTGGTGATCCGCTTGGCCGACCGTATGATCTGGCCGTACACCGTGTCCGTGGCCGTCGAGCTAAAGTTTGAGAAGCCGCCGCTGGTCGTGTCGAGCTTGGCGTGCCCGCCGACTCGACTGGCTGACCGAGTGCGCAGCCCGATGCCGTGCCCATCAAAGTCGCCGGTCGTCGTGGCCGTTGGCGTGACACAGACACCGCAGGCGTATCGAATGTCTGCTGACGAGGGGATGGTCGACCCGAAGAGGCTGATCTTGACGTGCATCGTAAAAGTGTCGTCAGTGGTGAGTCTGACGCCGTCGCCATCGACGAGAGCCGCGTGGTACCGCGGCCACTCGGCGCCACTTCCGCTGATGTTGTACTTTGCATTGCCCGTGGCAAGCTCGTTCATGGTGAACGTCATCACCTTGGTGCCGCTGTCGATAGTCACGCCGCTGATCGTCAAGCCGTCAGGCTCGACCAGGGTGTGCCCGCTGGTCAGGTCGAGGTTCGTGTAGGGCAGCGTCACAAGTGGGGCCGCTGCGCCACCGCCGCCTGATGAGGGAGAAGATACGCCTGGGGCTGCTGTTTGAAAGACTGATCCAAAAACAGACATGGTAGCCTCCTACACGAACCAGTAAAGTCGAGCAGTCGCAAGAGTAGCGCCGGCGCCAGTCAGCTTGAGATGGAGGTACAGCGTCTTTCCAGACGCTGCATCAGTGTTGCTGAAGTCAATTACCTGCTCGCCAAAGCTCGCACTCAGAGACACTTCACTGTTCGTAGTCAATCCAACGAACGGAGACAGCGCGGCAGCTGTAGGGCCCAACGCGATGTGGTCGCCGCCAGCATCCCAGCTAAGCGCAAACTCAACCCCGGTCACCCCGGTTGCGCTGGTGAAGTGCATCTCAAGATGAGAGATCTTGACCTGGTCGTGCGGCTCGCTCGCCAGCTCATCCACGACACCCGTCCAGTTGAGCGTGACGACGTCTCCCGCAACGTACGACGTCGTGATCGCCTCAGCTTGCGTATTGGCCAGAAAGCCTGTTGATCTCTTCGGCGCAAATGGCCGATACAGAATGACGTGTCCACCAGCTGTGTTGGCCTGGATGTCAACGATTTGACCGTCCGATAATCCGCCTCGAAGAATCTGAAACGACTGTGACGAGGTGCTGGGGGCGATAAAGGTCTCGACGGTAATTGCCTTATCTGTTGAGCCGGGAGTAGCGGATACAACAAACGCACCAACGCCGATGATATGGAGGACATCCCCTGCAACCACGCTCAAGCCACCGGAGCCAGAGCCGAATACTGTCGCCGCACTATTGAACGTCTTGCTGTTGGCGCTGTTTGATCCGTCGGTCCCAGAGCCTACCGAGGTGCCACGGATTTTTTCCAGCAGCCCCGTAGTGCCGTTGTTGACTGTTGTTGCCAGAATCATGGAGAGGTCTCCTACGCAGCTGAATTGTTAGAGACTAACTTATCCAGCGTTTTGAATACTTCGATTTTTAAGAATTTCTCAGACAGTGGGTTGTTTGCCCATCCGATGACTCGGATATAGTAGGACGGCACTGGCGGAGAGTCAATATCCCCAAACTTCGACAGTATTTTGGCCTCTTCTTTCGAAGTAAATGCTGCCCGAACATCCGCGGTATCGGGTAGGATGCTCGAAAAAGCATCTTCAAGGTTCATTGAGAAACCGTCAGGGAAGTTGCTTGCGCCTTTCTTAGGCCAAAAATGATAAACGATGTCGTTGCCTTTGTCAGCAAACTCAACATCAAACTCTTTAAAAGCTCTGGTTTGAAATACTAAAGGGGTAGGGGCGCTACTTACGGCGCTTGAGCTCTGTGACATTGTCTGCCTCTAATTCTATGTTGTTGTTGAGATCATCAATCGAGATGATGTCGGGCCTCTTCGAGATTTTTACTTTGAAGAAGTCCGCTGCCTGTTTCTTGATGAGGTCCACAGTGGGGGTTGACGACTCTAAGAGCTCTCTCCGACCCTGAATTGCATCCATGGCCTGGCGGGACAGCGCTGATATGCCCATCAAGGTGCTTCCGTTCATGTCATCGTGTGATGTCCGGAGCCTTGTGACTTGCTGATTTGCCAGCGCAATCAGGTTGTCATAGAACTCGTCTTCTTGAATCTTCTGACGAAGACCCAGCCGTGCGTACGTTCCTGTCAAATCGCCACCTACAGCGTCCTGTAGATGCCAGTTTTCCCGGCTGGCACTGACAAAGTCCAAGATCTCCTTGTAGCTCAGTGCGCCAAGATCCCAGAAGTACTCGACATACAGCTTCATCGCATCCGTCGACGGTATGAAGTGCGGCAGATACTTAATTAGCAGCTCGTCCCTTGCTTGAATTACGTTTCCGCGAGTCATGTAGAGCGCCTCAAAATCTTTTCGGGCGGCATCTTTGTAGACAAACATGTGCGCATCTTCAAACTCCGCAGAGTTTTTCCATGCGTCGAATAGACCCTGTTTTTTTAGCCAGCGACGGAAGCTGACCTTGATGCCTTTAATCTCAGCCTGCCATGTCTTGGGAAACTCACCCAGCTCGGCGCTAAGGTCCTGAAAGTCTTTTTCGGTCGGAGTTGCGAGGTGACGATCATTACAGAAGGCGCAGATCTCAAAGTGAGTCATCCCCTTTGAGATCAAGAACAGCAGGTACTTCTTGTGGGGAAATACGCCTTGCTTTCCGTTGAAGACCGTCAGGTTAGTCATAGCCGTCTACACCTCTGAATGGATCTTTCTTTCTTCTCAGTGCTCCCCGACGACGGATTCTTCCAAGCGTCGGCAACTTCTCTTCTGGTTCGGGCATGACAGGAGTAACTCGCGCCACGCCGTCCTTGTTCTTTCGTCCACGCGACCCTTTTACAGGCATATTTGCCGCAATCTTCTCAAGCTCGTCGAAAAATGCGTCAAAGATATTCATGCCTGAACCTTGTCCCTCAGGTTTTTAAGGCCGCCAACGACTGCGTTGAGTTGCGACATGGCTGTTTTTGCTGCGCTTTCTTTCACGTCATCCATCCCCAGCCTGGCTGCAACAAGAACTTCGGCAACCTTGTTGAGGGTCTTCTCCAGCTCAGGAATGTAGTCAACATACATTCCTACATTACTGGGATTTATAAACTGCAGGCTCAGGATGGAATCGACGGTCTCCTTGTCAACGATAACTGAGGCCTCTTTGATTAGGTCGACCCGGAGAGGGGCAATCTGGGTAGGTGTCGCAGCAGTGATTGACCGCGCATATCCAACCTTGACAGCCTCCGCAGGCTTGACGGCGCGAGCTCGGAATCGAATCTGGCCGTTTTCACTGGCCTGCTTCATAAGATGAGCTGCCTGACTGGAGGTAAGACCCAGGGCGCCCAACGCAAACTCTGCACCCGCTTGGTTCATAATAGAGTCGCCCACAACATCCGCGGACTCTCCGCGGAGCCCGAACGAGCTTCCATCAGAAACCAGCGTGGCGTTTGGAGCGCCGGCTGACTTTTCAACTTCTACATGGTCGTAGAGGCCTGTCTCTGAAGATACCCGAACCTGCTTCCCTGAGATGGGGAGAAACTCAAATGTTTCCGGTATTGCAATCACCTGATCGGCAATGCTTGCAATCTTCTGCAGCCCGGGGACAATCGTAAAAGAAACTGGCAGACCGGTGGAGAGGATTCTTCCATGCAGCGATGCCAGTTTCTGCTTGTGCATGTGAGTGGTCGAGATGTTGCGGACCTCGACCGGCTCTGTGGCGACTGCAAAATCTCCGCTCTGATGAACAAAGACGCCCCGACCTCTTGGGTAAGTACCTTTGAGGGAGGCCTTCTTGACAAAAGAGCCCACAATCTGGTCCTGCATTGCATGTTCAGCGGGACCAATAAACAGTTGACTGTCAATCACTCGGCCATCGAAGTCGATCATCTTGGGAATAACAGTGCCTTCAACATCACGGCCGGCCACTTTGACGTTGTACACGCCAGGGACGTTTGCTATTGAAGCGGTCTTCACCTGCACAGGAGATCTCTGAACCGGATCAGTGGAGAGCGTAATCCGGCGCTCTTTGAGCAGCTGCTGCATGGCCTCTTTGGACAGGGCCTCTTGCACTTCGTAGCGCGTTGCTTTCAATGTTCTGGGAGCGTAGCACTTGTGGTTCGCGTACTTGACGCTGTAGCCCATGCCGTCCTGTACAAACTGCAAGACCGAGGGCTTAATGCTGTCGGTAAACGCTACCCAGCGGTCCTCTGCAGTCTTCTCAGTCCAGCCATCGAACTGTCCAATATAATCGCGAAGAACTTCATTGGACCTGTACAGGTGACGGGTGTAGGGGTCCTGCTCGACGCGCTCAACAAAGCCCTCAACGTCCTGCTTGTCGAATGTATGGAGCGCGATTTTTGTCAGCGATGCAGAGGCCGACTTGCCCATGTATCCAGAGTACCGATTTTGCTGGCCTGTCGATGTCGGCGGATTGACCTTTGAAGTCATGTCCATGGAGCCGTATCTCTTCTTTTTCGAAACTGCCCTGAAAGTCTCAGGCTGGTGCAATATCTGCGCAACTTTTTCCTCAGACTCCGGGTGCATCTGGTCTTTGTAGGAGATGACATCTAACGGAGACATAGCGAGGTCCCGAATCACAATCGGGAAGGTAATCAGCTGGTCATTCTTTGCCGCGGCCTTCTTGTCCATCCGCGCAGGGTACACCAGCAACTTTCCAACACCGTAGCCTCGAGACTCGTCAGAGCGGTCGACAGCCACATCCAGTTCGTAGTCCTTGAGGTATGGCAACTGGCTGTATGCTTCTTTGATGATTCCTACCGGCCACGAGGTCGGATCTTTTCCGAGCAGTTTCTCGTAAGCGACCTTCTCGAAATCAGTAGTTCTGCTAATGAAAAGAGACATTCGGCTGACCTCTAAAATGATTTTGTGTTTTGTAACACGGATTCATTTATTCCTGCCATTCTACTTCGGCGGCAGCTTCTTCTACACTATCCAGTGTAGCATTGAATGACTCCGCGCTATTCGAAACCGCAGAAAAAGCTGCGCTGGCATTGGCCCCAAGAAGAGCAATGGCAGACTCTATCGTATCCGTTGGTTTAGTAAACATCGCCGCAGCGCCAACTACAACACCCGTACGCCCGAAGTTCGGCACGTTTTCGGCTATAGCTGCGTTTGCAAAGAACCCAGAGGCGCCGCCGGAAGGCTCTGCCGCGTAGTAAAAAGACACGCTCTCTAAAAAGTCCAGCAAGGTAATTAAGCTTTGTATGAGATCGTTGAGCAAATTGATGAGGTTTTCTATCTGCTCAATCTTTCTCAGTATTGCATTGACTAGTTGTGTGAGTGGCGTGTCCGCAAAGCTAAATGAATTTACAAAGCTCCGAAAAGCGGAGACGATCTGTCGCAGGGGCTCCCCGAACAGCGATGCCAGGGGTATGCCCAACCAGGTGGGGCCGGCAGAGTTCAGGAAGATGTCCGCGGGGTCCAAGATGTCGTCCTGTGACTGCTCTTGGATGCTGTTCGCTATCTCCGTATAGGCAGACTCTACCTCTCCCAGGTCTTCCGACAGGTCTGCTACCCGGCTCTGGAAGTATCCGCCAACCATCTTCCAGCGGGACTCATACCCCAGGTCGTTGATTTCTTCTTGGGTGCGCAGCTTGAAATCGTTAAAATTTAAAAGCTCTTCGATCCGCCCCCGCAGCAGCCCGAGCTCGCTGAAAGAAGGGGCGCCCAGCACAAAGATAATGCCGGTCACCGCTGTTGCGCTGTCTGTGACTGGCCTAAATGGGTTGCTGCTGTCATGGGTTGACGAAGACATGGTTGTCAACCAGCCAGACATGCCTGTTCCCTTTATTGGGGCATCTCCAGCCAGTCCGTTGGGGTTTGGAGGCTCTACCCCCTGCTTCGGCTCCCACGACCACTCAGTGTCAAACTGAAGATTGGAGTAAATTCCAACGTGCGCATTGGTCTCCAAAATATTCAAGATGGTCTGCTGAATTAGCGCCAGGATTGACTGTATCAAGCCCTTAGTGGCGGACTCAAACGTTTGGAGTAGTGCTTCAGCTGCGCGGACAACCCCTGCAACTGTGTTGAGGAGTGCTACAACACTCTCCAGCACAGAAGACGCGCTCTCAAGGGTGCCTTGAAGAGCGCCGGTCTCAAAGCTAAGGCTGTTCCACTTTCCCGGCATTCACTGCTTCCTTGAGTTTTTCTTGGAGCCTGCTGTCGTAGAGGGAGAGAACTGTCTGAAGTTTTTTAACTTCGTCGACCCTTTTGTCTTCAAGAGCAGACTTGAGATCTCTTAATTGATCCACAAGATCTGCGACCCCCCGCAGCTTTGTCTTTTCCCAAGGCATTCTACGTCAGCCCAAAAATAGACGACTTTAACTTTTCTTTTCGGGATTTCCTCGTTTTAGCTCGAAGGCGATCTAGAATGTCTCTCTGCCGATCGAGGTCGTCCTTCAGGTGGCCCAGCTCCGCCTTCCGATAGTCCATTTCAATTTTATTCATGCCCCCAATTGTTTTCTTTGCCTGGTTGGCGACTTGAACATTTTGGCTTGTATTAAAGTTGTTCAGGTCTTGAAGGGCGCGGCGATTTTTAAGCATGGCTGCATGTAGGGCCGCTGTTCCCGGCGGTGCATTTTTAATTTCTTCGAGAGACTCAGCAATAACCTTGTGCATTCCTGCTTGGGTTGTGGCGATGTTCCGGTCCATGTCGGTTATCGTCGTACCCAAATGCGTTCGTGATAGGTTGTCCCTGTTCTGAAGTGCAGCAAATTCAGATGTTCTCATCTTTTTAAGAAGAATACTGTTTTCTTGATTCTTGATGTGCTCTGCCATGCTGCGAAGACGATGATCATCGGCAACGCCACGATGAACGGCGGAGCTTCGAATAACGGCGCCAATACCAGACCCGGCAAGCGCACCTAAGACTCCGCCATAAATAGCCCCTGAGACATCAGAAATACCGACAGGGTCTCCGCGGCGACCTTCTCGTGCTTGCATGATTCCAAGGCTGCCGCCAGCAATAGCCCCAGCCGCAGCTTCAAGAGCCGCAGCAACAATGCCGGAGCTGGAGGTTTTTTCTAATGATGTGAGGATGAGCTCTGCGTGATTCATGTGCCTGCCTATATGAATTTTCCGCTATTTACTACAGCGAGCGGGGAGCCGGAAGCTGCGCCAGCGTAAGGCACAGCAGCGGTGACGCTTCCTACAATGGTTCCATATGCTGATGACAGTCCCGTAATTATAGCGGCTACCTGCGGAGTTATCCCGTTTCCGGGTATATCACTTATAGCAAAATAACCAGAAGCGGTAAATGACGAAACCATTGCTGCTTGACAGGCCGTTGTCATAGCGACTGCCAGTGAGGGATTCACAGCAAGAGATACGGTACCTACTCCAACCCCGCCGCCAGGCAGGGCAAGCATTTCTATCTTTGTAATTGAAGCGACTTTAGAGAAAAAAGAAGCAAACAGTATGTTGAGCAGCTGGGCGCCAGAAGCACCAGTCCAGCCAAGTGTTCCAAGAAGAGATGCTGGTGCAGAAGCAATAGCCCCGCCATTAAAGACCGGAACGGTGAGCGTCGGGGTTGCTGTTCCGCCAACAACGCCAGCATAAGCGTCGTGTACCACCATTCCAGTCATTGCGGTCGCGAAGCCAGAGCAGATGGCCTCTATCATTGCGGTGGGCGGGTTGTGCGGCGCTACACCGGTTGCAGGGTTGGATCGAACCACGGCCGCTGCGGCTGGAAACGCCGCAAAGTAATCTGCAAGCACAAGCGGGGATAGTGTTGCTGCGCTCAGTGCCACTACGCCTCCGGAACGTCTGGGTTTTTTCCAAAAAGGTTTGCGGCGACGTTCTCATCGACGGATTTTTCTGGATTTATTGCAGATTGAAATTTCTCAATGCTCTCAATCATCAGCATCATCATCTCTTGAGAAGACGGATTTGTAACTACAACTACTATGCCTCCCTTGTCGGACTCGTAGATCACAACCCCATTTTGATGGGTATTGATTAAGAGCTCCGCGGCAGAGACACATTCTTCCGAAGGGTGGTTACTGCTCATCTGGGCACGCCTTGTCTCGGTACACGTCTACGATAAGATCAGCCAGCTTGGACTGCTCGCATCGCTGTGCATCGGTTTCTCCTGTGCGAACGCACCATGCCCACGCACAGATCGGACTCATCGGATCGCCGCCAAGCTCTGGCAGGCACATTGGAGGCACATCTGTCAGCTTATCGCTAATCATGGCCTCTCGCTGAGCGTCCTCCAGCGCAACCCGCTGGACTTCGACTACGAGCTCGCGACTTCCTTCGGTCAGGGCATTGATGGATTCGGTCTGGGCTTCGATTAAATCCACGGATTGGTCGGGTTTTAGGCCCCACCCAGCACCAAACCCGGCGGCCAGGCTCACAACTACTGCAATTGCAACCAGCGAGATTGGTTCCATGAGCTTCATCTCCCTCTCCAGATTCTTAACTCGCACTCACAAAACCATACACGAAAACAATCTACATGAGGACGCGATCATAGATGCGCAGCACAGGATTTCGACAAACTCAAATTTTGATCTATACCGAAGTGGGGTATTCTGCTGTAGTGCGTCTGGATCAACTGCTCAGCCGGGAGAGATGATGTCTAAAAGGCACGGCTCAGCCCCAGTCGATCGATACAAAAAATAAAACACACAGGCTGCTAATCGTAATTAGCGGTCGTTTTCTGTCAGGGGAAAGGGATGTTTCCAGTTCAGGTCAGTCGAGATCACACCATGTCAAATTTTGCATCCGTGCTGCTGCGCTCCTACTACATGCGGCCACACGAGAACAGCCCGCAAGAAGCATTTCGTCGGGCTGCAATTGCATACTCTGGTGGCGATATGGCACTGGCAAAGCGAATCTACTCCTATGTCTCAAAGGGTTGGTTTATGTTTGCCAGTCCTTTGCTGAGTAATGCTGTTCTCCCAGGAGAGAAGTGGAAGGCGCTTCCTATCAGCTGCTACCTGACCTACGTTCCAGACTCACTGGAGGGACTCATTAAGCACACATCCGAGCTTCGGTGGTTGTCTGTAAAAGGCGGTGGCGTAGGCGGGCATTGGTCTTCAGTTCGATCAGTTAGCGAAAAAGCCCCCGGACCTATTCCTTTCCTAAAAACTGTCGACGCAGACATGACCGCATATCGACAAGGCACAACGCGGAAGGGTTCGTACGCCGCCTACTTGGACATCTCGCACCCAGACATTTTAGAGTTCGTTCAAATGCGCCTCCCCACCGGCGGGGACCCCAACCGAAAATGTTTAAATTTGCACAATGCCGTCAACATTACGGATGCGTTTATGGACGCCTGCATAGCGGACAAGATGTGGGAGCTTAAAGATCCAAGCGATGGCTCCGTCCGAGAAACAATCTCTGCCCGCAGGCTTTTTGAAAGACTTATTGAGATACGAGGTAGGACCGGCGAACCCTACCTCTTTTTTATTGATACAGCAAACCGTTCTTTGCCAGAGGCACTTGCAGATAAAGGTCTCCGAATCAACGGATCGAACCTCTGCATAGAGATCATGCAGCCCACCTCTGAGGATCGAACAGCGGTATGCTGCCTGAGCAGCCTGAACCTATCAAAATATGATGAGTGGAAAGATACTCACATCGTGAGGGACCTGGTCCGGATGCTGGACAACACCCTCCAGGTCTTCATCGACCATGCACCTCCGGAGCTGGCAAGAGCAGTACACGGAGCAGTGTCGGAGCGGAGCCTTGGCCTTGGCGCGATGGGATTTCATGACTACCTGCAGAAGAACATGATTCCGTGGGAGTCTGCGATTGCGAAGGGAATCAATCTGCAGATCTTCAGTCAAATTCAAGAAGAGGCTGCCAAGGAGACGCGCCTGCTGGCTGTCGAGAGAGGTGAGTACAGAGATGGGATTGGGACGGGTCGACGCAACGCACACATGATTGCGGTTGCCCCCAACGCCAACAGCAGCATCCTGCTGGGTACCAGCCCGAGCATCGAGCCCTGGAAGTCGAATGCCTACACACATAGAACTCGAGCAGGGTCACACCAAGTTCGAAACCCTTCCCTAATAGAGCTGCTCAAGAAAAAAGTTTCAGATCCACAGCGCCGCGAGGACATCTGGTCAAGTATTACGACCAGCGACGGGTCCGTGCAGCATCTCGATGTCTTAGACAGCTGGCAAAAAAACGTCTACAAGACGGCTTTTGAGCTTGATCAGCGATGGGTGGTAGAGCACGCCTCTGATCGACAAAAGTTTATCTGTCAGGGCCAGAGCCTGAACCTCTTCTTCCCCGCTGGTGCAGACAAGAACTATGTCCTGCAGACCCACGTGCGCGCTTGGAAAAACGGTCTGAAAGGCCTGTACTATTTGAGAACCACCGCGGGAGTAGACGCGGACAAGGTTAGCAACAAAATTGAGCGTGTCGCGCTCAAGGATTATGTCGAACAAGAGGAGTGCCTCGCATGCCACGGCTGATGGAATACAGCAGCGCCTACAAACCGTTCCACTACCCCTGGGCCATGGAAGCGGCCGTCTCACATGAGAAGATCCACTGGGGCAGCTGGGAGGCCGACCTCCAAGAGGATGTAACGCAGTGGAAGGGAGGAGATCTGACTGCTGTTGAGAAGGAACACATCACCCAGATCTTGCGCCTGTTTACCCAGAGCGATGTGCAGGTAGGCGGAAACTACTGTGACCTGTTCATCCCCAAATTCAAAAACAACGAGATCCGCAACATGCTGCTCTCGTTCGCCAACCGCGAAGGGATCCATCAGAGGGCATACGCCCTACTCAACGACACTCTCGGATTAGCGGAGTCTGAGTACTGGGCTTTTCTGGAGTACGACGAGCTCGTCGCAAAGATTGAGTTCATGCAAGACAACAACACCGCAACCTTGTCCGGCCTTGGTAAGGCCCTTGCGCAGTCCGTCTGCAACGAAGGGATGAGCTTGTTCTCCGCCTTTGTCATGCTTCTGAACTACCAGAGATATGGAAAGATGAAGGGCATGTGCACGGTCGTCGAGTGGAGCATTCGCGACGAGACGATGCACGTCGAAAACATGGCTCGGTTGTTCAAGACCTTCTGCGAAGAGCACCCTCGAATTGTAAAAGACGAATTCAAGGCAAGCATCTATAAGATGTATAGCCAAGCGGTTGACCTCGAGGACAAGGTCATAGACTTGGCCTACCG
>MDTC01043177.1_pt1 | contig 11287 bp, 12 predicted proteins | sample 811181 | NCBI WGS metagenome assembly MDTC01 (sample SAMN05326644, study PRJNA326480) | marine metagenome | isolation source: seawater | place: Pacific Ocean: North | collected 2011 | reverse complement strand
TGAAATATAAAGGAAAAAATAATTATGATTGTATTGTTCCATTTTCTGGAGGCAAGGACTCCACTTTTGCTTTGTGGTATTTAGTCGTAAAAAAAAATTTGAAGCCATTAGTTGTAAGATTTGATCATAATTTTTTAAGAAACAAAGTTATATCAAATACAAAAAAAACTTTAGATAAATTAAAAGTTGATTTTTATGATTTTAAACCTGATTTTAAAATTGTAAAAAAAGTTATGTTGGAAAGTTTAATAAGAAGAGGAGATTTTTGTTGGCATTGTCATGTAGGAATCTCAGCTTTACCAATAAATATTGCAATAGAAAAAAAAATTCCATTAATATTTTATGGGGAACCATCTTCAGAATATAGCTCTTTTTATGACTACTCTACTCCAGAAGAGCTAAATGAAGAAAAATATAATAGATCAATCAATCTAGGTATTAACGCAGAAGATATGCTGACAATGCTTCAGGAAAGACACCCTGATGATAATATTAATATGAATGATTTAAAACCATACTATTTTCCATCTCAGAGAGAGTTAAAAAAAAATGATATTTTTGCATCGTATCTCGGAAACTATATTCCTTGGGATGTTAAAAAACAGGTAGAGATCATAAAAAAAGAATTAGATTGGGAGGGTGAAGTAGTTGAAGGTGTACCTGAAGAATATGATTATGAAAAAATAGAATGTATGATGCAGGGATCTAGAGACTTTACTAAGTTTTTAAAAAGAGGTTTTGGCAGAACTACGCATTTAACATCTATAGATATAAGAAATAATAGAATTTCAAGAGACAAAGCTCTAGAATTATCCAAACTTTATGATGGCAAGAGACCAAGATCATTAGATTTATTACTTAAATTATTAAAAATAAACGAGGAAGAATATTATAATATTATATCTAAGCATGCAGTGTATCCTCATAAACCCATGTCATTAAATGAGTTTAAAAGTTCAAAATCAAACCAAGTTCCAAAAGATATCGATACTTGGTTTACAAAATTTGATGAAAATTAAAATAAAAAATAAGGTTATATCAAATAAAACTTCTCCGCTTATAATTGCAGAAGTTTCAGCTAATCACTGCGGAAGTAAAAAACTCTTTTTAGATCATATCAAAAAAGCTGCAAGAAACGGTGCAGATTTAATTAAGATTCAAACTTACGAAGCAAAAGATATGACAATCAAGTCTAATTCTAAGATATTTAAGATTAAATCTGGTCTTTGGAAAAATAAATACGTATGGGACTTATATCAAAAAGCTCAAACTCCATTTTCTTGGCATGCTGATGCTTTTAGATTAGCAAAAAAGTTAAAAGTAATTCTTTTTAGTAGTCCCTTTAGTAAAAGAGCAGTAGACCTTTTAGAAAAATTTAATGTTCCAGTTTATAAAATAGCCTCGTTTGAAATCACTGATGTACAATTAATTAAGTATATTTCAAAAACGAGAAAACCAATTATAATGTCGACTGGGATGGCTTCAATTGAAGAAATTACAAATGCTATTAAGGTAATTAATAAATATCATAGTAAAATTGTATTACTCCATTGTGTATCTAGTTATCCAACAAATGAAAAAGATGCAAATATCAGAACTATCTTAAAGTTGAAAAAAATATTTAAAAATTGTTTGGTTGGTCTATCTGATCATACTGATGACATAGATAGCTCACTAGCGTCAATTCCTCTAGGGGCATGCGTAATAGAGAAACATTTTAAAGTAAATGACAAAATAAAGTCATTTGACAGCAAGTTTTCAATTAATTCTGATCAATTGAAAAATTTAAAAAACAGAAGTATTAGAATTTTTAACAGTTTAGGAATTTCAAAAATTAAAACTTTTAAGACTGAAAAAATATCTCAAAAATTGAGAAGATCGATATTTGCCTCTCAAGATATCATGTCAGGACAAAAAATTTCTTCGAAAAATATAATTACACTCAGACCTTTGGTGGGAATTGATGCTAAGTTTTATTACAAAATCTTAGGTAAAAGAGTAAAAAGAAAAATATTAAAAAATACTCCGTTATTTTTTAAGAATTTAATTTAGTTAGTTTTTTTTCTTATAGCAGATAAACTTAAAAAAATCATATGTATTAGCAAATTTATTTATATTTTTACTATTAGCCTTAACTTTAAATTTTTTTTCTAGTGCTACAATAATATCCAAATGTACTAAGCTATCCCATTTTGGGTGCAGGCCTAATCCAATTTTTTTAGCTAAAGATCTAAGAGACTTATTGGAATTCTCTATCTTAAAATTTGCCCTTAACTTTTTTTTACAAATAGTTAAAATGGCTATTAAGATTTTATTTTCTAATTTTTGAGATTTCATTAAAATTAATTTTTTTAACAGGTGTTAATTTCATATTTTTAGTTTTTTTTACATTCTTAGTCAAATCAACTTTAATTATACTATCTTTAACTTTAATTACTAAAGATGATTTTCTCACTTCAATTATCTGTCCAGCCTTAAATTTTAGAGAGCTGATATTTTTTTCTTTATTTAAATTTTTTACAAAAAATGTTTCATTGTTAATAAGTATTTTAGTTTTAAGGATATAATTTTTTTTTTTATCTTTAAAATTTAAAGAGCGAAAAATCCTATTATTTTTTTCGTATGTATCATCAAAATTTAAAAAACCTAAGTTAGGAAACTTTTTTAACTTTTTTTTTCCAAAATAAGTTCTTTTTTTTAAATTTTGCTTACGTTTTATAATTTTTCTATTTGATTTTATTTTATTTAATATATTTTCAAATAATTTTATTCCAATTAATGAACTTGTTGCATCTATTTGGTAGGCAGACATAGAACTGCTTATAGAAAAATTTTCTTTTGAAATAATGTCACCGGTGTCAATATCATTTTGAATTTCATGCCAACAACATCCATGTTTTTTTTCTTTATTTATTATTGACCATGAAGAACTATTAAGCCCACTATAACGTGGTAAAGGTCCGTTATGAAAATTTAATGCAAGTTTGTCCACATTAGCCAAAATATTTTTTTGTATTAATCTCTCGTTTAATATGCTGAAAAGATAGTCTACCCTCAATTTCTTAAGACTACTAAAATTTATAAATTGTACATATTTTATTTTTTTCTTTAAAGATTTCTTATCAGAAATAAAATAAATTTTTTTAAATACATTTTTTGACAAAATCATACATTTAAAAACCATATAAGAGGTGCCTAAAAAAACTGCTGTTTTATTTTTTAGTAATTTATTCATTTTTCATAAATTTAGTCGATAAATCTTTTAATTTTTTTTTATCAATTTTTCCATTTTGATTTTTTGGAAATTTTTTAACATAATAAAAATTGTTAGGCACCATATATTCAGGAATATTCTTTTTTAGAATATTTTTCAGATTATTAAAATTTAATTTTTTATCTATAAATGTAATAATCTTATTATTAATAAATATTGAGGAACTATTAATTGAAGTCTGTTTGCTAACAAAATAATCTATTTCATTTAATTCTACTCTGTGACCTCTAATTTTGATTTGGTTGTCTTTACGATCTACAAAGTATAATTCCTTATTAATAATTTCCGCTAAATCTCCTGTTTTGAAAGATTTGATTTTATTTTTTTTAAAAAATTTTTTTAAATTATCTTTTCGGTTTAAATATCCATCTGATACCTGAGGTCCACAAATTAAAATTTCCCCTCGCCTACTTGAAATTTGATTTTTGTCATTTAAAAGCTTAATTTCCATTCCTTTGTTCGCTTTACCTATCGACATACTTGTTTTATATTTTTTTTTATAATTGTCTTTATTTATCAATGAATAAGTACAAGAACACGTCGCTTCAGTTGGACCATATGCATTGATAATTAAAATCTTTTTATTGATTTTAAATATTTCATGAACATGTCTAAAAAGAAGCGGTTCTCCACAAAAAAAAATAATTTTTAAAGATTTAAAATTACTTTTTGTTAATCCTCCACTTTTTTTAAAACTATCGATTAAGCTAGGGACACAAATAAGATGAGTTAAGCTTTTTTCTTTCAGAAAAGCTCCAGGAAAAAAAATATCTAACTTATTTCTAACCGGAACAAGAGTGCCATTACTAGATATACAACCAAAAATATCTGCGACGCTTAAATCAAAACCAATTTGTGGAAATTGTGAACACTTAGACTTGAAATTTATTTTTAAATTTTTTTTCAACCAATTAATATAGAAATCTAAACTATCACGTGAAATACAAACTCCTTTTGGTTTTCCTGTAGAGCCTGATGTGAAAATGATATAAGCCAATTTATTTTTTTTTTTTTGAAATTAAAAAAGGTTTTTTATTTTTATATAATTTATCTTTGTCTAAAAAATATTTATTCTGAAATTTTTTTTTTAAATTTTTCTTCATCTTGTTAGAACATAAAATTATATTACATTTTGATATTGATATTATTTTACATATACGATCTATAGGATTCGTATCTGCAACAGGAATATAAGTTCCTCCGGCCATTAAAGTTCCAAAAATAGAGATATAACTAGCTGGAGATTGATTGCTTATAATTATAACTCGAGGATTTTTTTTAATCTTATTAATTTTTTTTGAAAGACCGCTACAATACCTCCAAAAATTTAAGTAACTAATTTTTCTATTTAAATATTCAATGGCTATATTTTTTTTATAACGATGTAACTCTTCTTGAGCCTTATATAAAAATATCATTTTATTCTTTTCACAAAAGCATAGGGGTTATGCTTTAAAATTTTTCTTGAATATTTATCCAAATCATTAAAACTAATCGAATAACTATTTCCATATTTCAAACGTACAGATTTTATATTAGCGCCTAATTTTTTTAAACTATTAAATACAGGATTGAAATTTGCAACAAAATTATTATTCTTTAAAGCATAATAATTGTAATTCAGATTAATTAACTTTTTTTTAAAAAGTATATTCTTTTTTATTTTAATCCATTTTCTATAAGAAACTTTTAATAAACACTCTAGGTGATGAAGATAGGTGGCTCCTTGCATTGGCTCACATCCTAATAATATCAATTTAAAATTTTTTTTTTTCATGAAATAGAAATCAGAATTAAATCCATAAGAACTTTTAAATTTTGATGTTTTCAAAAACTTAGCAGCATGACCAAAACCTATATGATTGTGAATAGGATTTAAGCTCCTAATTATATTTTTTTTTTTTAAAAAAATATTTAGTTAAATTACTTATACTGGAACAATTGTGAATTTTCTGAACATCATATATGAAGTCTGGCGCAACACCCAAAATATATGCTGGCATAATTAGACTGCCCTTTGGGCCTATCATCTTTTTGATTTCACTTAAAACTAGCTGAGGTATTTTTTTGGTCTTCAATCCAAAGCTCGAAAGATTGGAATAAACTACTAAATTATCTTTTTTTTTAATGCTTAATTCCTTCAGATGATGAATTACAATTCTCTTTATGCCTTTCATATATGGCTCGCTTTTCTAATAAATTTAATTAAAACTTATCACATTTTACTTTACTGTTCAAAAAATGAACGTTATATACTAAATAATTAATTTAGTTATAGAGTTAAAACTTAAAATAAAACCAATAATAAATAAACTTATATGTTGTCTAAAGATAATCTATCACAACTATTAAAAGCTTATAAAGAACAAAAAAAAGATGAAAATTTATTCCTTGATACACAAAGCATTCATTGGGAAAATTACTTTAAAAAAAATGACAAGTTTTGTAACCTAGACAACTTAATTAATTTTAGAAAAAATCAACTTTTATCAAAAGGTTTAGATGATGCTGCAATTCTTCAAAATAGTTTTAATTTAATTGAAGCACTTAAATATTTTAAAGGTGATTTTTTAAAAAAAAATCTTCCAGAAAAAAACGTTGGTAATTGTGAATATTCAATTAATTTTTTAGGACATTATTTTGATTATGGAATTATACATCATCTTAAATGGTATGAGGAAGTTGAAAAGTATATTCAAAAAAACTCTCTTATTTTAGAAATAGGAGGTGGATTTGGTTCGTTTTCAAGAATTGTTTTGAATAATAGGAATGTAAAATATTTTTTAGTTGATTTGCCAGAGGCAAATTTAATGTGCAATTATTACCTTCAATCACATTTTCCAGAAAAAAAAATATTTAATTACTCTAATTTAAAAGAAAATAAATTAAATGAATGCCTTAATAATTATGATGTTTTTATATTACCACCAAGAATTTTAGAAAAAGAAGATATAAAATTTGATTTTATAATTAATAGCCGTTCTTTTATGGAAATGAATAAAAAAATAATTAAAGAGTATTTCGATTTAATACAAAATAAAATTAATCAAAACGGATACTTTTTAAATATTAATAGATATTTAAAATCGACTGTTAATGAAGATATAAAATTTGATGAATATCCATATGATAATTACTGGAACGTTGAGATTTCAAAAAAAAGTTTTTTACAATCTGGTGTGCATTTCCTTTTGACCAAGAGACATAATGTGGCAGGAAATATAAATGATGAACTTTTAATGATAAAAAAAACTGCTAAAAAACTAAAATATCCAGGAACTAATATACTAAATTCATTCAAATCCAGTATTAAAAAATTTGCTTGGTTAATTATTAAATCCACATTATCTTTTTTATTTAGTAAAAACATCTTAAAAAAAATTTCAAAAGTTATTTACAATATAAGTGAACTTTAGCTTAATTAAAAAAAATAAAAATTATTGAAAAATTCATGATAACGTTTCTAATTCCTTCTCACAACTATGCTAAATTTTTATCTAAGTGTATTTCAAGTATAAATAAAAATAATCCTAAATTTATAAAAGAAATAATCATTGTTAATGATGGAAGTACTGACAATACTGATGGTGTTGTTAATCTTTTAAAAAAAAAAGTAAAGTTAAAATATTATAAAAGAAATTTTAGAAGCTTATCCAGAACAATGAATTTTGCAATAAAGATGTCACGAGGAAATATTTTATGTAAAATTGATCCTGATGATTTTATAGAAAAAAATTTTGCAAAAGAAGTAGGGCAAAAATTTAAAGAGCTGAATTCTGATTTTTTATACTCCAACATAATTGTAAATGATGTTTTATCTAATAAAAGTTTTATCAAAAAGCAAAAAGTTTTATCTCATTTAAAATTAATAAGGTATCCACATGGAAGTGGAATTTTATTTAAAAAATCGTTGTGGAAAAAAGTTGGTGGTTTTAATGAAAAAAACTTTTATCAAGACGATTATGATTTTTGGTTAAAAACAAATAAATTAAAAAATGTTAAAATTGATTATTGTGATATAGCTCTATATAATTATAATAAGCATGGTGAAAATATGTCAAAAAATTTTTTTAAGAAAAATATGACAAAAGTTAAAATTTTTTTAACAAATTTTATTAATTAAGAAATGATATTAATTACAGGTAGTTCAGGGTTTATAGGATCAAATTTTGTTAATTTTTTTTTAAAAAATAAAATTAAATTTCATGGAATAGATAAAAAAAAAAGTAAATACATAAAGTTTAATGATTTTTCAAAAATTAATTTAACGAATAAAGAAAAATTAAAAAAATTATTTAAAAAAATTAAACCTAATATAATAATTCATTTAGCTGCTGATTCTGGATTGAACTATTGCCATAATAATAAGGAAAATGCTTTTGATAATAATTTAATATCAACTTTTAATTTATTAACTATGTGCAATAAATTTAACTGCAAGAAATTTTTTTTTGCTTCATCAATGTCAGTAGAAAATTTTGATAAAAGCTTCTCATTTTATGGTTTTACAAAATTTGCGAGTGAAAATTTGATAAAATCTTTTAAGAAAAACTATAATATAACAGGAATAATTGCTAGATTTTCAAACATTTTTGGACCTTTTTCATCCCACAAAACAAGTGCTATTCACGAAATAATAAAGTGTAAATTATCTAATAAAAAATTCTATATTCACGGTACAGGCAATCAACAAAGAGATTTTTTACATGTTGATGATCTGATTATAAAAATTTTAAAAATTATTAAATTAAAGTCTCCAAAAGACAATTATATACTTAGTTCTGGAAAAAAACAGAGTATCAATAATGTGATAAATATAATAAACATTAATTCAAAAATTAAACTGAAAATAAAAAGAATTTCACCTCCAGCTGGTTATGATGTAAGTTTCTCTAGCAAAATGAAATTTAAATTTTCAAAAAATTTTTTTCAAAAAATAAAAAAAACTATAATATGGTATAATCAGAAATATTTATGAAAATTTTGATTTTAGGTGGTGATGGATATCTTGGATGGCCAACAGCGATGTATTTTTCAAAACAAGGCCATGATGTAAAAATACTTGATAACTTTGTTAAAAAAAAAATTGAGAATGAAGAAAATGTAAAACCACTTTTTCCTCAAATCACCTTGGGTGAAAGACTAGATTTGTGGAATAAAAATGTTAATAAGCCTATAGATTTTGTTGTTGGAGATTTACTAAATCACAGACTGCTATACGATGTTTTGGAAGCCTTTAAACCAGATACAATTATTCACTATGCAGAGCAACCTTCAGCCCCTTATTCGATGAAGGGTAGAGAGGCATGTTATTTTACACAACATAATAACGTACTTGGAACAATTAATCTTCTGTTTGGAATGAAAAAACATTGTCCTGATGCCCACTTGATTAAATTAGGAACCATGGGTGAATATGGAACACCTAATATTGATATTGAAGAAGGATGGTTAGAAATAACTCATAATGGAAGAAAAGACAGAGTTTTATACCCCAAAAAACCTATGAGTTTCTATCATTTATCTAAAGTTCATGATTCAAATAATTTAGAATTTGCATGTAGGGTATGGGGAACAAAATGTACTGACTTAAATCAAGGATGTGTTTATGGTTTAGAAACCGAGGAAAGTAAAATGGATGAAAAATTATCTACTTCGTTTCACTATGATGAGGTTTTTGGAACTGTGATAAATCGTTTTATTTGTCAAAGTATAATTGGAAAAGATTTAACAGTATATGGCAATGGAACACAAACTAGAGGTTATTTAAATATTACTGATACATTAAATTGCGTTAATATTGCTACAAATAATCCAGCTTCAATTGGAGAATTTAGGGTTTTTAATCAATATACAGAAATCTTGTCTATTAACGATATAGCAAAAAATATTATAAATGCTGCAAGTCAAATTGGAATAAAGTCTAAAATTAAAAATTTAGAAAACCCCAGAACAGAGCAAGAAGATCATTACTATAAACCAAAGAATGAAAGTCTAATTAAATTAGGACTTAAGCCGACAATGATTGGCGATAATGTTTTACCCAATATGATGAAAAAAGCATTACAATACAAAGACAGAATATTAGAACAAACAATATTACCGACTATCAAATGGAAAAAATAAATTTCGAAAAATTAAAAAAGCCCTATTTTATAGCTGAAATAGGTGGAAATCATGCCGGTAAAAAAAAATTTGCGTTAGAAGGAATAAAAAATGCAAAAAAATCAGGAGCTGATTGTGTAAAGTTTCAGATGTACAAAGCTGAAGACTTAATAATAAAGACTATGCCAGTAATGCAACATGTCAAAAGTATTGGAAAAGAAAAATTTCAATTTGAAAGGTTTAAAAAATTAGAAATTAATGAAAATGATGTAAAAGATTATTACAAAGCATGCAGAAAAGCTAAAATACATTTATCTGTTACACCTTTTTATGAGGGTTGTATTGAGTTTCTGAACAATTATGTTTCATTCTTTAAAATTGCATCAGGAGATATAAATTATTTTCCTTTAATTGAAAAAATTTCAAAGTTTAAAAAGCCTGTTGTTGTATCCACGGGTATGTCTTCGGAAAAAGAGATTAAAGAGACATTAAAAATACTAAAAAATAATCAAGTAATTTTATTACACTGTATAAGTTGTTATCCTACATATGAAAAAGATTTAAACCTTAGATCTTTTGAAATGCTTAAAAAATTTAATAAAATTTTAGGGTTTTCTGATCACACAAAAGGTGTTTCAGGTGCTGTAATGTCACTTTCATATGGAGCAATGGTTTTTGAAAAGCATTTTTTACCCAACATGAAAGTTAAAAAAGTTGGAGACTTTAAACTTTCTTTAAATCCCAATGAACTTAAAGAATATACTGAAACTGTTAATCGTTCTTTTTTGTCAATTGGTCAAAGACGTGATGGTTGCTTTAAAACTGAAAAAAAATTTTTTAAAACTCTTAGAAGGTCACCTTATTTTGATTCATCTAAAAAAAAAAATGATAGATTAAATCTTAAGGATATTTCTTTTTTAAGACCGTTTGATAAAAAAGGAATTAATATCAATAAAATTAAAAATTACTTTAAGAAAACCTTGAAAAAATCTATAAATAAAAATCAATTATTAAAAGAAGATCAGTTTCAATCATAATGAAGTATCAAGATCAAAAAATTTCTACTGGCTCATCAAGACTACTCAAAAAAGAAACTTTTGATAAAGATCAGTTCATGGTAGAAAATATGCAATTTAATGCTGCCTATAAACTCCATATTAAAAAAGAAAATATTAAAGAAGAATATCTTAAAGATAAAATTCTCCAAGATTTTAAAAATAGATATAATGATTACAGAGATCATTGGACCAATGTTAATAAAAACATAATAGAAAATAAAATTTCTGATAGTTTAAACAATCCTTATTGTGTAGATATTGAATTAGCAGCTATCTGTGATTTGGCCTGTCCTCATTGTTATAGAGAATATATTGTTACTCCTGACAAAATAATGAAAGAGGATTTGTTTAAAAAAATTATTAAACAAGTTGAAGATTTACGAATTCCGTCAATAAAACTTAACTGGAGGGGTGAACCATTATTACATCCAAAAATTTTTGACTTTATTAATTTGGCAAAAAAGGCTCGGGTACTAGAGGTATCTATTAATACAAATGCAACAACATTAGATGAAAAAAAAGCAGAAAAACTTATCAATTCTGGTTTAGATCAAATTATATTTTCTTTTGATGGTGGTACAGAAAAAACATATGAAAAAATGAGACCAGGTAGATTTAAAGATAATAAATTTAGTGAGGTTTATAGAAATATAAAAAATTTTTGTTTAAAAAAAAAAGAGTTAAATAAAATTTTTCCACTCACCAAAATTCAAATGGTTATGACTAAAACTACAAGAAACGAAGTCGATAATTTTTTCAATTTATTTTCTTTAAATCTACCTGGTCTCATTTTTTCATAAGTTTTTTTATTTCCTCCATCAAATGAATAAATCAATAAATCTAAACCACT
>MDTC01241580.1_pt1 | contig 11288 bp, 9 predicted proteins | sample 811181 | NCBI WGS metagenome assembly MDTC01 (sample SAMN05326644, study PRJNA326480) | marine metagenome | isolation source: seawater | place: Pacific Ocean: North | collected 2011 | reverse complement strand
GCTAATATAATACTTTCCTAAACATTTTTTTAATAATTAAGAATTGAATATTAACAATAAAATTATTGAAAGTGCTAAAAGAACAATTTCAATTGAAGGAAATTCAATTCTTAATCTTATAAAAAGCATAGATTCAAATTTTGTTAAAGCTGTAAAAAAAATTCATAAGTCTACTGGAAGAGTAATAATTACAGGAATTGGAAAAAGTTCTATAATTGCTAAAAAAATTGTTTCTTCAATGAATTCTACTGGAACTCCCGCAATTTTTCTACATTCAGTAGATGCAATTCATGGTGATATAGGTATTATTCAATCTAATGATATAGTAATTTGTATTTCAAATAGTGGAAATTCTTCTGAGATAGAAGCTTTAATTCCTTCAATTAAAACCTTTAAAAATTATTTAATTGGAATTACTGGGAATAAAGAATCTTACCTTGCAAAAATGTCTGATGTAATTATTTCTACTTATATTAAAAAAGAAGCTTGTCCGAATAATCTAGCTCCAACTTCAAGTACAAGTGCTCAATTGGCAATAGGAGATGCGATAATGGTATGTCTTTTAGAACTAAAAAATTTCAAAAAAATGGATTATGCTAAATTTCACCCCGGTGGTACATTAGGTAAAAAACTTATACTTAATTTAGGAATGCTAGCAGATAAAAATCCTAAGCCAATTGTAAAGAAATCAACTTCATTTAAAGAATTAATAATTGAAATTTCAAAAAATAGACTAGGAGCAAGTGTTGTAATGGAAAAAAAGAAAATAGTTGGAATTGTTACTGATGGAGACATAAGAAGAATTATAGAAAAAACTGATTCTATAAAAAATATAACTGTTAAAAATATAATGTCAAAAAATCCTTTTACAGTTAATAAAAAAATGCTGGCATATGATGCCATAAATTTGATGAAATTAAAATCAATTAATCATCTAATAATCATTGATAATAAAAATAATTATTACGGAATTGTTCATATATTGGATCTAATTAATGAAGGGATAAATGAAGAGCAATAAAGAGGAAATGACTTTTTTAGAACATCTTGAAGAATTAAGATGGCACCTTATAAGGTCTACCCTTGCAATTTTAATAATTGCTATATTCGCATTTATCTCTAAAGATTTTATTTTTAATCATATAATTTTTGGTCCAAAAAAAATTGATTTTTTTACCTATCAATTATTCTGTGACATATCAAAAGCTATTGGAAGTGGAGAAAGTTTTTGTATTAAAGAAATGCCTTTTAGAATTCAAAGCCGGACAATGTCAGGACAATTTTCAGCTCACCTTTGGACTTCTATAACGGCAGGATTTGTTGTTGCATTCCCCTACATAATTTATGAGTTTTGGAGATTTATTAGTCCTGGGCTTTTAGTTAATGAGAGAAAAAACGCAAGAGGTTTTATTCTGATTTCTTCAATGCTTTTCTTTTTAGGAGTTCTATTTGGTTATTACGTAGTAACTCCTTTATCAATTAATTTTCTTGGGAATTACCAAGTCAGTAATGAGGTCTTTAATGACTTCGATTTAAGTAGTTATATTTCACTAGTCAGAGCTTCAGTATTATCTTCTGGAATAATATTTCAATTACCTATTCTGATGTACTTTTTAACTAAAATTGGAGTTATTACTCCTGATTTTTTGAAAAAAAACAGAAAATTTGCAATAGTAATTGTTTTAAGTTTAGCAGCAATAATTACTCCCCCAGATATAGCAAGTCAAATTATTGTGACTATTCCAATAATTTTTCTATACGAAATAAGTATTTTTATTTCTAAAGTTGTTCATAGAAATCAACAAAAAGAATTAAGTAAACTATAATAAATAATTCTATTATTTTATGAAATTAAGAACAGATAATATCGAAAAATCATATAAAAACAAAAAAGTAGTTAAAGGGATTTCTTTAGAAGTTAAACAAGGTCAAATCATTGGATTATTAGGCCCTAATGGAGCAGGAAAAACCACCTCTTTTTATATGATAGTTGGTTTAATTAAACCTAATAGTGGTAAAATATTCTTAAATGAAATTGATGTAACAAAATTTCCTATGTATCAAAGAGCCCAAAATGGAATTGGGTATTTAGCTCAAGAAGCATCTGTTTTTAGAAAACTTAGTGTAGAAGATAATATTTTAAGTGTTCTTCAATTAACTAATTTAACTAAAAATAAGCAATTGGAAAAAATGGAAGCACTTTTAGATGAATTTGGACTTGACCACATTAGAAAAAATAGAGGGGATTTACTCTCTGGAGGGGAAAGAAGAAGAACTGAAATTGCAAGAGCATTAGCAACCGACCCAAAATTTGTTCTATTAGATGAACCTTTTGCTGGAGTTGATCCAGTTGCTGTTGAGGATATTCAAAAAATTATTGCTCATTTAAAAAATAAAAACATAGGGATATTAATTACAGATCATAACGTACAGGAAACGCTTGCTATAACAGACAAAACTTATCTTATGTTTGAAGGGAACATTCTAAAAGAAGGAACTCCAGAAGAGTTAGCTAAAGATGAAATGGTAAGAAAAGTATATTTAGGTAAAAATTTCGAATTAAGAAGAAAAAAAATAAATTATTAATTATTACTAATTATGTTTTTTACCAAACTTAACAAAAGGTAAAATATTATTATCAAAGCAAAAGCACCCTGCTTTAGAAGCAAAAATAAAATTATTGAAAAAATAAATAAAAGAATTGGATAAATCAACAAATTAAAATCTCTATAAAATCTTATTTTAAACAACTTCCAATTAATATTCATTAAAAAAATAGATGAGAAAGTTATGATTATCAATGAAACTGGATTTAATATAAATGGTTTGAGATTAATAAATATTTCATTATTAATTAAACTTGGAATTGAGACAATGAATATTGAATTAGCAGGAGTAGGTAACCCTTCAAAGTGATCTGTTACAGAATCAATTGTGTTAAATTTTGCTAAGCGAAAAGCTGACCCTAAAGTGATTAAAAACCCTATTAATGCTAAAGGAGCTATAGAAAAAATAATATTAAAACTATTTATGTTATATGCAAAATTAAATTCTTTAACCCCAGACAAAAAAAATAATTGATACATTATTATGCCAGGAACAAATCCAGAAGTAATTATATCGGATAAAGAATCTAGATATTTGCCTATTTCTGACTCAACATTTAATAATTTAGCAAAAAAACCATCTAGAAAATCAAAAATAATCCCCAGTAAACAAAAAACTAAACAAGCTGAAAAAAAATGGTTATAAGCAAAATAAGCAGCTAAACAACCTGATAATAAATTAAAAGAAGTTAATATATTTGGAATATTTTTTTTTAACATGTCCTTTTTTTTGAATGGGTGTAAAATACAAATTTTAAAAAAATAAATCCTTTTATTTTTTATTTTAAATTAAGAATTGGAAATTAGGCTTAAAATGAGAAAAAACATATCACTTTCAATATTCTCCGGTCTTTTATTAGGACTCTCTTGGCCAACATATGGTTTTACTATACTATTATTTATTGGATTAGTCCCGTTATTAAAATTAATTAACTCTATAAATACTGCCTATACTAATAAAAAATATATATATGTCTTTTCCTACTCTTATTTGACATTCTTTATTTGGAACATAATGACAACTTGGTGGATTTATAATTCATCATCTTTTGGGGCTATTTTTGCTATTTTATGTAATTCTCTATTTTATTCAATTCTTTGTGTAATTTATTATTGGTCATTAGGAAGATTATCCAAACTAAGTTCAACAATATTTTTTATAGCAATTTGGATCTCATTTGAAAAATTTCATCTAAATTGGGATTTTACTTGGCCATGGTTAAACTTAGGTAATGGCTTTTCTGAAAAAATTTATTGGATTCAATGGTATGAATATACAGGAATTTTTGGGGGTACTCTTTGGATTCTAATATTAAATTTTGGATTTTACAACTTAATTGAATTCCACAAAAAAACCATAAATAAAAATGCTTCTATTATAAGATTATTCAAGCTTCTTATATTAATACTTTTACCTTTACTTATTTCTTTCTTTATATTAAAAAACAAAAAACCTTTAAAACAAAAAGCTAATATAATTTTAGTTCAACCAAACATTGATCCTTATAAGGAAAAATATTTTACTACAAATACTCAAAACTTAAAACTTATTACTGACTTAGTTAATGACCATTTAAATGACACTATTGATTATATAATAGCTCCTGAAACATTTTTCTCTGAAGGTAATGGTGAAGATATTGACCAATTAGCTCAAAGCAATCTACTAAGATCAATTTATGAATTTAGTAATCAATATAAAAATTTAAATATTATTTCTGGAATTCAACTATTTAAAATTAAATATGGCAAAGATCCAATTGATCAAAATTCAATACTAATTAAAGAAGATTTTTGGGCTAATTTTTATAATTCAGCAATTCAACTTAATAATAAAGATAATTATCAAATTTATAACAAATCTAAATTTGTCCCTGGAGTGGAAATGATGCCATATAAATCATTTTTTAACCCTCTAATTGGTGATTTTATGCTTGACCTAGGAGGAACAGTGTCTAGTAGAACCCCTCAAAAAAATAGATTAGTATTTACTAATTCTAATCTTAATATTTCCACCGCTCCAATTATATGTTATGAATCAATCTACGGATCTTTTCTTACTGAATTCACTAGAAAAGGTGCTAATTTTTTTACCATTATTACTAATGATGGATGGTGGGGAAATACAGAAGGTCATAAACAATTACTTAGCTATTCTAAATTAAGAGCAATCGAAAACAGAAGGTCAATTGCAAGATCAGCAAATACTGGGATTTCTGCATTTATTAATATTTATGGCGAAATTGAATCCATTTTAGATTATGATAAAAAAGGTATCCTTAAAAGATCACTATTTCTAAACGATGAAATTACATTTTATGTTAAATACGGAGATTTTATAGCTAGGTTTGCTGTTTTCTTTTCTCTAATTCTATTATCTATTGCTCTAAGTGGAAGGTTTAAAGCTTAATTTATTAATTTGTAAGTAATATTATAGAACATGAAAAAAAATAAAGTCTACACAAAAACTGGAGATGATGCAAATACTTCTTTAATTTCTGGAGCTAGAATTGAAAAACATAATGTAAGAGTCAAAGCTTATGGTGCACTTGATGAACTTAACTGTTGTTTAGGATTAATAAGGTCATTTTCTAAATCCGATGAAGATAATATTGAAATAATAAAAATTCAAGAAAATATAATGAATATTAACTCTGAATTAGCTAACGACAAAAATATTGATCTAAAAATTAATAAAATTGATAACAAGGATATTGTTCTTATGGAATATTTAATTGATTCAATAACAGATAAACTTCCCGAGCTTAAAAGTTTTATTATACCTGGTGGAAATAAATTAGCTTCAATAATTCATCTTACAAGGTCCACTTGTAGGCGAGCTGAAAGAGATTTAAGTGAGTTAAATGCCTCATCAAAAGTTGAAAAGAATACTTTAATATACATAAACAGGTTATCTGATTACCTTTTTACTCTTTCTCGAAAAGTTTTATTTGAATCAAATTTAGAAGAATTAAAATGGGAACAAAGTAAAAATACTTAAAAATATCTTGTTTTTTTCATTCAAAAATTTATTTTTGCAAAAAAATAGATCATATGTATTGGACTTTAGAATTAGCTTCTTATTTAAGTGATGCCCCTTGGCCAGCAACAAAGGATGAGTTAATTGATTTTTCAATAAGGACTGGTGCTCCTCTTGAAGTTGTAGAAAATTTGCAATCAATGGAAGATGAAGGTGATGTATATGAATCAATTGAAGAAATCTGGCCAGATTTTCCTTCTGAAGATGATTATTTATGGAATGAAGATGAATACTAAGTTCATCTAAATAAAAAAATCTTATAGATTTATTTTATGTAAATTTATAATTTAACTTATAGTAATGAGTATATTAAATACTATTCTTAAAACTTTTGTTGGGGACAAATCAAAAAAAGATGTTAAAAATCTTCAACCAATAGTAAAAAAAATAAATTCCCATTATAAAGAACTTAAATCTCTATCAAATGATGATTTAAGAGGAAAGACAAATTATTTCAAATCATTAATATCAAATTCTATAAATCAAGAGAATCAAGAAATTACTAAAATATTTAGTGAAATTTCCAAAATTGATAATGTAGATGAACGTGAAGAACTTTACAATACGATTGATTCTTTAGAAGAAAGAATATATGAAAAAACTGAAAACTGCCTTAATGAAATTCTTCCAGAGGCTTTTGCAGTAATGAAAGAAACAGCTTCTCGATTCTTAACAAATGAATCTTTAAAGGTTAATGCTAATGAATTTGACAGGTCTATTTCTCAACAAAAAGATTATGTTACACTAGAAAATGATTATGCATTTTGGTCTAATGAATGGGACGCTATTGGAAAAAAAATTAAATGGGATATGATCCACTATGATGTTCAGCTAATTGGAGGACTCGTATTACATCAAGGTAAAATAGCAGAAATGCAAACAGGGGAAGGTAAAACACTCGTAGCTACACTACCTATATATCTTAATGCTTTAACCGGAAATGGTGTTCATCTAGTAACTGTTAATGACTATTTAGCTAAAAGAGATAGTGCTTGGATGGGCCCTTTATTTGAATTTCACGGACTAAGTGTTGATTGTATAGACTACTATAAACCAAATAGTGAAAACAGAAGAAAAGCCTATTTAGCTGATATTACCTATGGTACAAACAATGAGTTTGGTTTTGATTATCTACGTGATAACATGTCAAATGTCCCAGAAGATCTTGTACAAAGAAAGCATGTTTATGCAATAGTTGATGAAGTTGATTCCGTTCTTATAGATGACGCTCGAACTCCATTAATTATATCTGGCCCTGTACCTCAAGGGGATAGACATGAATTTGATGAACTTAAACCGAAAGTTTCTAATCTATATTCCAAACAAAAATCACTTTTAACCAATGTTTTAGCAAACGCAAAAAAAGAAATTCTATCAGGAAACAAAGATGAAGGTGGAAAATTACTATTACGGGTTTACCGTGGGCTTCCAAAAAATAAATCTCTAATTAAGTTTCTAAGTGAAGAGGGAATAAAACAACTTCTTCAAAAAACGGAAAACTTCTATATGCAAGATAATAATAGAGAAATGCATCAAATAGATTCAGAACTTTATTTTACTATAGATGAGAAAAACAATCAAGTTGACCTTACCGATAAAGGAATTGACGAATTATCAAATACAGCTGAAGATAAAGGTTTTTTTATCTTGCCTGATATTGGAACTGAAATCGCTAAAATTGAAAATAAAGGATTTGATTCTAAAGAAGAAGCAAATGAAAAAGAAAAACTCTTTAAAGATTTTACTATAAAAAGTGAAAGAATTCATACAATGAATCAACTTTTTAAAGCTTATACACTTTTTGAAAAAGATACTGAATACGTTATTATGGATAATAAAGTGATGATTGTAGATGAACAAACGGGAAGAATAATGGAAGGAAGAAGATATTCTGATGGTCTTCATCAAGCAATTGAGGCAAAAGAAAATGTAAAAATTGAATCAGCATCTCAAACTTTTGCAACTGTTACACTTCAAAACTATTTCAGAATGTATCAAAAACTCTCTGGAATGACTGGAACAGCAATAACTGAAGCAGGAGAGTTTTGGGAAATATACAAGCTTGATGTTATTGAAATACCTACAAATAAACCCATCACCAGAAAGGATCATAATGACCTTATATATAAAACTAAGAGAGAAAAATATAATGCCGTAATTGAAGAAGTAACAAAATTATCTAAAAATGGAAGACCTGTTTTAATTGGAACTACATCGGTTGAAATTTCAGAACTATTAAGTAAAATGTTAAATCTAAGAAAAATCAATCATAATGTGCTAAATGCAAAGCTTCATAAAAAAGAAGCTGACGTTGTAGCTGAAGCAGGTAATGCAGGAATTGTTACAATTGCAACAAATATGGCTGGAAGAGGAACAGATATAAAACTTAGTAATACTGTTATTGATTCTGGTGGATTATCGATTATTGGGACTGAACGTCATGATTCAAGAAGAGTTGACAGACAATTAAGGGGAAGATCAGGACGACAGGGAGATGCTGGAAGTTCTCAATTCTTTGTTTCTCTTGAGGACAACCTAATGAGGCTTTTTGGATCAGAAAGAGTTGCTAAAGTAATGGATAAGTTAGGATTAGAAGATGGCGAAGTTATTCAACATTCAATGATGACTAAGTCGATTGAAAGAGCACAAAAAAAAGTTGAAGAAAATAATTTTGGTATTCGTAAAAGACTCCTAGAATATGATGATGTCATGAATGCTCAAAGAGAAGTTATTTACAAAAGACGTAAACATGCATTAAAAGGAAACAGGTTAAAAGTTGACATTGTAAACATGTTATATGAGACTTGTGAAGAAATAGTAAACGCAAACAAAATAAATAACAATTATAAAAATTTTGAATTTGATGTTATTAGTACTCTCTCTATAACATCTCCAATATCAGAAGACTTATTTAATGATTTAAATGAAAGTGAAATAATAGATAAATTATATTTATCTGTTTATGATCATTACAAAATTAAATCAGAAAATAATGCGAAATTAACTTTTCCAATTATAAAAAATGTTTTTGAAAGACCTGGAAATACATATGAAAAAATTGTTGTCCCCTTCTCAGATGGAACAAAAACTATTAATGTTGTAACTCATCTTGAAAAAGCATACTTATCTGAAGGAAAGCAATTAATAGAAGACTTTGAACGGAATATTACTCTTGCCCTAATTGATGAGACTTGGAAAAACCATTTACGGAAAATGGATGAACTTAAACAATCAGTTCAACTAGCAGTTCATGAGCAAAAAGATCCATTATTAATATATAAATTTGAAGCTTATGAACTATTTAAAAACATGATAGCAAATTTAAATAAAGAAGTATTGTCTTTCTTAATTAAAGGTGCAATCCCTTCTCAAGAAAATAATATCAGAGAAGCTAAAATTAAAAAGAATGAAAATTATAAAACATCAAAAGATGAAGTTTTAAACTCTGAAGAATTAGCTACTAAGAAAAGACAAATTATAGAACAGCCAAATTCAGGGCAAAACCAAGTTGTCGAAACAATTACAAGACAGACTCGTAAAATAGGAAGAAATGAAAGGGTAACTATTAAAAAGGTTTCTACAGGTGAAAATAAAATTCTTAAATTTAAACAAGCATTGCCTTTAATTGCTAATGGTGAATGGGTTCTTGTAAATAATAATTAAACAAACATCAAATGGAAGTTTATGCTGCAATTTTATTATATGTAATTCCTGGTTTTTTTATTCTAATGATTGTTGAAATTATTTATAGTCATTATAAAAAAAATATAACATATAAATTAATGGACACATTATCAAGTTTAAGTTCTGGAATAACTAATATTCTTAAAGATTCTCTTGGAGTTATATTTATTATAATATCCTATCCTTATTTACTTGAAATTCTTGCTATAACAAAACTTGAATCCACTATAATGATGTATTTTATTGCCTTTGTTTGTATTGATTTTGCTAGTTATTGGGGGCATCGTTTAAATCATAGTGTTAATTTTTTTTGGAATACTCATGTAATACACCACAGTAGTGAAGAATTTAATTTAGCTTGTGCACTTCGTCAAAGTATCGCAAGAATAATTGGATTTAGACACATTTTTCTAATCCCAGCTGCAATTTTTGGATTACCCTCTGAAATCATTATTATACTAACTCCAATTCATTTATTTGCTCAATTTTGGTATCATACTCAACACATAGGTAAATTAGGTTGGCTTGAATATATTATTGTAACACCATCTCAGCATAGAGTCCATCATGCAATTAATGATAGATATATTGATAAAAATCTTTCTGCTGTTTTTTGTATTTGGGATAGATTGTTTGGCACTTTTCAAGAAGAACTTGATAATGACCCTCCAGTTTATGGTGTGCTTAAACCTGTAAGAACATGGAATCCTATATGGATAAATTTTCAACATTTCTTTAATCTTTTAGAAGATGCATGGCACACAAAAAAATGGAAAGATAAATTTTTAATTTGGTTTATGCCTACAGGTTGGAGACCTAATGATGTTTTAAATAAATTACCCAGAAAAAAAATAACTGATATTAATAATTTTAAAAAATACAATCCAAAATATACAACTTCGGGAAAAATTTTAGCTTTATTCCATTTTATAATAATAAATTTCTTTTTATTTTATTTATTAAATAACTTTTCTGATTTAAATAATACATTACAGATAAGTATCGGTCTTATAATTTTTATTAGTGTTTTTGGATACACATCAATTCTAGATGGTCACGAATGGAGTACTATGTTTGAATTAATAAGAAGTTTAATTATAATATCCATTATTCTAATAAATTATTTTGATTTTTTCAGTTTTCATCAATTATTTAGCATTTCTGTAATTTTATATGCATTTACAACAATCCTATTAACTTTAAAAATAAAAAATAAAATAGTTATAAGAGATTCTAATAAAAATGAAAACTAAAAGATTAGATTATCTAATTGTAGGTCCAGCTCTTCCTTATCGTGGAGGAATAAGTAAAACTAACCACTCTTTATCTAAATCATTAATTAGATTTGGAAAAAAAGTTGAGATATGGACCTTTAAAAGTTTATATCCAGATTTTTTCTTCCCTGGGAAAAGTCAATATGAAGAAAAAGAAGAGGAAACTAATTTAATAATTAAAAGAATATTTAATACTTCAAATCCATTATTATGGCAAAAAAATATAAAAAGTATTATTAAATTAAACCCATCTTTTATAGTATTTAGGTATTGGACTCCTTATTTATCTCCATTATATTCAACAATAGCAAAAAACCTTCCAAAATCTATAAAAAAAATAGCTCTAGTTGATAATTGGATTCCTCATGAAAAAGGAATTTTAGATACATTTTTAAATAAAAATTTTGGTCGAAAAATAGATTATTTTGTCACATTTTCAAAAAACGTTACAGAACAAATAACAAAAAATGGTTTCTCTAATATACTTACAGGATTTCATCCTATTAATTCTAATTTACCTAAAAAAATTTCGAAAAAAAATGCATATAACAAACTTAATTTATCAAGTAATTACAAGTATGTTCTTTTTTTTGGAATAATTAGGAAATATAAAGGGTTAGATTTACTAATACGATCATTTTCAGAAAAAATTATAAGAGAAAGTAATATTAAATTAATTATAGT
>MDTC01123233.1_pt1 | contig 11288 bp, 7 predicted proteins | sample 811181 | NCBI WGS metagenome assembly MDTC01 (sample SAMN05326644, study PRJNA326480) | marine metagenome | isolation source: seawater | place: Pacific Ocean: North | collected 2011 | reverse complement strand
CCAGTTGTAAAGACATTATAGTCAACATTATCTAAATCAGTGTAATCATCTAAGGTTTCAAGTACCTTAACTGTACCCTTACCTCCAGACAATCTAAAAAACTCTCTCCAAACCACACCAACTTGTAATTCAGTAAATTTAACTCTTTGTTCTAAATTTGTAATGAATATTTTCATGTCTTTTTTATCAAGATCAGATAATCCTACTCCATCTATCATTCCATTCTGATAAAATACTGCGAATAAATTACCCCAATTTTTGTCTCTACCAGTTGAAGAAAACTTATATTTATCGGAGTTAAAACCACTTCTATAACCTAACATTCCACTATATGTGACATTAGACATACGAAACTTTTGATTAATAAACTCATCACTAGTGGGATCAATATCATAAGTATAATTTGAAAATACTCCTCCATTCAGTTGAAGAACTAATCTATTTGGACTTCTTTCCCTTAATTCTTTCCGAGTTTCCTGCGAATATGATATTAACGTGAAAATTAAACTTAGTAGAACTAAAATTATATTTTTCATTGATTGATTATTTATTTATAAAAAATATCTTAAATCTTAACAAATATAGCTTGCTAATATTTTCTGCAAACCTATAACATTTATTCCTTTTTTTAATTCTTTCTCAAGAGGATTTGGATTTCCTGAGATCCAAATTTTAATTTCACAGTCCGCATCAAAACTTCCCGCAGTTTCTACCAAAAAATGTGTTATGGATTTATAAGGAACTGAATGATACTCTTTCTTTTTACCTGTCATACCCTGCACATCCTGCATGATTAGTCTTTTATTAGTAAAAATCCATTTATCTCGAAATATTTTGAAGGCCGCTTCAATTTTCTCTTGATCAGACAATATATCAGAAAATTCATTTTCTAATTCCTTTGGATCTACTTCTGAGGCATTTCCCATCAAATTTGATAACAATCCCATTTTTTTAATTTTAATTTAATTTTTCTTACTCTTTAGCTTTTCAGATTCCGCTTTGTTATTTATTTTGAGAAGTTTATTAAATATTATTCTCAACTTCAATACAAATATAAATTAAATAATACACTAAATTAAGATTTTATTAGAATTTAAATTTCTTTATAAATTTGTATCATGAAAAAGTTAACTTATTTAATATATTTTTTACCACTTTTTAGTTATCCACAGGAAAATAAAAAAGACGATTTATTTGTTTTATTCTATAACGTTGAAAATTTATTTGATACAATAAATGATGAATTGACAGAAGATGATTCATTTCTTCCTACAAGTAATAAAAAATATGATTCAAAAAAATACGAACACAAAATCAAGCAAATTGGAAGAGTAATTGATAGTATTAAGTTTTATAATGATAATAAATTACCTGATATCATTGGATTGTGTGAAGTAGAAAATATTAAAGTCATTAAAAAACTTTTAGAAGAACCCGCCTTCCAAAATCAAAAATTTAACATAATTCATAAAGACAGTCCGGATACAAGAGGAATTGATTGTGCATTACTGATTAATAATAACTTAGAAATAATTAAAAAAGATTTTGTAAAAATTATTAACCCTGAATCTAAAAGACCTACCAGAGATATTGTTTACACCAAATTAAAATATAACGAAATTATATTTAATATTTTTGTTAATCATTGGCCCTCCAGATGGGGTGGGCAAGAAGAAACAAATTATAAAAGAGTTTTTGCAGCTAAAGTTCTTAAAGATTATATTGATTTAAATATAATAAAAAATGAACTAACAATAATTATGGGTGATTTTAATGATTATCCAAATAATGAAAGTTTATCTATTTTCACTAATGAAAAATTTTTTAATCTAATGACAACAGAAAACATTTCAGGTTCTGGTTCATATAACTACAAAGGAGAGTGGAATTGGTTAGATCAAATAATTTTATCAAATAACTTTAAATCTACTAATTTTGAAATATTATCAGCTGGGTCTTTTCAAAAAGACTTTATGATGTATGAGTCAAAAAACATAAAATTAAAATCAAGAGTATTCCCTAGTAGAACATTTGGAGGAAATTTTTGGTATGGTGGATTCTCTGATCACCTACCAGTATATTTGAGATTGAAAATAGTTGATTAAAAAGTTAAAAATGAATCTGAAAACCAACAAGAAAAATTCCACTTTCATAATCTTCGTTTATATACTCTGTATATGTTGTAATACCAGAATTAAAATCACTTAAAAATTCTCCTAAATTTATAGATCTTCTTGTTTCTATGTCTTTTCTTTTGTATGTATAGAATAATATTTCGGAATTTACAGAGAAAAATTTATTGAAAAAATATTCGTAACCCAAACCAGATTTAGTTGTTCTTCCATTTTCAATACTTCCATGATATTTAAATATTAAATAAAAATCAGAGTTATATCCCATATAGATTCTATTGACTAAATTTGGTCCATTAGAGTTTATCTGTGTGCCTAAATAAATATTATCAAATATTATGTATCCCACTGAAAGTGAAATATCGTCTGAAGAAGATAATTTATTTGTTTTATATATTTCTGATGAAATACCACATAAAAGTTTCTTTCTTTTAAAATGATTATTTGAAATAAAATCATTATTAAGGTGAGATTCTTGAGCAGTTATCAATAATGGAAATAACATTAAAATTAGAAATTTTTTCATTTTTAAAATTTTGTACAAAAATAAATATGTTATAATTTAGTGTTATGCATTGCATAATAATAGTGATTAAATTACGGACAGCTAAAAAATAGATTAATAAATGAAAATAATTAAGGAATTAACAATTCTACTAATTAGTATACTTTATATAACAATAGGCATAAATCATTTTCTAAAACCTAACTTTTTTTTAGAGATCGTTCCTCCCTTCATACCATTTAAATTAGAAGTTGTTTTTATTAGTGGATTTTTTGAGATTATATTAGGTGTTTCAATATTATTTAAAAAAACTAGAAAACTAGCATCATTGTTAATTATAGTTCTTTTAATATTAGTTTTTCCAGCGAACATTTATTTATATATGTCAGAAACCCCAAGAATATCTTTAAATATAACAAAATCACAAGCACTATATAGAATGCCTTTTCAACTATCATTAATCATTATTTCTTATTGGCACTCAAGAGATGACAATTCAAAGATATTTTCTGTAATAAGTATAATTCTATTTATTCCAACTATTATTTACTTTATAACACTTTAAAGTCATATTTAAACCTTAAATATTAAATTCTCCAAATGAGTATAAGACAGCTTTTCCCCCAATTTTAACTCTATCTTTCATATTTTGACATTTTAATAATCCACTTCTTTTTGACAACTGAGTGGCAATCATTTCATTCTTATTAAGTTTTTTAGACCAATAAGGAATTAACGAACAATGAGATGAACCAGTAACAGGGTCTTCTAAAATTGTTGCTTGAGGAGTGAAAAATCTAGAAACAAAATCAGATTTATTACCAATTGATGAAACAATAACACCTCCATATCCTAAATTTATTTTATCAAAATAGTTTCTATTTATTAAAATATTTTCAACTGCTGATTGATTTTTATAAATCAAAAGATAATCTCTAGACTTATAGATTTCAATTGGTTGCAAATTCAAAGATTTTTCAATTTCTATAGGTAAATCTGATGGTATTGCTATTCTTGAGGGGAAATCTAAAAAATAAGTATCATTAATAATATCAACTCGCAATATACCACTCATCGTTTCAAAAGTAATTTTATCTAATTTATTATCCACACATGTTTTAATAACAAAAGCTGTTGCTAGAGTCGCGTGCCCACAAAGATCTATTTCTATATCCGGAGTAAACCATCTTAATTTAAATGTTTCACCATTTGAAATAAAAAAAGCTGTTTCAGCTACTGCATTTTCCTGTGCGATTTTTAATAGTAGATCATCATCCAGCCAATTATTTAATTGAACAACACACGCAGGATTTCCTTTGAAAATTTCGTTTGTAAACGAATCAACTTGATAATACTTAAATTTCATATCACTATATTTAATTGTAAAAATATTAAATTAGTCAATTACTTTTTACATCAAAGTAAAAAACTAATTATCATAAAATTTTATTTTTGATATTTTAGCAAATATGAAAATTATAATTCGAGACGGCAACAAAAAAGATCTTCCGGAAATATTAAAGTTAATTAAAGAATTAGCTAGATACGAAAATGCTGAGCATGAAGTAATTATTACAGTAAAAGATTTAGAAAATGACGGATTTGGGAAATCTGAGAATTATAAGTTCTTGGTTGCAGAACATCAAAAAGAAATTATTGGGATGTCATTCTATTGGATAAGATATTCTACATGGAAAGGAAAATTCCTTTTTCTTGAAGATTTTGTAGTAAAGGAAAGTTATAGAAGTCAAGGTGTAGGTTCTAAACTATTTGAAGCAACAATTAAAAAATCCAAAGAATTAAATACAAACGGAATGTTCTGGCAGGTTCTAGATTGGAATACTTCAGCAATTAATTTCTATAAAAAATATAACGCTGATATTAGTAAGAAATGGTTTAATGGTAGACTAACAAAAGAACAAATTGAAGAAATCATTAAAAATTAATCCATTTTAAATTTTCAACAGAAAATATCAATTTTTTCAGAGTCAAATTTTTATTTATCAAAAATTATTTTTCTCTCAATAGTTCCATCTTTATATATAAAAACTAATAGAGTGTTTTTTCTAAAAGGAACCTCTCTTCCCAGAACATCAACAATTTTGTCAAGTTTGGTGAAATTTATTTGTTCATAAATAGAAGTTGCAGCAAAGTCAACATACATAAAAGAAGTATCCGAAATACACCCAATTGCGTCTGTAACTATTAAATAATATATTCCATTCAACAATGGTGTGAATTGTAAAGAACCTCCATTTGTTAACGAAGAGCTCAATAATCCGTTCGGGCCATAGATGTCATAAGTATATGGAGATATACCATTTATTGCGATAGCGTCAATATCAGTACCATTTAAACTTAAATTTGAGGATAAATCAGAGACTGAAAGGTACGTTATTACTATACTATCACACGAGTAACTATTTGTTAAAATATCTGTATATATACCATCTAAACTATAAACGTTAGATCCAACTACAACACTGTCTCCTACACAGATATCAACATTGTTACTAATATTATTTACAGGATACACTGACAGAATAGTGTTAACAATACTATCACATCCAGCAAAATTTGTAAGTACATCAGTATAACTTCCAGGCTGTGTATATGTATTATTATTAATGGTATAACTCTCCCCACTACAAATACTTTGTAGATTATTGTAATTATTAGTTTGTGATACATTTATCAAATATGTAACAATACTATCACAACCTAATATTGAAACTAATGTATCATGAATAACCTGAGAGTTAAAATAGTATTGTCCCGCAATTTCTACACTGTCACCAAAACATATATTATAGTTTTGCTGAGTATTTGTTACTTGATTTACTATTAAATTTGTTTGAATAATGCTATCACAAGTTCCGTTAAACAAAGTATCGATGTACTGACCTGACTGTGTATAAATATTACTTCCAACACTATGATAATCGCCTTGACATATATTAACATTGTTAGAAGAAACAGAGGTATTACCAACTGTTAAATCTGTAACAATGATACTATCACATCCACTAGATGTACTAAAAATATCTGTATAAATTCCTGTACTATTGTAAATATTATTACCGACGGTTATAGTTCCACCATTACATAAACTTATGTTTTGAGTTAAACTATAATCTTGCATGATAATTGCTTCAACAGGAATTAAATTTGTGACGCAAGGTTCTTTCTCAATTTCCCAATCGTAAAAGAAATAATAATAATCTAAAGGAGCGGAAGAAGCACTTGACGAAGTTATACTAACAACAGAACCAATGTTATAAGGGTAGCTAGCTCCAGCATTATTACGATATAGTGCAAAATTACTTCCTGATACACCTAATTGTAATTCGTTTTGAACTGGTAGTACAAAATTTAAATAAATTCTAATACCATTTGGAGCATTTGGTATAAATAATGATGTGTCCTGTAATATATTTCCATTACTATTTCTAAGTTCAATTGTTCTATATTTAGCTTCATCAGAAAAAACAAGAACAGATACAAGTTTAGAAGGTGAATAATTATTAAATATTAAATGTTGATTATAATCAAAATAGTCTCCAGTACCAATTGTATTGTCTAGTGCACCTCCAAATAAATTTGAAAAACTCATTTCTCCTCTAGCGTAATAAGTTGTTGAGGTATTTAAGATAGGGGTTTGAAAGCTGTTACCTGTTCCAACAAGATTTTGAGCACTAGCGTCTGAATACCATTTTATATTATTAATATTTGAATTAGATTGTAACAACAAAGAAGATGATCCGCAAGAAGAATCACCAACTAAATTCAAATTTTGACTCATTATATTTATATAATTATTTATAGTAAAAGAGTTAGATCCAATTTGATTAGTTGTTGTCAAACTTACAGAATAAACGCCTCCTGACTGATATGTATGACTTGGATTTTGTAAATTTGATGTAGTTCCATCACCAAAATCCCAGAGCCAACTAGTAGGACCGTTTGAAGTTAAGTCTGTGAAGTTAATAGTTCCGTTACAACTCATTGTATCGGAAGCTTCAAATAATGTAACGGGTGGAGCACTTGGAAAATCGCAGGTCCACGTCATTTCGAATCCCTGAGCATTAACTCCAGCATCTGCATGTAAAAAAATAGTTATTGCTCCTCCAGTGGAAGATATTGTTCCTGGCGAGTTATTACAAAATTGTCCTAGTGATGGTGAGTTAATTGAGTTACCATCATAAATTTCAACGTAATCATAAATACAATTTGTACTGTTTTCTAAATCAAATAGAAGAAAGTTTACTGTAACTTGACTAGCTCCTATTGGATCAATTATTACCCAACTATCGTTATCATCAAAATAATTTCCATTAGGACCACCTATATCGTACAGGGTACCACTACACGCTGTTTGTGTAGAACCGCCAGATGTCATAGTAATAATACACGGATAAATCGTATCAATGTCGATTAACGATTGATATATAATACTATCTGTCCCTAAAGGACCACTGGCTATCAAACTCACTGTGTATGTTCCAAAACTTGTGTAGGTATGAGACGGATTCGAAACAGTACTTGTGTTTCCATCTCCAAAATCCCAATAATATGAATTAGCGTAAAATGAAGTATTAGTAAAATCAACAGTTGCCGGTATATTACAAAAAACTGAATCTGAAGCAAAAAAGTTAGCAGAAGGTGGTGATGTTATTTGTAAATCAATACTCCATAGACCTCTCCCATATGTAGCTGCAATTAATTTATTTGATGAATATTGAATTTCTAATTCTGAAACTATTACGTTGGGCAATGTGAGATTATTAAAATTTGACCAATCTGCCGAGTTATTATCTCTAATAAAAACTCCTAAATCTGTACCAATATACAAGGACTCAGAAATACTGTTTTCGTCTAAAACAATTGTGTTAACTGGAATATTTGGAAGTGTTCCGGAATAATTCAACCAATTATTGCCACCGTCTAAAGATTTATAAACTTTTTGACCTGACGTGTATCCAGATAATGTAACCCAAACTTTATCAGGATCAGTTGGATGAACTGCAATATATGTGATAGTTTTATTTGGAAGACCACTGCTAATGTCATTCCACGAATTACCTCCATTATTGGTAACAAATAAATCAGCACCATCAGCGAAATAAATTCTTGAAGGATTTGATTTTGAAATAGCTATTTCATCAATCTTATTTCCATTAGTTTGACCATTTGTAATTGTATTCCAATTATTTCCTCCATCAGAGGATTTATAAAGTTCATCATATCCAATGTAAATTATATTAGGATTATTTCTATCCAATATATATGGTGTTTCCCAAGCTCCGTTACTGGCAGGAGCTATACTTGAAAAACTATTTCCACCATTCGTAGACTTTCTTACATCTCCATAATACAAAGCACCATACATAATATTAGAATTAGTATAGTCAATAATACACTCCATTCCATCTCCACCAATTACAGGATCCCAATTGTTTCCGTTTTTTAAAAAAGTTCCATTATCTTGAGAACCTGTTATAACCATGTCCTGAACAGTTTGTGAAACACCTAAACTATAAAACTGTGTAATTTGCAAACCATCAGAAATATCAGTCCAATTATCACCGTTATCAATAGAAACATAAAGTCCACCATCATTTCCAGAATATATATAATCATTTAAGGGATTATACTTTAACATATGTTCATCTGCATGCATGTACGTTGTACCGCTAGCTCCATACCAGTGAGTATTGATATCCCAGTTTTGTCCTCCATCATTAGATTTCCATGTGTTAACACCACCAACAAATAATATATTTTCATCATTAGGGTCGCAAGCAAAAGCTAAATCATACCAAGCTTGTCCATCGGAGTCAGTACCATTAACTGACCAACCTAGAAGATTTGGTGAATTTGATTGTTGAATCCAGTTTTGACCTTCATCAGTTGATTTATATACTCCATAATATCCATTATTATTATCTCCAAAAAGTGCGTATACTACAGACGGATTATCAGGTGTGACAGCTACACACGCTCTTACAACTGAAGATGTTGATGGTAACCCAGAACCTGACTGACTCCAAGAGATACCATTATCAGTAGATTTATAAATTGATGTGTTACCCTTTGATGCTCCATAAACAATATTAGAATTTGTGGTATGAAATTCAATATCAGTCATATTTGCTGAGGAGAAAGTATTTGAGAAACTAATTCCTCCGTCAGAAGAACGATAAATTCCGTTAGAAGTTGAAACAATAATTACATTAGTATTTACCGGATCAATAAGAACTCTATTCCCTCTGTAATAACTAGTAACATTAAAAGAAAGCCCAGTTGTGACAAAAGTATTTCCTCCATCATTGGATTTCATGAGACCATAAGAATATGTATCTCCTCCATCTCTATCTCCTGTTATTATAAAAATTTCATTTGGATTTGTTGGATTTATTGCTATATCAGAAACACCTAAATTGTTCAAAAAATCTGTAGACGTGGACCAAGATTGACCACCATCATTAGATTTCCAAAAACCTCCTGCTGGAGCACCAATGTAAATTTTGTTTGGATCTGTTGGATGGAATGCAATTGTATTCACTCTTCCTATTCCTCTTTTATCTCCATTTCCTTGGATTGGAACATTATCTGGACCAACTTGTGTCCATATATTACTCGAGAATGGAATTGAATTACTTTGTAATCTTAAATATTCTTCAAACAATATCTCAGGTCTCATCTCACCGTCAGGATATACTCTTTTTTGCATGAAATTTTCCCAACGTTTAAATTGTTTCCACCCTTTACCCTTTTCATATGGTTTGTTATCCCAATAACTTTCAAACTCCTCTTGTATTTCATAAAAGTTTTTATTAGGATTTTTCAAATCTTCTGTCCACTTTTGTGATGATACAATGAATGGGAAAAATAGTAATATTAGAAAAATTTTTTTCATGTTAATTAAATTTAATTATTGCAAATTTAAGATTAATTTCTCATATTTTTTAAAACCAATTATTTTAACTACATCTTCCTTAGACGCCTCTTTAATTCTTTTTATACTCCCAAATTTATTAATAAGTTTCATTATTGTTTTCTCACCAATACCTTCAATCGTATCTAATGAGGAAACAAGAGAATCTTTACTTCTTTTATTTCTGTGATGTCTTAACCCAAATCTATGGGCTTCATTTCTTAAATGTTGAATAAGTTTTAAACTCGTAGATCTCTTATCCAAATATAGTGGAATAGAGTCATTAATATTAAAAATTTCTTCTAGTTTTTTTGCTATTCCTACAATTTTAATCTTATTTAACAAGTTTAACTTTTCAAGGCTTTTAGCAGCAGATGAAAGTTGACCTTTTCCACCGTCAATTATTATTAATTGTGGAAGATTCTTTTTTTCTGACAATAATCTATTATATCTTCTAAAGACTATTTCTTCCATTGATTTGTAATCGTCAGGACCAGTAACTGTTTTTATATTAAAATGTCTGTAATCTTTTTTGGAGGGCTTTCCGTTTTTAAAAACAACACATGCAGCAGTTGGATTCGTTCCGTGTAAATTAGAATTATCAAAACATTCTATGTGAACGGGCTTAAAATCAATCTCCAAATCAGATTGCAATCTGTCTAGTATATTATCAGTGAATTTATTTTTTTGTTCTGATTTATTAATCTTATCTTTCATTGTGTAAAGAACGTTTCTTTTTGATAATTTTACTAATGTTAATTTTTCTCCTTTGAGAGGAAATATTAATTTAAAATCATTAAAAATGTATTTATTTAAGTTAATTGATGTATACACAAACTTAGATTGAGAATTAAATTTATCTCTTATACTTATAATTGAATGTAATAAGATATCTGTGTCTTTCTCATCTAATTTTTTTTTGATTTCAGTAGTATATGTTTGAATTATTGATCCATTACAAATTTTTAAATAATTAACATAAGATACTAAATCATTTGAAACAATAGAAAAAATATCTACGTTATGAATTTTTGAACTAACAACAGTGGATTTTGACTGATAATTTCTCAGTAAATTAATTTTTTCTTTAATATTATTACATTCTTCAAACTCTAATTTCCTTGAATGATATTCTATTTTTTCAAAGAGTCTATCAATTAGATTATCAATATTTCCTTTTAGAATATTTCTTATTTTAGATATTAATAATAAGTATTCTTTTTCAGTTTTGTCAGACAAATCTCTCGAGATATATGAATGAGGAGTCCACCCATTGCTGTAAAATAATTCTGAGAAATAGTCGAAGAATATTTTAATAATTTGTGTAGATCTGTAGGGACCAAAATATTCAGATCCATCTTTAATAATTTTTCTTGTTTGATATATTTTTGGAAGTTTTTCATTACCAATACAAATCCAAGGATATGTTTTATCATCTTTTAGTAGCATATTGTACCTAGGCTGAAACTTTTTGATTAAATTGCATTCCAATAACAAAGCATCCATCTCAGAATTAACTAAAAAAGTTTCAATTCTATGAATCTTTGATATCATTATTTTAGTTTTTTTATTATGATTATTTTCTCTAAAATAAGATTTAACTCTATTTTTTAATTTCTTAGACTTTCCGATATATAAAATTTGATTATTTACATCAAAAAATTTATAAATTCCCGGAAGATTTTCTAATGATGAAACTTTTTCAATTATTTTG
>MDTC01013299.1_pt1 | contig 11288 bp, 10 predicted proteins | sample 811181 | NCBI WGS metagenome assembly MDTC01 (sample SAMN05326644, study PRJNA326480) | marine metagenome | isolation source: seawater | place: Pacific Ocean: North | collected 2011 | reverse complement strand
TCCTTCAGGCGCGGATAGTCCTCGAGGGTGATGCCCTGGTTCTGCCAGCTGCGCAGCCACGGGAAGATGGCGATGTCGGCGATGCTGTAGTCGGGGCCGGCGATGAAGCGGTGCGTCGACAGCTGCTTGTCGATCACGCCGTAGAGGCGCTTGGCCTCGTTGGTGTAGCGGTCGATGGCATAGGCGATCTTCTCGGGCGCGTAGAGACGGAAGTGATGCGCCTGGCCGAGCATGGGGCCGACGCCGCCCATCTGGAACATCAGCCACTGCAGCACGTCGTAGCGCGCGCGGTCGCCCTGGGGCAGGAATTGGCCGGTCTTGCCGGCCAGGTAGACGAGGATGGCGCCCGATTCGAACAGCGAGATCGGCGCGCCGTCCGGACCGTCGGGGTCGGTGATGGCGGGGATCTTGTTGTTGGGACTGATCCGCAGGAAGTCGGGCGCGAACTGGTCGCCCTTGCCGATGTCGATGGGGTGCGCGCGGTAGGGCAGGCCGCACTCCTCGAGCATGATGTGGATCTTGTGGCCGTTGGGCGTGGGCCAGGTATAGAGATCGATCATGGCTTGGTTTCCTATGTGCGGGGAATCGGCGACAGGGTCGCAGCTTAACCCGCCCCACAACGCTTGGCCAAGGCCGCCAGGTATTCGACACCTTGAATGGCCCGGCTGCCGTACCACGAGACCATTTCACCATCGAGCAGCAGCGGCTGGGCCACAGCCGGATGGTCGCGCACGAAGGCATCGCGATGCTCGGCCGTGAATTCGAAGGGCTCGCTGGGCAGCAGCACCAGGTCGGTCCGGGCCAAGAGCTCGGCGTCGATGCTGACCTCGGGATAGCGCCTGTCCGCATCGTGGCCCAGGGTACGCCAGCCCACCAGCGCCAGCAGGCGCGAGGCGTAGGTATCGCGCGAAACCGTTATCCAGGGGTCCCGCCAGATAAGATAGAGCACCGATTTCTGCAGCCAGGTCTCCCGCGCCACCGCCTCGAGCGCCGCCTCGAGTTGGCGGCACAGCTCCTCCGCCCGTTCCTGTACTCCGAAAATGCCGCCGAGCAGCCGATAAAGCCCGAGGTTGTCGGTGGGCTCGAGCGGATGGCTGACGACGACGGCGACTTCCGGCAGCGCCTCGCGGATGGCTTCGATCTCCTCCTTCACGTTCTCGTCGACATTGACGACGACGTGGCTCGGCGCCAGCCGGACCAAGCGCTCGAGCTTGAACTTCTTGGTGCCGCCGACGCTGGTCACAGCCGCAACGGCGGCTTTGGGGTGGACGCAATAGTGCGTGCGCCCGACCAGCCCCTCGGCCAGCCCGAGCTCGAACAAGAGCTCCGTCAGGCTGGGCACCAACGAGACGATACGCGGGTCGGAAGCGGGCTCGTGCCGCGTACCGACGGCGTCGATCAATGCTCCGTCCATGCGCCCTCCTTCTCTCGGCTGACATCCTCACACACAATTGAACGAACAGTGACAGCGCCCGGGGCCAACAGCCGCCAATATATTGCATAGCGGAGGCCGCATTCGCGGCTTTCTCGGGAGTACGCCATATGCGCGGCCTATTGATCGTTTTGCTGCTCGCGGTCCTGCCGTCCCTCGCTCAGGCCGCCGGCCCCTTGCCGGTTGCCGCCGGGGGCAGCGCGGCCGGCGCGGCGCCCGCAGCGCTGGCCTTCCCCAAGGGTCTCTCGAACGAACAAACGCTGAATTTCGTGGCCGGCCTGAGCGACGGCCAGGCCCGCCTGCTGGTGCTGCGCCGCCTCGACGAGTTGCGGGCCCAGGAGGCGGCGGCCGAGCGGGGCCTCAGCGGCCTGGGCGTGGTCCTGGTCAAGCTGCGCTTGGACTTGCAAGGCCGGGTCTCGGAGATCCGCGAACGCCTGGGCCTGCTTGGCGGCGGTGTGGCGCAAACACCGGCCACGGTGGCCGCCATCCTGGGCCGGCTGCAGGGCGATTTCCTGGTGGTGGCGCTGACGACACTGGCGGTCGTGGGATTTGGCTTGCTGCTGCGCGCCTTGGCCCAGCGCGGCACCGGGGGCTTTCGCCGGCATCTCGAGGCTGCCCACGGTGGCAACCTTTTCGAGCGTGCCAGCCGGCTGGCGCTGCGGGCGCTGCTGGATCTATTGGGCATCGCCGCCTATGGCCTGGGCGGCGCCGTGTTGCTGGCATTTATTTTCGACCGCGGCAGCCTGGATCAGGCCTTTGCTTTCAGCTACCTGACGGCCGGCCTGCTGATTCTCGCCGTGCAGGCGGCCTCGCGCTTCCTGTTGGCGCCGCGGGCCGCAGCGTTGCGGCTGATTGCCCTGGACGACGGCCTGGCGCTGGCCTTGCACCGGCCCCTGGTGCGCCTGGCCATTGTCGCCAGCGTGGTCTGGCTGACCACCGCCTTTTTCATTGTCCAAGGCGGGCCGCCGCTGGGCGTGCATCTGGTGCTGGTGTTGGCCAGCGGCCTGATCGTGCTGAGCCTGGTGGTGCACACGGTCTGGCGGTTGCACCGGCCGTTGGCCAAGCTTCTGGCCGCCGGGATCGAGGTCGAAGCCGGCACCCGTGGTGCCGAACTGAAGGCCGCCCTGGCCGCCAACTGGCATCTCTTCATGACCGCCTACATCGCCGTGGTGGCGACGCTTTGGAGCATTGCCATGCTGACCGGCGGCCACTCGGTGCTGTGGCCGGCGGTAGGCAGCGTTGCCCTGGTGGCGCTTTATCCGGTGCTCGATTCCGGGCTCTCGCGGGCCATCGGGCGGCTGGTCGATTCGCTGCTGGTGGACCAATACACACCCATCGTCATGGCGGCCGGCGACGAGGGCGACGCCGAGATGCCGCTACAGGTCGACCGCGAGGCCATCGCCCGCAATGCCGAGCGCTACAGCCGCGTTCTCAGGCGCGGCTCGCGGCTGGCGCTGGGCTTCCTTATCGGCCTGGCTGTGCTGGAACTTTGGGGTCTCGACGTGCTGCGGCTGTTGGGCGCGCCCGGTGCCGGAGCCGTCTGGAAGGCGGCCTTCGACATCGCCGTAGTGGTGCTGCTGGCCTACTTGGTGTGGCAGCTCATCGAGACCGCGCTAACGCGGAGCGCCGGCCCCGAAGCCCGGGCCCAGACGCTGTTGCCGCTGATCCGCAAGTTCATCCTCATCGTCATCGCCGTGATGGTGGCGATGATCGCGCTCTCCTCCATCGGCGTCGACATCGGGCCGCTCTTGGCCGGTGCCGGCGTCGTCGGCCTGGCTATCGGCTTCGGCGCCCAGGCCCTGGTGCGCGACGTCGTCGCCGGGGTCTTCTTTCTCGTTGACGACGCCTTCCGGGTGGGCGAGTACATCGAGGTCGACGAGAAGATCCGCGGCGAGGTCGAGGCCATCTCGGTGCGCTCGCTGAGGCTGCGCCACCACCGCGGCGCCGTCATCACGCTGCCCTTCGGCGAGCTCAAGCAGATCACCAACCACAACCGCGACTGGACCATCTACAAGATGCCCATTCGCGTCGCTGCCGACACCGATCCCAAGGCGGTGAAGAAGATCGTCAAACAGATCGGCAAGGAAATGCTGGCCGACCCCGAGCTCGGCCCCAAGCTCATCCAGCCCTTGAAATCCCAGGGCGTCTTCGCCATCGACGACGATTCGGCGCTCATTATCCGGGTCAAGTTCATGTGCAAGCCGCGCCAGCAATTCGTGCTGCGCCGCGAGGCCTACCACCGCATCCAGAACGCCTTCGCCGCCCACGGCATCGAAATTGCGCGCCGCAAGGTCGAGGTCTCGGTGCCCGAAGACGCCGGCCTGGAAGAACGCCGCCAGGCCTTGCGCGGCGCCGGCGAGGCGGCCGAAACGGCCAGCGCCAGCAGCGGCACGAGCAGCGCGGCGGAGGCGATTTAGGGCGAGACAATCAGACTTCGAGCTTTCCCTTCAAGAGCTCGTTCACCACTTTCGGATTGGCCTTGCCTTGCGAGGCTTGCATGATCTGGCCGACGAAAAATCCCAGCAGCTTGTGTTTGCCGGCGCGGTATTCCGCGACCTTGTCGGCATTCCGGGCCAGCACATCATCGATCATGGCCTCGATGGCGTCCGAATCGCTGACCTGTTCGAGGCCCTTATCCGCGACGATCTCGGCGGCCGGGCGGCCGCTGGCGAACATTTCGTCGAAGACCTCCTTGGCGATGCGGCCCGAGATGGTGCCGGCAGCGATGAGGTCGACCAGCCCGCCCAACTCGGCGGGCGCCACGGGAGAGGTTTCGATTCCCGTGCCGCTTTCGTTGAGCCTGCTGAAAAGCGTACCCGTGACCCAGTTGGCCACCGTCTTGGCCTCACGCCCTTCGGCGGCCGCCTCGAAATAGTCCGCCGTCTCCTTTTCCGCCACCAGCACGCCGGCGTCGTATTCGGAGAGGCCGAACTCGGTTATGAAACGGTTTTTTTTCTGGTCCGGAAGCTCGGGCAAAGCGGCCCGGATTTCATCGACGAATTCCTGCGTCAGCTCCAGCGGCAACAGGTCCGGGTCGGGGAAATAGCGGTAATCGTGCGCCTCTTCCTTGGTACGCATGGCGCGCGTGATGCCGCGGTCGGGATCGAACAAACGCGTTTGCTGTTCGATCTCGCCGCCCTCCTCGATGACCTCGATCTGGCGCCTGGCTTCGTATTCGATGGCTTGTTGCACGAAGCGCACCGAGTTCACGTTCTTGATCTCGCAGCGCGTGCCCAGCTCGTCGCCGGGACGGCGCACCGAGACGTTGACGTCGGCCCTCAATGACCCCTGCTCCATGTTGCCATCGCAAGTGCCCAGATAGCGCAGGATGGTCCGCACCTTGCGCACGTAGGCCCCGGCTTCCTCGGCCGAGCGCATATCGGGCTCGGACACAATCTCCATCAGCGCCACGCCGGAGCGGTTGAGGTCGACGTATGTGAGATCGGGATGCTGGTCATGCAGGCTCTTGCCGGCGTCCTGTTCCAGGTGCAAGCGCTCGATGCCGATCTCGCGAACCTCGCCGTCGACCTCGATGCTGACGCTGCCCGCACCGACGATGGGCTGCTTGAACTGCGAGATCTGATAGCCCTGCGGCAGGTCGGGATAGAAATAGTTTTTGCGGTCAAAAACGGAAAAGAGATTGATCTCGGCCTTGAGCCCCAGCCCGCTACGCACGGCCTGGGCGATGCATTGCCGGTTGATCACCGGCAGCATGCCCGGCATGGCGGCATCGACCAGCGAGACCTGGCTGTTGGGCTCGGCGCCGAAGGCCGTGGCGGCGCCGGAAAAAAGCTTGGCCTCGGATATCACCTGGGCGTGGACCTCGAGGCCGACGACGACCTCCCACTCGCCCGTGGCGCCCTGCAGGAGTGCCGCCATCAGTCGGCCTCCCACCAGCGTTCGGGCTGGGCCTGAAAATCGGCCGCCTCTTCCAGCACGCCGGCGACGCGGAACACGGTTTCGTCGTCGAAGGCCTTGGCCAGCACCTGCAGGCCCAGCGGCAAGCCGTTCTCGGAAAGCGCCGCCGGCACGGAGATTCCCGGCAGCCCGGCCAGATTGGCCGGCACCGTGAGCACGTCGTTAAGGTACATGGCGATGGGATCGTCGGCCCGCTCGCCAATGGCAAAAGCTTCGTAGGGCGTGGTCGGCGTAAGAATGGCGTCGACTTCGGCAAAGGCGGTTCGGAAATCCCTCGCGATCAGCTCGCGCACCTGCTGGGCCTTGATGTAGTAGGCGTCGTAGTAGCCGGCCGAGAGCACGTAGGTGCCGATCAGCACGCGGCGCTGGACCTCGGGCCCGAAGCCCGCCGCACGGGTGCTTTCGTACATGTCGATGAGCTCGGCACCCTCCTCCCTGAGGCCGTAGCGCACGCCGTCGTAGCGCGCGAGATTCGACGAGGCCTCGGCCGGGGCCACGATGTAATAGGCCGGCAGCGCGTACTTGGTGTGGGGAAGCCCGATCTCGACGATCTCGGCGCCGGCCGCTTCCAGCCAGTCGACGCCTTTGCGCCACAGCGCCTCGATCTCGGCCGGCATGCCGTCGACACGGTACTCCTTGGGGATGCCGATCTTGAGGCCGCGCACGTCGCCCGTCAGGGCCGCCTCGAAGTCGGGCACGGCGACTTGGGCGGAAGTCGAATCTTTCCTGTCGAACCCCGCCATGGCACCCAGCATGATGGCCGCGTCGCGCACGCTTCGCGTCATCGGCCCGGCCTGGTCGAGCGACGAGGCAAAGGCCACGATGCCCCAGCGCGAACAGCGCCCATAGGTGGGCTTCATGCCGACGATGCCGGTAAACGCCGCGGGCTGGCGGATCGAGCCGCCGGTGTCGGTGCCGATGGCCGAGGTGGCGGCGCCGGCCGCCACGATGGCGGCCGAGCCACCCGACGAGCCGCCCGGCACCAGGCCGGAATCGTCCGCACCCCGGCGCCAGGGGTTCAGCACCGGGCCGAAGAAACTGGTCTCGTTCGAGGACCCCATGGCGAATTCGTCGAGATTGGTCTTGCCCAGCATCACCGCACCGGCCTGCCAGAGGTTGGCGGTAATGGTGGATTCGTAGGGCGGTACGAACCCTTCGAGGATGTGCGAGCCGGCCGTGGTGGCGATACCCTCGGTGCAGAAAAGATCCTTGACCGCCACGGGTATGCCTTCAAGGGGACCGGCCGTGCCGGCCCGCAGGCGCTCGTCCGAAGCCTCGGCCATCTGCAAGGCCTTTTCCGGGGTCTCCCGTATCATGACGTTGAGCGGCCGGGCCGCCTCGACCGCCGCGATATGGGTCTCGGCCAACTCGCGAGCCGAGAAATCTCCTGCCCTCAGGCCCTCGCGGGCTTGGGCGATGGTGAGAGCGGTAAGATCGGCCGCGCCGGCCATCTATTCGACCACCTTGGGCACGGCGAAGAAGCTTTCGCGGCGCTCGGGCGCGTTGGCCACGACCTTTTCCGCCATGGCGCCGTCGTCGACCACGTCATCGCGCCAGCGCAGCGTCATCTCGGCCACGCTGGCCATGGGCGCCACGTCCTGGGTGTCGACCTCGTCGAGCTGCTCGACCCAAGTGATAATGTTGGAGAGCTCGCCGGCCAGAGCCTCGAGCTCGTCCTCGCCGAGCCGCAGGCGCGCGAGGTGGGCGATGTGGGCCACGGTCTTCTTGTCGAGCGCCATCTGATTCCCTCGCGGGCTGCGGAAAACCCCCAAAACCCGCAAAACCCCTGGACTTCCGGCGGATTCGGGCGGAAGTTACCAGCCGCCATGATAGTGTGCAAGCCGACCGCTCTCAAAGCCGCGTTGGGCCACGACCAGCGCCTGCTGGGCCTCGACCTCGGCACCAAGACCATCGGCCTGGCGCTCTCCGACCCCGGCCTGGTCATCGCCTCACCGCTGGAGACGCTGCGGCGCGGCAAGTTCACCCCGGACGCCAAGGCCTTGGCCGCCATCGTCGCCAAGCATGACGTCGGCGGCCTGGTCATCGGCCTGCCCGTCAGCATGGACGGCAGCGAAGGTCCGCGCTGCCAGTCGGCCCGCCAGTTCGCCGCAAACCTGGAGGAATTCATCCCGCTGCCCATGGCCTTTTGGGACGAACGCCTTTCCACCGCGGCGGTCACGCGGACGCTGCTGGAAGCCGATACCTCGCGGCGGCGCCGGGCCCAGGTGGTGGACAAGATGGCGGCCTCGTTCATTCTCCAGGGCGCGCTTGATTCCCTGGTCCACGCAGCGGCGTCGCCCCCCCACCCAAACCCTCCCCCGCAAGGGGGGAGGGAGTGGTAACCGGCGGTGGCTTTTTTCCCCTCCCCCTTGATGGGGGAGGGCAGGGAGGGGGTGTTTTTTTTCGTATCCAAGTGACGCCGGGACGACAAGTGAGGGCCGAACCCGATTGGCCAAGAACTTGACCCGCCGAGGGACTAGTTGCGCCGCCTCCGGTGGCGGCTTATATAGGGCCTTTAATGGCTCCGGCAGCGCCCTTTTCCTATCCCCACCGCCACCTGCTCGGCATCAAAGGGCTATCCGCCGAGGTCATCGACGAGCTTTTGCAGCGCTCCGAGGGCTACGTCGAACAGAATCGCCAGCTCGACAAGAAACAATCGACCTTGCGCGGCCGCACCCAGATCAATCTCTTCTTCGAGAGCTCGACCCGCACCCGCACCTCGTTCGAACTGGCCGGCAAGCGGCTGGGCGCCGACGTCATCAACATGTCGGTCGAAGGCTCGGCCATCAAGAAGGGCGAGACCTTGATCGACACCGCCATGACGCTGAATGCCATGCACCCCGACGTGCTGGTGGTGCGCCACCCCGAATCCGGGGCCGTCAACCTGCTGGCCCAGAAGGTCGACTGCGCCGTCATCAACGCCGGCGACGGCAGCCACGAACACCCCACCCAAGCGCTGCTGGACGCCCTTACTATCCGGCGGCGCAAGGGCCGCCTGGCCGGCCTGGTGGTGGCGATTTGCGGCGACGTGCGGCACAGCCGGGTGGCACGCTCGAATATCCACCTGCTCAACGTCATGGGCGCCCGGACCCGGGTGGTGGCGCCGCCGACGCTGTTGCCGCCGGCCATCGAACGTCTCGGCGTTAGCGTCTTCCACGATATGCACGAGGGCCTGGCCGGGGCCGACATCGTGATGATGCTCAGGCTGCAGACCGAGCGCATGCACCGCGCCTACTTCCCCTCGCTGCGCGAATATTTTCGCTATTGGGGCCTCGACCGCGACAAGCTGGCGGCTGCCAAGCCCGACGCCCTGGTGATGCACCCCGGCCCCATGAACCGGGGCGTCGAGATCGATACGGATCTCGCCGACGACATCGACCGCAGCGTCATCCGCAAACAGGTCGAGATGGGGGTTGCCGTGCGCATGGCCTGTTTGGAAGTCCTGGCCGGGCGCTTCGACAACGCACCGGGCGGAGCGGCCAAATGAACGCCGCCCCCGGCCAACGCACCTTGTGGCGGAACGCCCGGCTGCTCGATGCCGCTTCGGACCGCGACGAGGCCGGCGATTTGCTGGTGGAAGACGGCCGCATCGCCGACATTGGTCCCAACCTCTTCCCGGAGAACCCACCAGAGAGCACCGAGGTGCTCGACTGCGCCGGCCACTGCCTGGCGCCCGGCCTGGTCGACATGCGGGCCTTCCTCGGCGAGCCCGGCTTCGAGCACCGCGAGACCCTGGCCAGCGGCAGCGCCGCCGCCGCCTCGGGCGGCATCACCACCATCGCCGCCCGGCCCGACACCGAGCCGGTGATCGACGACATCGCCCTGGTGGAATTCGTCAAGCGCCTGGCCCAGGCCACGGCCCAGGTCCGCGTCCACCCCATGGCCGCCATCACCAAGGGCCTGGAAGGCAGCGAGATGACCGAGTTCGGCCTGCTGGCCGAGGCCGGCGCCGTGGCCTTTTGCGACGGCGAGAACGCCGTCGCCGACGCCCTGGTGATGAGCCGGGTGCTGACCTACGCCACCAACTGGGACCTGCTCATCGTGCAGCTGCCGGCCGAGCCGCGCCTCGCCGGCTCGGGCTGCATGAACTCGGGCGAGGTGGCGACGCGGCTGGGCCTGCCGGGTATCCCGGCGGCGGCCGAAGTGATCATGCTGGAGCGTGATCTGCGCCTGGTCGAAGCGACGGGCGGGCGCTACCACGCCACCTGCCTCTCGACCGCCGCCGCCATCGAGGCCATGCGCCAGGCCAAGGCGCGCGGCCTGGCGGTAAGCTGCTCGGTGGCGCCGCACCATTTCGCACTCAATGAGAACGCCGTCGGCGAATACCGCACCTTCGCCAAGACCTGGCCGCCGCTGCGCCGCGAAGAAGACCGCCTGGCTGTGGTTGCAGGCATTGCCGACGGCACCGTCGACGCCATCGTCAGCGACCACGCGCCGCAGGACCAGGAAAGCAAGCGCCAACCCTTCACCCAGGCCGCCTCCGGCATCTCGGGATTGGAGACGCTGCTGCCGTTGGCGCTCGAGCTGCACCTCGGTGGCGGCGTGCCGCTCGAGCGCGTGCTGGCCGCCCTGACCTCGGGTCCGGCCGGGCTCCTGGGCCTCGAGGCCGGCCGCCTAACGCCCGGAGCTATGGCCGATCTGGTGCTCTTCGACCTGGAGAAGCCCTGGCGCATCGACGAGAACCAGCTCAAAGCCAAATGCAAGAACACGCCCTTCGACGGCCGCCCGGTGCAGGGCCTGGTGCTGCGCACCGCCGTCGGCGGACGCATGGTTTACCAGGCCAACACCGACCAGGCCTGAGGCCATGCCCGATCCCATAAGCTGGAGCTATGCCGCGCCCTACTTCGGGGCGGCGCTGGGGCTGGGCTATCTGCTCGGCGCCATCCCCTTCGGCCTGGTGCTGACGCGGCTGGCCGGGTTGGGCGACATCCGGGCCATCGGCTCGGGCAACATCGGCGCCACCAACGTGCTGCGCACCGGCAACAAGGGCCTGGCGGCGGCCACGCTGCTGCTGGACGGCGGCAAGGGAGCGGCGGCGGTGCTGCTGGGCAACCTCTTCGGGCCCGACATGGCGTTGCTGGCCGGCGCCGGCGCCTTCCTCGGCCATCTCTTTCCTGTCTGGCTCAAGTTCCGTGGCGGAAAAGGTGTCGCGACTGCGCTGGGCATCCTGCTCGCCATGGCCTGGCCGGTGGGTATTTTGGCCTGCCTGACCTGGCTGGCGACAGCGGCGCTTTTTCGTTTCTCCTCGCTGGCCGCCCTGGTGGCCGCGGCGGCGGCGCCGGTCTACGCCTACTTCCTTGCCGACATGCAACGCGTTGAATTCGCCGCCTTCCTGGCGGTATTGATATTCATCCGCCACCAGGCCAACATCCGCCGCTTGGCCAAGGGCGAGGAACCGCGCATCGGGGGGGCGAAGAAAGATGCTTGAGAAAACGCGCCTGGGCACCTTGGTCATGACGCTCCGCGACCTCATCGAACGCGCCCGCGCCACGCCAATGCCGGCGGACGACGAGGCGCCGGAACTCTTCGGCTTCATGCGAGGCAGCGTGACGATCCACGGTGACCTCACCGAACCCCTTGACGAGGTCTGGGAAGTCGACGCCTATCCCCTCCAAACATTTGATTCCTCAGAATATTCCAATTCCAGATCGCAATGGAAAAATGCCGCCGTTCAATCCACCCTCAGCAACCGATCAGTCAAGAGACTATTTCTTGGCCGCGTCCGCATTTTTGATTAGAGCTCTCTTTGCTCGACAGAGAGCGCGGATGGGAGCGGACGATGAGCGAAGTGGAACTTGGCGAGCTGAACGCGGAACAACGCCTGGACTGGCTCAGGCTATGGCGCAGCGAGAATGTCGGGCCGATCACCTTCGGCCAGTTGCTGGCCCGCTTCGGCTCCGCCCGGGCAGCCCTCGAGGCGGTGCCGGAATTGGCGCGG
>MDTC01141411.1_pt1 | contig 11290 bp, 10 predicted proteins | sample 811181 | NCBI WGS metagenome assembly MDTC01 (sample SAMN05326644, study PRJNA326480) | marine metagenome | isolation source: seawater | place: Pacific Ocean: North | collected 2011 | reverse complement strand
TAGCTGAAAAATTTAAACAACTAATAATAAACAAAACTAAAAATATTCTAATTAAATTCATTTGGTAACCCTACAATTGTAAGTTCTCCCTTTGCAATAATATTTCCATTCGAGTTTTTTTCTATATTTATCTCTTCTTTATTAAAATTAAGCAATTTTTTTGATTTAGCAATATCTCTCTTAAATTTAACATAATTCAAGAAATTTCCATTTATTTCATACGACACTGGTATCTCATAATATGATACATTCTTTTTTTCAATAGTTCCTTTTGCTTTTGCTTTTTTCCCTCCTTTTAAAACAGGTTCTGGATCTTTTTTAGATATTTTAGATATTATCAATTTATTTTTATCAGCAAATAAACTTAAACTTTCATAAAGACCTTCTACCTCTGCTTTAGAGTGAAATAATGCCGAGTTTTTTTTGAATTCAGGTGTTAATTTTTTTATTTTTTTTTTGTAAGCAATAATTGATTTATCAAAATCCTTTATTTCTTGTTCTTTCAAAATCTTATCTTGATGAAGAGTTTTTTTATTTTTTACAATTGGATTAAGAATTGCATAATATATTATTAGAAAAAGAATAATTGATCCAAATCCAATTCCAAATTTAATCCAAGTTTTTCTATCTATAGCAGAAATTTTTTCTTTGATATCTGCCATGTTTATGTTTTTTAGATCTATATTTTTTAAATCCATAATTAACTACTTTCTAATAGACAAACTACTTTAAAACCTTTCATACTAGGACTTCCGCTAGAAGCCTTTGGCAGAGACATGTTTGCAAGTGTTGCTTGTTTAATAAGTTTTTTATTATTTAAATTAGCAATAAGCTTTAAAATATCTTGGTCGCTAGAACCCAAACCAGTAACTATTATTTTTCTGTCACCGTCATATTCAATTTTTTCAAATTTCACTCTTTTAGGAACCGCAGAAGTTACTTGTGCTAAAGTTCTAAAACTAATACTTTTATTGGATTTAATTGATCCACTTAATTCCAGTGATTTTGTAATTGCGCCTAATTCCTTGGCATACTTACCTTTTTCTTTTTCTTTTTGTTTATGTTGCTTCAAAACATTGTCATAACCATCTAATTTTTTGTTAAGGTCGTGAATATTCCAAAAAGATAAACCAAATAAAAGAATGTAAATAACTGCAACAACACTTACAACACCTTTGAAAGCAAAATTTGAAAATGCTTTTGCTTTTTTTTGAGCCATCATAGTTTCTCTATTTGGTAACAAGTTAATATTTTTAACTGCTGTTACAAATTTAAAGTATCCGAAAACATCAAGTTTTCTAAACGCAAGTCCTACAGCCGTAGAGAAATAAGATCTATTAGCGTATTTAACATTTTCTTCCAATTGAGCCGGAACTTTTAATTCTTTAATTGGATCAAATAATTCAAATCCTGTATTAACTAAAATTTTTCTAAAACTTTCTAAATATATATCTACGTTATGTAAATTAGAAACTACTTTTAAATTACGAATTCTTTTTTCATACTTTGTTTCAAAATCTTGAATGGCTTGTTTGACTTGATTCATATATCTTCTAATCAAAGCATCCATTTCTTCCTGGTTGTCTGATTGCTTAAGGGTTGTTCTGTCTTGAGATCTTATAAAAATGTCTGTGATGATTGGGTTGTTGTCATACAAAATCATCACATAGTTTTCATCCAAACCAAATTCTAACAATGCTGTTAAGTTTGCGTCTTCAGCAGATCCTCTAATTTGATTTGTTTGATCTACGGCAGATTTTAAAGCAAAACATTTAACATCAATTATTACAGGATTTAAACCGCCTTTTTCTATTATTGAAGTATAACTATTTATATCAGACAATTTTGAAGCTACAAAAAGAAGGTCCATCGTATTTGCTTTTTGATCTCTATTGATGACTTGATAAAAAATTGAGTAATCTGACAAGTTGTCAGTTAATTGAACAAGGTTTTCCCAAAGTGAATCTGTTGCAATTGCTTTTTTTAACTCTTCATCTGCCATTAATGGACTTGTTACAACTCTTATAATTGCTGATGTTACTGGAATAGCAATTGCTGCATTGGAAGTGTTTATTTTAGCTCTCTGCATTGCAATTTTTAACTCTTCTCCAATTTTATCAGGATTTTCAATTACAGTTGCGTCATCACCCAAACCTTCAATTTTATGAACTAAAAATTTCTCTAAGACCCATTGATTGGCTTTATTATTTGTCATCTGTGCCAATCTTATTTCTCCGGCAGTTAGTTCGACACCAACAACCTCTTCTCCTTGAACGGCTTTTTTGCCTAATCGATTTTTAAGAAACTTATTAAAAAAACTCTCTTTTTTATTATTTGTTGGTGTAGTTATGTTGGGCGCTCCATCTTTATTTTTTTTTTTAAACAAGTTTGCTAAAGGATTTTTCATTATGCTATCAAATTACTATACTCTAATTTTAAATCAACTCATACTCGAATCTCATATAAGCATGAAAATTTTTTAACTCTTTGGCTATCTTAATTGGATATTTCCATAATTTTGTTAATATATCTCTTTAATACAAATATTTAACAATATATTGTTAAAAAATTAAAAAATATTAGTAAAATTTATGTTTGAAAAGTTAGAAGAACTAGCAAAAAATAACAAAAAAATATCTGATTTTCATTTAAGATCTGGATCAACAATGGCTTATAGGCAAACAGGTGAAATTGTTAAGGTAAAAGAAATAAAAGTAAGTTCACAAGATCTTAAAGATTTGCTTTCGATGAATTGTAATGAAGCTGAACTTGAGAAATTTGAAAAAACTCATGAGTTAGACTCAGCTGTGATGCTAAGTGGTTTAAGATTTAGGGCAAATTTTTATAAAACTATTAATGGACCTGCTGCAGTTTTAAGAAGGGTAGAAAGTAAGATTCCCACTATGGACGAATTTAATCTTCCGCAATCACTTTATGATGTTATCGATTTTCACAAAGGTTTGGTTTTAGTTACTGGTCCTACAGGTTCTGGAAAATCAACAACACTTGCTGCTATAATAAATGAAATAAATAGAACAAAAACTCATAATGTAATAACTATTGAAGACCCTGTCGAATTTATCCATAATGATGATAAAAGTATAATTTCACATAGAGAAGTTGGAAAACAAACTGAATCTTTTGCTAACGCTTTAAGAGCAGCTTTAAGAGAAGATCCAGATGTAATTTTAGTTGGAGAATTAAGAGATTTAGAAACAGTAAGTTTAGCAATAACTGCTGCTGAAACTGGACATTTAGTTTTTGGAACTCTTCATACTAGTGGAGCGCCTGCTACAATAAATAGAATTATAGATGTTTTTCCTCCTGATCAACAAGAACAAGTTCGTGCACAAATTTCAAATTCATTAAAAATGGTTGTTACTCAAAGACTATTAAAAACAAAAGATGGACTAGGTCGTTGTGGAGCATATGAAATTATGAAATGTACACCCCCAATTCAAAACTTAATTCGAGAAGCAAAAATTCATCAAATCCCTAGTGTAATGCAAACATCAGTTCGTGATGGCATGATCACTATGGATAAAGCTTTGGAAGCATTAGTTCAAAGTGGAAAAGTAGACCCAGGTGAAGCGAAATCGGGAAATTAAAGGCTTTACTTTATTAGAACTTTTAGTTGTGCTTGCAATAGTAGCGCTCATCTCAGCAGTGGGGTATCCAAATTTTCTTAGTTGGAGCAAAGATAGAGAAGTAAGACAAGCTAGTGAAAAACTTGCAAATTCAATTACTTCGATAAATACACAAACTCAAAGAGGAACATATCCATTTACTCAATTATTAATAGTACCTAGCACTTCAGGGGTTATATTTAAAACAAAAGGAAAAAATAAAAAAAGTTTTTCTGATTTAGTTAATGCTGGAACTGCTGTTACATGCGATACTACAAGTAGTGCTTTTTGGGATAACCATCAAATTAAGATACATGATATAAAAGAAGTTTATGTACATTTTAGCAATGCTAGTGCTATTTGTTTTTCCAAAAATGCCGATAATTATTTAGAAACTGGTGACATTGCTGGGCAGACAGCAGTAGTAGATGATGCCAATGTAGAAATTGATAATTACATAATAATTTGTGGTTCTAGCAGTGACTGTGATACTACACCTGAAAAACCTGCATATATGGTAGTATGGTCCCAGTTTGGTAATGTAAGTAGGTTTAAATATGGAAATGCTTGGGTTAGACAATAAAAAATTAAAAGAAAAAGGAACTACCCTTTTAGAAGCACTAGTTGCAACGGCAATTGTTGGGATTGGTTTTATAGCGGTATTTCAAATGGTCAATTTTTCCCTTCAATCTATAGATGTTTCTTCTGAAAGAACCAAAATTGGTTACTTATCTGACATGGTAGCTGAAGATTTATTGGCATATAAAAATTCAACAAAAAGTGACGTAAAGTTTAAAGATGCTCTTTTAACCGCAAGAAATGCTAGCACCGCATCATCATGGAATTTATCTGGATGTAATGATGGAGCAGGAATTAATAATTCGGCAACAAATGCGGAGGATAAAAGTTTTGATAAATGGAACAATAGATTTTCAAAAAGAAGAATAAAATGCAGAGGGACTTCTGACAGTAAAGATCTAAAAACTTACACTATCTGTAAAACTGGTTGCTTAAATACTTATAATGATTCATCTGGTGCAGGAGGCAATATATTTGACGCTTTATTCTTAGGGAAAGTTGAAGTCATAACAGGTGAAAAAACAAAATATCTTTATTTTAGAATTGACTAGTGAAGAATAAATTAAATTTATCTGCCGGCGTAACATTAATTGAAATTTTAATTGGTATAGTAATTTCAGTTATAATTATGGCAGCTATGTATGCCTCATACGATGCAGTAAATAGTAGTTATTCTCAAATAACAGATAGAGCTAAAATATCTCAATCTGGAAGAAATATTTTAGGAATGATGGTTAGAGATATAAGGCAAGCTGGATTTAAATATTTTGAAGATACAATTGCAAATAGCAATGAACCAATTAAAATTACAGAGAATAAAGGCGGACCGAATGCTAGCGATGATTCTGACTGTGATCATATAGACATTGTTTATGGCGATGTGACATATGATAGTAGCCAATCAAATCCAGAGGACCGGCACACATTTCATAGATATAAAATTACTTATTATTGTGAACCTTCAAAAATTATAGACAAAACTATTATCGGTTTAGCAACAACAATAGATACAAATGCTGTTTATAAATCTAAACTAATATGGATAGACCCAGATGGAGATGGGATTGGAACATGGGGCACCGGACCTTCAGGTAGCAAAACTTATCAAGCTCAAATAATTACTGATTATGTTGAGGATTTAGTTTTTATTCCAAAAGATCGTAATGGAGTAAGAATAGATCCTCCGCCAACAAACAATAATTCAAATAAGGAAAAAGTTTTGAGCATTAAAAGCGTTGAAGTAGCTTTAACAGTTAGATCGGTAAAAAAATTTTATAATTACACAACAAAAGCGGATGGCACCAAAAGAAAAATTGCAGATATTGAGGATAGAAATGCAGCTGTCGAAAATACCGATCTTATATTAAGAGATACTATTACCGTTTCTGTAAATACAAGAAACATAGGATCACAATGAATAAGTTAAAAGAAAAAGGATTTGCTCTAATATTGTCTTTGGTTTTGTTAATGGCTATGTCTCTAATGAGTGTCGCTTTAATATTAATATCTTCTGAAGATCACAAAAGTAATAATATCAGCGATGAATATCAGCAATCATTTTATGTTGCTGAAATGGCTTTGTTAGCTGGAGAACAATATTTACTAAATCAAAAAAATGGACCTTATAATAGTAGCGGTGTTCGACAAACTGCCCTGGCAAACCTTCCGTCAAATTTATCTCCATCAACTCCATGGAATGGGACAATGACAGCAAAAAATTATATCAATCCAAGTGTGACTGGTACAAATTGTTATAATAGCTTTAAAGATATTGATAGATTGGAGTTTAAGCGAGTAGTTGCGGAAAGTTGGAATTTTGGAAATATACTTTCAGATTCGGGAATTACTAGTGCAGGTACAAAAGAATTTGATAGGCTAAATAAATTTTATTATGAATTTTTTATTTCAAAAATAGGTGATGCAACGTTTATGGGCCAAGGATCAAGCATCACATTAGGGTCTGGAGGAACAGGTAAAAATGGCGTAGCTTATAGGGTTTATGGTTGCGGTATTTATGATGGCTCACAACAAATGATAGTTTCTCTAGAAAGTGTTATAGTGCTTCCAAAATGATTTGCTTAAAATTATTAAAGAACATATTTTTATCTTTTTTGTTTATATTTTTTTTAACTAATTTCGCTCAAGCTAAGTGTAATTTTGGAATTAACATCGGAGAAAATATATCCAAACTTAAAAATGAATTGGCTGATGAATATGTGCAAGGTTCACTTTTAACTGATATCGATACCTCAGCAATAGAGTTTTGCCCTAACGAAAATTTTGATGAAAATATAAGTGTAAATTTTACTTTTGTTGGAAGCGAACTAGCATCAATACGATTAATTGCATGGAACAACAAAGAAAATATTACATCAAATAAATTATTATTGATGAACTATGCAAAGCAAAATTATGGGGATTTTGATACTGGTCAAAATCCAAAGGTTTTTAATTATTTTAAAGTTTGGAATGATGGCATCAAATTAATTGTATACAAGAGAATGCTTAACCATCTTCAGATATATGAAGAAGAAATTTATATTACAAATAATATATACCAACTTAAATTGGACGAAGTAAATGCATTACTGGAATTAAAAAAATTAAAAGGAAAAAATTAAAATTATGAAGCGTTGTATTTATATATTTAAAGTTATTTTTTTAATTTTAATTCTACAAAGTAATAGTTTTTCAAAAGGTCTGCCTCCAGGAACAGGAGAAAGTGATATACCGGCAAATGTACTAATTTTGTTAGATAAGTCGGGTAGTATGACTACAGGAATGGGTACTAGCGGAATTAACAAACCACAATCTATAGCTATTGATAGTTCAACTGGAAATTTCTTTATCGCAAATAAAGGTGATAACATGGTCAAAGTCAAATATTCAGATATGAATGTTGATTCAACTTGGGCATCAGGTTCATATACTGGAACTGGTAATTGCAAAATAGACGACGTTTTAGAGTTAAGAATCCATGGTGGAAAAATTTATGTGATTAGCAATGATAAAAATAGAATATTTAGACTTGATGTAACTACAGCAGCTTGTGATTGGAATAAGGCTATAACTGATCCAAGAGCAATGGATATTCAAAATAATATTTTATATGCTTTTGGAAATGACATGAAAGTTTATGACCTATCAAGTGGTACTCCTTCACAAATCAGTTGTAGTTATAGCAGTACATTAAAATCTGTTGGAAAAAATGCAGTATCTGTAGCGGTAGACTCTTCCGGGAACAATTTATACCTATTTCAGAATGGTAAAATTCACAGATTTGAAATTAAAGCTAATAAGTGCCCAAAAATAAGTAGGGCAAAACAAATTAACACTTCAATAGGTAACGCTTATAGCATGAGATTTCAACCTGGTAGTGACACTATATTTTATGCAGTAAAATATTGGGATAAATTTTATAAGTTTACATTAAATTCAAGTAAAAATGGCTTTTCAAATCAAGTTACCAAAGGTACTTATGCAGGCAGTGTAGCTTCTACGGCAAGTAACTTATATGTAGATTATCCATATGGATTGGATGTCGACAGCACAAATAATAGAGTCATATTTGTAAGTAGAGGTTATGCCAAATCTTCAGCACATGTTGTTGATTTCAACGTAAATTTTATTAAAGAAACTCCTACTGGACCTACAAGATGGGAGGGAGCAGTCGATGCCATAAAGGCTGTAGTAACAGATTCTTCTTTAACCTCTCATGTAGATTTTGGTTTTGGTGTTTGGTCAACAAGTGGTGGAAATTTTACTGGTTGGACTGGTCATCAAACCACTGGTACAGCAATACCTTGTCATACTATGAATTGTTTAAAAGTTCAAGTTCATAGGCAAGGGGCGCCAAGAATAGATGATATCATCGATTCTATAAATCCTGACGGCTGGTCAACGCAGGCAAGGTCATTTACAAGAATGGCTAAAAATTATTATAATCATGGAACATTTTCACCAGTTGATCCAACACTTGATTGCCAAGATAGTTATGTAATTGTCATAGGTGATGGTGATTATTTTGATAGTACAGCCAATGCTGTATCTGATCTTGCGGCCTTGTTTGGTAAAACCCCACCAATAAAAACTTTTATAGTAGCGTATGGACCAGGAATTAGTGCCTCTGGATTAGCAAAATTTGAGCAACTTGCAGATGCTGGGGGAACTGAAGATGTTATACAAGCAATGACTCCTGATGATCTTAAAACACAACTAAGAGCTAAGCTTACTGAAATCGTTGCTGAAAAATTAGCTTTTACAGCACCATCTGTTCCTCTAGATGTTAATGAAGGAGGTTCTATATACCAATCATCTTTTCATTACCAAAAAAATAAAGAATGGATAGGATCATTGATAAGAACAGCTATAGATGCGAACGGAATCTTGGATGAAACAGATCCAACGAATTGGAGTGCCCAAGCAAAATTACCCGAGCCAAATTCAAGAAAAATTTGGACAACACTTTCAGGCGTTCCTTACACCAACGATTACAATAATTTTGTTACTACAAACATTTCTGATATTGATCCCCTTTTTAAATTATTTAATTATACAATTGCAGATTATCATAGTGATACGTCTACACCGGTAGGAACACAAAGATGCGCATCTACTGCTGGAGTTATTGATGGAAATTCTGATGATAAAGATGGATTAATTAATTTTGTTAGAGGTTATGATTATTTTGATTATGACGGAGATTGTATTCTAAATGAAAAAAGAGAAGCTTTAAACGGCGCGGGAGGATTAGACAAAATTTATCTTGGTGATATTTATCATTCTGAACTAGTAGTGGTAGGTGCTCCAAGTGCAGGAACATCGTACACTGGGAAAAACCAAGAATCGTATTGGAGATCAATAAATGGTTATGAAACTTGGGCTCAGTCTGCAAATTTAAAAAATAGAAAAAGAATGATTTATGTAGGAGCAAATGATGGGATGTTACATGCTTTTGATGCACTCGATGGAGTTGAACAATGGGCATTTGTACCTCCTTTTATGGCTGCAAAATTACCTCTAACTGTAAATGCAGTTTTAAATAAAGCGGCTGGAGGAGGTTCAGCAGCAATTTATGGTGTGGATGGTTCGCCAGTTGTGCATGATATGTATTTTGCGAGTCCACTTGGTACTGGAGTCAAAGCTTGGCACACAATTTTAATTATACCTTATGGTCGAGGAGGAAATGGTTTTTCAATTTTAGATATAACTGACGCTGATGCGCCGTTGCATTTATTTTCAGTATATAATGATGTAGTTCAAAATGTTGTGCATACAATGGATCACAACTCTAATCATGAATCGTATCCTTACGTTGCAAATTCTTATAATATTACTAAATTTAAAGAAGTAGAAAAGGTTATTCTTAACTTTCAAAATGGTGAAGGTGCAGAAGTCTGTGATGCAACTGGAAATAATCAGTGTCATATTTCAAATACATATACTCTTGTTACTAGTCCAAAAGTTCCAGGTTTAACTACAAGTGATATTGAAATAACTAAAGATGGAGCAAATTATACTAACTTTGTTCTCTCTTATGACGGTAATGGAGATTTGCTATTTACATTTGGCGAACAAATACGATACGCAGCATATGATAATCCTACTCCTGCTAATCCACAAATGGGAATTAAAATTGTTTCTGGCGCAGGACTTGGTGTTACTCTTGAACCTGGACATGATTACAGCAGACTTGGAGAAAGCTGGTCTTCCCCAAGAATAATTAGACTTCCTAATGATGGACCTGGAGATAGTAATTTTAATGATGACCCTTATGTAGCTATTATGGGAGGAGGATTTGGTACTCAAAATACAGGAGTTGGTTCAAACCTAACAATTGTAAATTTGGAGGACACAACTCTGTATGGAAAAATTGAAAAAGTTATCGACATAGTGGATTTAAATACAAATGATATTGTAAACTCAGCACCTGGTTTACCTGTGGTAATTACTCCAGACACAGCAACCGGTGTAGATTACAGGGGAGCTTTGGTTTATGTAAACGATTTAGAAGGAAAAGTTACAAAATTCAATTTGACAAATATGTCTAAAGACCAGATCGGTTTACCAATTTCATTATATGATAGTACAACTTTGTTCACTGCGGGAAGCAATATAACAAATGGAAGATATATGTATCACTCAATGGATGCGGCTATTGGACAAACAACTGGAAATTTATGGCTTTTTTCGGGTACAGGAGATTATGAGAGACTTACAGATAAATCGACCAACATTGAAAATTTATTATTAGGAATTAAAGATAAAGATTTTCCTCATTACAGAAATGTAAACATACCAATCGAAGCAGATGATTTATCAGATTGTAAAGATACAACGGGAGACTCGAGTGGCGCTCAATGCCCTGGCACAGCAGATTTAGGTTGGTATATAAAATTAGAAAATTCAGAAAAAGTTTCAGCAGAACCAACTGTTTCCAAGGGTACTGTTTACTTTCCAATATTTAGACCTTCAACATCTGCAAATCGATGTGATATGGGAGATGCACTTATTTGTGCAATAGATGACGAATGCGGAAGTCCAAAATCAGACGCTATAGGATCTTCTACTGCTAATGAATGTAAACTAGTTGGTTCAGGCGTATTATCAAAAATAATCACTTTTGCAGATAAACTATTTGCAAATATTGCAGGTACAGGAAGCTCAGGTAATATTCAAGGAACCAAAACTGATTTAATTTCTATTGGTGCAGCTGCAGGAGTTGTTGACTCTTATAGAACTACTTGGAGAGAAAACTTCTAAAATATTAGAAAAAAAAAATAAAATACCCACAAAAAACCAGTTGCCATTGTCAAAAATATTAAAGCAAGTCCAACTATAGTATCTTGATCAACTTTTTTTCTCCATTTTATTGGAAAAAAACTTAGTGAGTATGCATAAACAATTAAAAAAATATTTAGCGCAGTAAAAATAATGTTTATGAATAAAAATTTTTCCATTAGAAAACTTTATTTAAAGATATATTGGCGTTTTGATTTCGATTTTCATAAAGTAGATCAGTTTCTATATTAAACATAAGATCAAAACCATTAAATTTTTTAACAATATTAAGACCTGTTTGAATT
>MDTC01172923.1_pt1 | contig 11291 bp, 8 predicted proteins | sample 811181 | NCBI WGS metagenome assembly MDTC01 (sample SAMN05326644, study PRJNA326480) | marine metagenome | isolation source: seawater | place: Pacific Ocean: North | collected 2011 | reverse complement strand
GCCAATGTCGGAGTGACCTCTATCTGGGCGTTGGTCAGAGTGCGCTCTTGATCTCCTGCGTCGGGAATATAGACCTGAGGCACACTCCGAGAATGGTTAGATAAAGCGATACCCATCCCAAAACTCAGCCACTCTGCGATTCGGCAATTCGCAGACAAGGCCACAGTGCTGGACTCTAACCTGTCTCTATAGAGTTCTGGGTAGAGTCGGCCATCAAAAAACTGACTTCGCTCATCAGGAAAAAAGGGACGCTGTGTTTGCAAAAGACCGACCGGAAGGGTTGCCACCATTGCAATGCCCAAGGTGTCGACTATCACAGGCGTGCTCAAGCCTAATACCAGTGTCTCTGCCCGATGGGCCTGTCTATCCGCGCGCCGAGCTTGATATGGCAATTCACCGGTAGCTATGGGCTTAATTCGCCCGAGATCACTCTCCATAGACACTGAACGGGAGCGGTAAACCGAACCAGAGATATCAAATCCAGCTGGCCGTTGTTTAAAGGTCAAGGTATGAGATTGATAGAGACTTACAACCGCACTCGACACACGCAGACGATCCAGGGGCACTCGGGCTGGATGAAAATAGGCAGCCGTCAGACCGCGATTCGCTGACCGTGTCGAAAAAGGCGACTCAGGAGAGGAAATCTGTAGGCGCTCTAGAAACGGACTTCCATGAACAGGCTCGGATAAGCACATAAAAGCACACGCTAAAACAAGCGCCTGCCAAATCCATTTTCCTGATAAACGAGTACTCATACGGCTGCACAATAAGTACCGAATGACCTCACGGCAAGTACCGAATGCACGGCCAAGAAAAAACCTATTGCCAAGACCCGTCCGGACGCATTCGAGCACTGTCTGACGGGTCTCAACAGACCGCTACGGCGAGGCTTCCGCCTATGCGCTCTTGAGCAAATCTTCCTCGGCCGTTAACCAATGCTCGATTGGATCACCAGAAAAACCATTGGATTCGGCCCGAAGGTAGGCTGCAACAGCAATTTCATTGTAACCAAAAGACGTCTTAACCTCCGTGGCTGTGGTTTTCTTTGGGGCAGCCTTCTTAGCCGTCGTCTTCTTAGGGGCAGCCTTCTTAGCCGTCGTCTTCTTAGGGGCAGCCTTCTTAGCCGTCGTCTTCTTGGCGGTGGTTTTCTTAGCGTCTGCTGTCTTGGACATAATCTATACCTTTCTTAAAGAATAAAACCTTGTGGTCAAGGTACAAGCACATTGCCTTAAGACGCATAGTAACTCAAGTGTGAGTCACTGTTTTTTTTTATAATCATTAGGCTTGATAAAAAAAATAGCCGCCAAAAACATTAACTCTCGACAGATTCATCACAGTGCGGTACCGGTTGACCATGGCATTAGGAGACCAAGTAGAAGACCGCATTGTTGCTGTCATGAAGCGCTTCGGATACACCGGTAGCGACGCTCGAACGTATATCGCGCTTTTACAGCAACACCCTGCAACCGGATATGAGCTGGCTGCGCGTGGGGATGTGCCGAGGTCGGCCATTTACGGCGTTCTAAAACGTCTTCAACAATCAGGTCTCGTCAACGCCATACCGGGTAAGCCCGCACGCTATGCCCCAATGCCGCCCGAACGTCTCGTGGCCCACCTAGAAACGCGCTTTAGCCAAGATATCACCTCGTTCAGAGAGGCTGTTGATCAAGTCGTTGAAACCCAAATCGATGCAGTCACATGGACCGTAACTGGCTATGACTCTGTCATCGCTGAAGCGATTCGGCTTATCGACCAGGCGAGCCATTCAATCGTCTGTTCGCTTTGGCGTCATGAAGCGGAGCGGCTCGGCCCTGCGCTCAGGAAAGCAGCGGAGCGTGGCCTGAAGGTCACTCTCTTCTCTTTTACACAGCTGCCCAGCATAGATGTTCAATGCTTCAGTTATGGAATCGCATCGGACCAGCTTGAACAGCACTGGTCGCGCCGTCTTATTCTGGCGACCGATAACACCCAAGTCTTAGTCGGCTCGACGGAAGGAAGCCGTCTTGATCGAGCCGTCATCAGCGACGAAAGTGTTCTGGTGGAGACGGCTATCGGCAATTTAGTCCTGGATATCACACTATACGGAGAAAGAGCAGGCGTGGACACCCGAGAGGCAGTCGCTGGCTTGACCGCTCGCCTTGCACCAATCGAAAGCCTCCTCGATGGCAAGGCCTCCTAATCCATTTGCCACATCCTCTTCGGTTGAACGCATACATTAGCGCACCCTTGGTGACATTTCTTCTTGACCCGGCACACCGTTTTGTTTTATCGAAGCATCCGTTTCGTAAACCCTGGTCCCTCTAAGGCAAAATCACATGCATCGCAACTTTCACTCTAGCGTTTCTACGCTGTTTTTTTTAGCGCTTATTTGTAGTGTATCGAACCTGAGTCACGCTCAGCAGATCGACCGCTCCTGGTATCACTTGACGACAGGCAACGGTCATGGGTTCCAAATCTTCGATTTGAATGCAGGGAAACTTACTGATTTCTTGGAACACCCGTATGCGTATGTGGCTCCACCCGATGAACGCCGTGAGGGCGGTATCGGTCGTCGGGACCTTGCGTATGACGTGTATTTCGGCCTCAGTGTCGACGGGCAACATACCTGGATCACCCAGCTTGATAATACGGGCTACGAGAAAGAGAGCCACGTCATTTTGGGTACCAAGGGCCTGCCCGGAGTACAGACTGAGGTTCGATATTTCGCACCATACGGCCTTGATGCAAATGCCTTAATTATGCTCATCAAGGTCCGAAACACCGGTGTGACAGATCTGACAGTCCGGCCATTTGCGAAGGCCAATATGAAACTGGGGCGTGGACGACCACAACCATCGGCCAATGACGAAGTAATCACCTGGAATGCCGAACTGGGCTATGGAACCGAGACCGGACCCGGTGGGGGCACTGTCCTGTATTTCCCGCTTGGCGAAAGCCCTGCTGCAACATGCGGGTCGGACAGTGAACTCTATCGACAAATTGCCGCCGGAGAGGCGACCGCCCCCGGCGTCCGCTGCACCGGTCAAGACCAGGTTCTTGTCACATCGTCAGAGACGACACTGAGCGCAGGTGAGAGCTACTGGTGGGGTCAAGCTATTCTCTTTGTCAATGACAACCCCAACGAACCACAAGCAGCTGACTTTAGGGACTATAGAACGCCTGCAGACTTGGTCCAGCAATGGAGTGAATTTGCTAGCGATGATGGAGCTCAGGATCTGTATGATCACGCTATGGCTGAGTTCGAAAACTGGCGGGTCGCTCCCGAAGCTGTCGGCGCAACCGGCTTAAGCGAAGCGGAAAAGGCAATTTGGCGACAATCAGAAGCCGTGCTTCGTATGGGACAGGTCATGGAGCCAATTCAAGAGAACAGACGAAACAAGGGGATGTTTCTCGCGGCCTTACCCATTGGCAAATGGCACATAGGTTGGGTTCGAGATGGGGCCTATGCGATCGTTTCGCAGGCGATGAACGGCCATGTGGATGAAGCGCGTCTGGGCGTTGATTTCCTCTTAAGTGCTTGGGCCGGCTTCTTTAGCAGCGCCGAATATCTCGGCCGAGACTACCGGATTTCCTCGGTGCGATATTATGGTAATGGAAAAGAGGAAGGCGACTTCAATTTCTTTGGACCGAACGTAGAGACCGACGGGTTCGGTCTTACTCTGTGGGGGGCACGAGCGTACATGCATTACAGCTGCGACGCGGACTGGCTCGAGACCCGAACCCTCCATGGAGACACAGTTTTCGAAGCCCTGACGCAAGTTGCTGCAGATATTGACGCAACCACTGAGAACAACTTACCCATTCCGGAATGCTCGATTTGGGAAGTTCACTGGGGCCACAAGAAGGTCTTCACGTACACCGCTGCGACGATGATCCGCGGTCTTTATGACTACGCTGCCATCGCCCGTTTGGCCGACCGCACTGATCTCGCTGATTACTATCAGGGCCGCGCCGATGAGATTTTAAGCGCGACACGCAGCTTCCTGGTTAACACGAGGACACAGAGCTTGGCGAGCTATCAGGGGGCTGCATCATCCGATGTCTTTGTCGACGGCTCCACGGTCGAAATGTTGCACTGGGGATTAATTCCGGAAGACGACCCCATCTATTCGGCCACGCTTCAGTATTACGAGCGGCTCCGTACCCGAACGGGCGGCTATCGGCGTCTGGAAGAGCAACTCAGCTTGAATGGCGAAGCGCAGGCCGGAACATATGACTTGAGCGAATGGATTCTCTTAGATCTACGGATCGGAGAGATCTTCAGACGGTCAGGCGATCAGAGCCGGTCCGATGACCTGCTCAATCGGGTCACCGTCGCGGCGACGGTCAACAACAACCTTGTACCTGAACTATACGAACCCGATCAGCTCGGCATCTATGCCGGTGAAGTGCCAATGGTCGGATATGGTGCGGGCGCTTGGCAAATGGCGCAGCTAGAAAAACGTGGACGCGGCGCCCCGGCCATCGATGCAACCTGGGACCATTGCGATGGCAACCAACCAGCACCGGTCGAGCCGGCTGGCGACGGTGGGGTAAGTGGAACGCTGGACGCAGGGGTTTCATCCCCTGGTAGCAACCCGGCGCCCGGCCAGATGGCCAATCCGACCGGTATCCCGAGCAATAACTTAGAGCCTTCAGCAAATCTCGACCCATTTGATGGAGACGAATCGGCTACATTCTGCGCCTCTGCCAGCCACAGCGGCTCGTTACCATCTTGGTTTATTCTTTTGGCCGTACTCTTGCCATTGGGGGTAAGACGACATGCGTAGTCGCCACCTTCCTTTGTTCGCTCTGACCATCTCGATTCTGGCCACCAGCTTGAGTGCCCATGGGGCCCCATCCGGACTCGCTGAGTTTGTTGAAGACCGTAAAGACCCGGGTGCCTGGTCGTTCCAATTCCATGGTTACGCCCGGCTCCCGGTCCGATTTATGGACAAGCCTGGAGGTGACCAAGGCCCCGATCTCGTCGATGATAATTACAGCCAATCCGGTTTCGCATATCTGAGAGTCAACGAAACTGAGTGGGTCGAAATGACCCTCAGCGCCGTCAAGGGTAAAACTCGAGTCGTCTCTGGCATTATGGCCAATAATTTATCGGATTGGTCGGATCGCTCTGGCGCCAGCTCAACCCCGGCTTTTGCCTTCGTCGAGCATGACAGCCAATTGACCGACAACCTGGAATTGACCACTCGCGTCGGCATGTTCTGGCGTCGACTTGGCTATCTAGACCCATACGACACATATCTGATTGGACGGACTCATCTCGCTGGCGCCATGTTTCAATTAAAGGCATTTGACTTAGTCGAAATAGAGGCTGGCCTGGGGGCTCATGACAGAAATCCCCGAGAAGCATTCGGATTTGGCCCCACCCATTGGATTCGAGCTGGGATTACTCATCTGGACTCAAGCATCAACGGCTACTACCTGAGTACGACAAACGAGGATAATGACCCCAGTAAAAGCTACACAAAGACCGGCGATATGACGGTCATTGGCTTCGATGCCAATCTCGAGATAAAGCACTTTGGACGGCTCGAGTACATCTTCTCGTTCGTCAAGGCTAATAATGCCGAATTTATCGGCAGAGGCGTTGAACTACTCCACAGCCTCGATGGGAAAAACCTTAAACTCAATTTCCTCGGGTCTGAACAAAATGGCACCGGAGAGATACAGAACCAGGGCTTAGATGCGACGTGGGTCGTCTCAGACACCGTGGACGCATTTGGCGCGACGTCCCCGTCCTGGTTAAAAGGCTTGGAGCTTGGCCTATACGGCATGCTGTCTTGGGTTGCCACCCCTCACGAGCAGGCCGACATTGGCGACCCAGGAAAAAACGATAGGGTATACTACAAATGGGGGACAGACCTCAGGTATAAGCCCCTGTGGTTGGCCAAAGGGCGGGCTTTAATCGCCTGCCGATACGATCGCGTGGTGACACATGCTGACCAGGAATCCCTTAGCTTCCGAGCCGTAAGTCCCCGACTTGGCTGGGTTCTAAACGATGGCGTGACCGCTTTCATTCAATACTCCAAGTACGATTACGGCGACAATGTAACCGCGGCTTATTTCTCCGAATTGGCCGAAAGGGCGACACGCAGTGGCAACGCTAACCTTGGGGAAACCACACCAACTGACAATGTGTTCAAATTGCAGGTGCAAGCATCATGGTAAGCTCAACGACAGCCCGCGCATTCATTCAAGCCGCTCTCCTTTTGCTCCTGACCGGGTGCCCCGATGTCGACAAATTTGCGGAGGATGTTATGCCCATCGACATGGGCCAATTATCCGTTGATATGGCGTCTGCCCCGAGTCTGGATGCCGGGCAGGCCAATCCAGCCGATTCGGACGCGCCAGTCGAGGATAGCGCTGTCCCCGACACTTCAGCATCGGAAGACATGGCTCTAGACGATGCCAGTGAGCCTGATGGACTCCTACACGATGGCGGGCTGGTCAATGATATGGACGTGCCAGTTCAAACCTGTGAGGTCACGTTTTCTGTTGGCCTACCAAACGGAACACCGGCCGGAGGCATCTACATCGCTGGCGAGGGTTTCGATGGCCCTGAATGGAATCCGGACGTACCTGAACTACAGCTCGTCCGCGCCGATCTAGAGGCGTCTCTGACCTTGACCGCCGCGAACTTTTCTCGTTTTACGTATAAGTATACACGGGGCTCATGGGATACCGTTGAATCGAGTGCGGGCTGCGATGAGATCGGGAACCGCATTGAAATTGTTGATTGTAATAATGGACCCTTAGTCTTCGCCGACCAGATCATCGGCTGGGCCGATGGGTGCGAGCCTTAAGCCAGACCGTTTTCATGGCGTACAGCCTACCCGCCACTCACATCAAAATTTAGCGCCTTGACTTAACGCGTCTGCGGGACGCATGATCTTCCATCAATCGATAATCATTGGGCCAACGATGGATAACGTGCACATTCCTTACTACCAGTCTTTTCTCAATCAAAGGCTCACCGAATCCCTTTGGTCGACCTATACGCCATCAGCTGATGTGCCGGGACTCCGAATTGACAGTCGTCTTTTGGCGCGATTCCCTCAGCTGGAAACCTCAGCGGTCCATTCATTGATAGTCGAGCTGTATCGCCAGCTCTATCCGCAGCTGGCCAGAATACTGGAACAGCGTAGAACCGATCGCGCATTCATAGACAGAGAGACCATTCGTTGCCAACACAGTAATCGGGACACAGAGTTTGAATCCGAGAGCTATGAAACTGTTATCGGCTTGAAAGATGAGCAAGGGCGCGTTGTGGTTGGGCCCGCGGACGGCGGGCTGACACACCCGCGACACGTCCAGATCCCCAAGTTCCTGCAGGGCGACCAAATTACGCTTTTTGGGCCTCCCGACACCGCGAAAATGTCCATCAATGCAATGAACACTCTTCACCGCCGTATGCCGGATGAGCCAAAAGTAGTGGCGGAGCTGGTCGCTCGCTCTAACCAAGTGCCCCGATGGGGGGCGGATAATGAGGATTCCAAAACGCCAATTATGGAAAACCTCCTCATGGCCAACCAAAATCTTATCGGCTGCTATGATGGCACCTTGGAATTCGTTGATGAGTCGAGGCAGCGTACCTACTCACTCGCTGACTCCAGATTGGCGATCCCCATAAAGCGTATCCCGGGCCTCGCTCTGCCCGATGGTAATCATTTATTCGAGGGCAATCCCCTCCCCTTGCATCTTGTCGATCTCGCCTTGCACTTATTCCACAATCGCCATCAGCCGAACGCGCTTGTGTTTTATGTTCCCAAATTGGAAAACGAGGAGGAGGCACGGTACCTGAAGACCCTACTCTCACTCGCCGAAGAACATCTGACACGCATTGACTCAACCTACAGCCCGGGCCGCATCAAACTCTTCATTGTCTTTGAAAATCCACGAGCGATTTTCCGGATCCCTGAAATCGCGGACGCATTGTGGCCGTACTTCGTTGGCGGTAGCCTCGGCTGGCACGACTATCTCGCCTCGACGGCCCGCCTCTTTAAGCACGATCCCAACTACCGCATCCCGGTCAAGGCAGACCCCAATATCGTGATTAACCACATTCGGGAGTCGCACCAAATCCTCGCAGAGGGTCTCGACCCCATTGGTGGCATTAAAATTGGTGGCATGTACGGCGTTCTATATGAGGACGGCAACCCTGACTCTTTTAATGTGAGCATGGTCGGTTATGTTCGAGATGTGTTTACGCAACTTAAGCGCGATCTTGATGGCTTCTGGGTTGCGCACCCCAATTTCGTTCGTCTAGGCATCGCGATGACACAAGCCTGGCGCGAGTGGCAAACAGTCGCCGATCGGAGTCCCATTGCAGACCTGATTCATGGTCTCATCCCCGACCCTGACCAGGCGGCCGAGCTATTGAAATTCGTCTTCGGGCCGGATGTGGCTGGCCTGAGTAGAGATCATCCCCTCTATCAGCGGGGCGTCCTCGCCGCGGATCTTCAAATGTCCGATGTCATCGCAAACCATGACCCCGAAGAAGTTCGCTACAATGTATTTCAGGCGCTCCAATATTTCGCAGACTGGTTGACTGGCAATGGCTGCGTGGCCCTCCCGGCCATTGCGCGAAACGCTCAAGGAGAGAAAGTCTTCGTTCGGATCATGGACGATCTGGCAACGACTGAACGCTCGCGCTGGGAACTCTGGGCCGAAGTGCACCATGGGCGTGTATCACAATCGCTTTTTGAAACCATAGTTGCCGAGGAAATGGACTTCATAAGACAGGACATGGCCACGTCGATCAAGCGCGTCCAGGTGAAATGGGCTGGTGAGGCTGCGCGCTGGTATCCACTGGCCGAAAAAATCCTCAAGCAGCTGGTCTTGGATGACAGCCCCGTCGAGTTTGCTAGCGAACTGCTTCTCCCATTCACTTTTGACCAAATCCGCAACCAAGAGGACCCTTGGGCGGCTGTCAAAGCCCTAGCACCAGATAAGTTTTGGCACGCCTGAGAAAGACTAGGCCGGAAAGCGCGTTCGCCAATGCTCGGCAATGGCACCACGTGTCGCGATCCAAACACCGTCCTTTTGGGTAATATACTCAAGAAAGCGCCTCAGGGCAGCGGATCGACCGGGTCGACCTGCAAGGCGACAATGGAGCCCAATCGATAGCATTTTAGCCGACCCCGACGCCGACCCCTCGCGATAGAGTTCGTCAAACGCGTCCGTTAGATACCCAAGAAACTGTGCTCCAGAATTAAATCCCTGTGGCGTCGCAAAGCGCATGTCATTTGTGTCCAGGGTATAGGGGACGACCAAATGTGGCGGTTCGAACGACGTGTCCCAATAAGGCAGGTCGTCGGCATAACTGTCGGAATCGTATTCAAAACCTGCTTCGATACAGAGGCGCCTAGACTGTGGGCTCGTTCGGCCCTGGTAAAACCCCTTGGGCCGCTCTCCTAAAATAGCAAGGTGAGCCTCGATGGCCTGACGAATGTGACGCCGTTCAGTCTCCTCATCGATAAATTGGTAATCGATCCAGCGATAGCCATGTGATGCAATCTCGTAGCCACGGTCTCTCATAGCTAAAATAGGCTCGGGATTTCGCTCGAGAGCCATCCCGACACAGAACACCGTTGGCTTGATCTGAAAGTCGTCAAAGGTCCTGATCAGTCGCCACACGCCGGCGCGTGCGCCATACTCATAGATGGACTCCATGCTCAAATGCCGCACGCCTTGGAATGCCTGGGCGCCAACGATCTCAGAGAGGAACGCTTCACTCGCCTCGTCTCCATGTAGGATACAGTTCTCGCCGCCTTCTTCGTAATTGATAACAAAATTAACGGCGATACGTGCATCACCTGGCCAAGGTGCGTTCGGTGGCGCTGCGCCATAGCCTTTTAAATCGCGTTGGTACCCCAAGGGTCTCGCCTTTCGATTATTGAATCTGTCCGCCACTGCGAACCCATTCGCCCAGTATTTTGCGCTCCGCTTCCGTTATCTGCGTCAGGTTACCCAGTGGCATATAATTGGTCTGTACGACATTCTTCATTATGTTCGCCGCCTGGTCCTTAATCTGTTCGGGGGTCTCTAAATGAATGCCTGCTTGAGCGACGCTGAAGCCCTCGTAGGTCGGTTTCTTCGCGTGACAAGGTGTACACCGCTTTTGAACGATAGGCAGAACAACCTTTACAAAGTCATGCTCAACGGCTTCGGCCTCGACGATGATAGGTCGTGAGACAAACGCGCCTGCCACCATAAAAACTGCGGCGATAGGGAGCAACCAGCCATTGCGATGCCCCTGCCCCCTCAAGTTAAACCAATGTCTGGTCGCTGCACCCGCCACAGCTATGAAAGATAAAATGACCCAATTCAATGTATGGCCATACGTCATTGGATAATGGGAGCTGATCATGATGAACAGCACAGGAAGGGTGAAATAATTATTGTGAAGCGAGCGAAGCGCACCCGCTTTCCCGCGGCTCGGGTCGGGCTGTTGATGGCGTTCCATCGCGTCGACCATCGCTCGCTGGCCAGGAATTATAACGAAGAAAACGTTCGCAGCCATGCAGGTTCCCAGCATAGCCCCGACATGGATATAGGCGGCCCGCGCCCCCATGATCTGACACAAACCGTATGCTACGGCCACAATGGCAACCGCGCAGACCCCCGTGACAAGAGCGGGCGCCTTTTGCAGCGGCGACTTACAGAGCAAATCGTACGCAAACCACCCGCCGATGATGGTGCCTAGACCGATGGCAGCGACTACACTCTTTGACAAGGCGGAGTCCGGCGGCAACAGCATGCCTGCATTACCAAAATAATAGACCAGACAGAGCAAAGAGATGCCACTGACCCAAGTGAGATACGCCTCCCACTTGAACCAATGAAGAGTCCCTGGCAGCTGATCAGGCGCGGTCTTGTACTTTAAAATTCGATAAAAACCACCTCCATGCACGGCCCAAAGCTCGCTGCCGACACCATTATCAACGGCGCCTTTTTCCGGAGGTCTAAGGTTGTTATTTAACCAGTTAAAATAGAAAGATGTTCCAATCCAGGCTGCCCCGACGATGACATGAAACCATCTGACCAATAGTTCGAGCCATTGTTGTAAATGGGCTAACACGTTTCGATTTCCCCGTAGACGAGTGCGTGTACTACTCGTACCGCGCCTTTGATCTTAAGTCGAATGGGCGTGTTTGGTCAATCTTGGTGACAGATCCATCAGCGACGCGCTAAAAAGAAGTATGTAGAGTGAAGGGGACAATGTGCATGAGCAACAAACCAGAGTTGGGGATAGAACTGGCGGGCTTAATCGATCTCGCAGCCGACGG
>MDTC01184224.1_pt1 | contig 11293 bp, 3 predicted proteins | sample 811181 | NCBI WGS metagenome assembly MDTC01 (sample SAMN05326644, study PRJNA326480) | marine metagenome | isolation source: seawater | place: Pacific Ocean: North | collected 2011 | reverse complement strand
TGGCCATCCTGGCGTGAACGAGTTGAATGCCCCTGCGGGTGTTTGCGCCAACAAACAAAGCTTGTATAACACGGGCGTCCTCGGCGACACGCTCGGCCTCGGCCTCGGCGGCAAGGGCTTCCTCGGCGACACGCTCGGCCTCGGCCTCGGCGGCAAGGGCCTCCTTGGCGGCACGCTCGGCCTCGGCCTCGGCGGCAAGGGCTTCCTCGGCGGCAAGGGCTTCCTTGTCCTCCTGTGCTGTCAACGTAACAATCCCTTCGATGGTCATCTCGCCTTGCGAAGACCATGTGGCTTGCAAAGACCCCGTGGCTTGCGGAACCTCTTTGTTGAAGAGGTTGTTATCCTTCATCAATCCCATAAAAACTCCCCGGTCCTTTTCCGAGGTACAAGAATACTGATTCATACCTTTGTGAGAACCTTCCACGCGACCGGTCGCTTCTTGATCAATCCCTTTCTGTGGGTGGACGGGCCGGGCTCCATAGCGACAGAGTCCGTTCACTTCATTCTCGGTGACACGGGCCTTCTTGTTGGGGACACACTCCTCCTCGGGATTCACAAGTTTTTTGTCAGCGGCTTTCGCACGTTTTTTGTCAGCGACTTTCACACTTTTTTTGCGAGCGGCTTTTTTGGGTTTTTGGCCAATTTTGGGTTTTTGGCCAATTTTGGCAGCCATTTCGTTCTCTTCCGCCTCTATCGCCTTTCTTGACTTTTTTCTTGTGCGGTCTTGCATGGTATCTTTTCTTGTGCGGTCTTGCATGGTATCTTGTTCAGATACTACACATTGCTGCCCCACTGCTTTTATACCCACGGTCGGTTGTTGGTGATACGCCGCTGTGTCACATGGCAGTGCCTCGTCTATTTTTCCAGTGAGCCCCCCGTTGTTTTTCTTCATCATTCCCGCAATAATTTGAATCCTGAGAACCGCGACCTCTATGGCCGTGAGCGTCTCTTCCTCGTCTTCATTGATGTGTTTTCTCCTCGGGTTGGCCTCATGTATGCGCATCAAATCGTCCCCGGTTTTCACCAGTAACACCAAAAGCGCGATGTAGAGACCTATTTCTTCGTCTGCCTTCGCGTTATCGTTATCGTCGACCAGCGAGGGCTCATTTGACGATGCCGATGACGAGCTGGAGTGCAACTCAAAGTAAACGGAAGAAGAAGAAGATGAAGAAGACGAGTGCTCTCTCGGCCTTTTCCCGCGCGGCCTTTCTTTGGGCCGTGGCTCATATCCACTGCAGCGGATGTGGGTTTCTAGCGCCTCATTGACTAGCTTATGTGCCCCTTGCGTGTCTATCGCCGACAAATTGATACCCCCGGCCATTCGCTCTTTGTAGTCAGCCGGCAATTGAAGGAGCGCGCCAATTTCGCATTCCCTACCCATCACATATACGTGATCCTCGCCCTTCTCGCGGCAGTAAATTTTCCACAAATCACTCATAGCGGGTAGACAAGTCAAATATACATAATTGCATGCACCAGCCAACAATGCCGTCGTCTGAAGAAGAATCCTCACCAACCAATCCTTATAAGTCTTTCCCGCCTCACCGCTTGCCCGCTCAACAAAATATCTTATTTTGTCCGCATTGCCTTTGTCTTGACCCCCTGGTCCTCCTAACGTCTGAAAACAATTGTCAATATTCACTATCGTGCTTGCGTGACCAAAGAAATACACCATCTCCTTTTCGACTTTTGCGTCTGTTATTACCATAGAATAATTGATCAGTGGTTTTCCCGTTGTGACGACCAAGGTGGTGTGACATCTGTGAACGTTATACATTGCTTCCTCGTATATGCAGAGAATCTGCTTAGACTGATTGATGCGTGGGATTTCAGCAATACGGCCCGTGCACTCTGGCATCTCCTCCCGCTGCATGTTTGCTCTAGAAGAATCAGGCAATTTCTGTTTTGATGAGCTCGTAACACTTTCGGTGTTTATTTTTAGGATAATTATTTTTAAATGTGTTATTTTTGTACTTGTTTATTTTTGGGTGCATCTTAGTTGCTATTAGAGGAGCAGCGCCTGGGCTTCCCTGGTGGCGGCCCGTTCCGGTAAATCCAGAGTGAGCACGTGGCCGTCGCGCCACAGCTCGTCGTGAACCCCGGAGGCGGCCCTTGCTGGTGCCCTGGAGCGGCTACCCCAACGCCTGGCTCGTCGCGACAAGGTGATGGATTGCGCAACAGTAGGGGCGAATATATCGGCATAGAGGACGAGGTGTGCATTGAAAAAGTTTATCCAGCTGTCCCGGGAGATGTACAGAAAAAGGATGGACACACCGAGCGCGACGTAAATGCCGACATTGAGGACGTAACACAAATACTGATGGAACACCCACTTTGGAAACCCGTGATTTTTTTCTTGCGGCCACTGGCCGTCCGGGAAATTTGTAAACGACCAGACCCATTCAACTAGGGCGGAGTAGGGCCACACCGGCACAAGAAACGCGGAGACTGTTTTGCCGACCTTGCTGGCGGCCTGTATTGCAAACAGCCAACCGTCGGGGTGGGTGCGGAGTTCTGGGCACTGTGTGTCACGCGTCCAGCTGTCGTGCCAGGCGATCCACTCCTTCTTGAACCTCCAGTCTCGTGGAATTGGGGGGCGGAGGCAGCACCAGAGCCCTTTGCAGCACGGGTATGTGTTTGGGTGTATTGGCGACCCGCCCGCGCCCACTGCACCCATTGTCACGCCGCACGCCACGTCCGATGCCGTCGCCCCGGAAAACCCGGCCATTAGTCTGCGCGCCGCGCCAACAGTGGCGTGCGCCGCCCTGGACATGCGCGCGTATTCAATCTTTTTTAGTGACTCCCAGGTCTCCGCTCCAAAGGCCATCAATTTCCTAGCGTCTTTTCGCAACAGCGCAGTTTGGTGCTCAGCGTAGGTCGTGTTGGCTTCAGCAAGCATTCGTGCCATATCTGACGCAGCCTGTGCGGCCCGAGTGCGATGGTCGGCCGGTAGGTCCCCGTCTTCGGGGTCACTGTAAAACTCTGCAACGCCCATTGATGCTCTCATTGCGTGCAGCACACGCCTGTCACTAGACGATCTTCTGCGCCTGTGAATATCGTCATTGCTTGGGTAGCGACTACCCTCAAACTCTCCAAGATCAATGTCCGGATCGTTGTCGCTAGTGTAGGTCCCGTCTTGCTTGGAGAATCGCTTGAATGGCCACCACGAGGGGGTTGAGCTACCCGCCGCGGCCTGCGCGGCGGACTGCAGCGCCATGTCGTTGACGCCACCGGTAGTGGTCTTTCTTGAGACGACGTAGCACCGCCGGCTCTGTACATAGCGCCGCTCCAATTCTGGGCCACTGGCGCCGCCCACTGGGAGCACCACGCGCTCGCTCACGTCGCTGCAATGCGGCCACGACGCAGTGTCATCGGGGTCCTGCTGCAAAGTCTGCTGCATGGCGGCATCTGTTTTAGCCTGCTGGCGCAGCGCCGACACGCCAGTGTTGTACGGGCAGTTGCCGGCGCCTGGCCCGTCTTCGCACGCCTGGCGGGAGACTCTACATCCGCAGCCACCGAGGTTGTACGACAGGCTGGATCTTGAGTCCGGTTGCGCGGCTTCGGTCTGTGAGACCATGGCGGCCCGTGATGTCGTGGAATCAAAGAAGTCATTCGTCGCGCTGGTCGATTGATCGCAGTCCTCGCTGCTATCGGCCGGGGAGGCATCGACACACCCTCCACCGGCGGAGGTTTGCTCCACAAAGACGGGTTCAGTCTCGGTATGATTGTTCTTTGTGGAGGCGGCGTTTGTCGTGACATCGGCAAACGCAAACGGTGGGGGGCCGGGTGTTTGCCCACTTGGCGCGAATATTTCCTGTTTTTCCTCTATTTCCGTCACGATGCTGTCGAACGCCTCGAACAGCGTCTCTAGGGTGTAGATGACGTCCGACGACGCAATGAACCACAGCAGAATGTCCATTGCGTCTCCAATAAGCTCCGGGAAGAGCTCCAGTATCTGCTGCCCTATAAATATCGCAAGTTCTATCTGCATCTCGATAATCGCGGGGATGACCTGGAACAGACCGAATAGGATCTTGAGCAGCCCAAAGTATCCCATAAAGACCTTTTCGCCGATCTCGCCAATGTCGCCCATCCCAAAGGCGTCACACTGGTTGGTACCAATATCCACAATGTCGTTGCAGGCCGACAGCGAAAAGCTTTCTGTAAAGTCTGCCAGCACACCGACCGCGATGTTGGTTACGGCGCAGGACTCGCACGCAATGATTTTGAGAATGTCGCCAATGTGGAGCATCTGGGCGATGCCGTTGCCGAAGGCGTCCACAATCTGGAGGATCCAGTCCAACAGCTGGTCAAGCAGCTCGAGGATGCCGGATAGGAGTTTGTCGACCACGCAATTGTCAATGGAGTCGTCTTGTGAGCACCCAAACATGTTGCGGACGATCCACCCGCCAAACCCCTTGAAGCACTCGCCGAGTTCGCTATCCGAGCTACAGTCCGGGCCCGGACAGTAGGCGCCGCACACCATCATTGCACACACCCCTTCCTCAAATACACTAATCATTGACCGGAAAGCAGCCTCGATGCCGTCCCCTACCGCGCCCAGCAATAACCTCGCGTGCGGAACCCGTGTGGTGGCCACACCACGGTGGGGCTCCCTTTGCCAGGCAGCACGGGTTACTCTTTCGGCGATGACCTTGTCCATCCCGTGCTCACTGGGTGTGGTGGCTTTGTGGCCCATGTCAAAGAGTCTCTCTATCTCCGCCTTCGTATATGCAGCGGGTGTAAGCGCGCCTTGCTCTGTGGGTGTGTGCGCATCTGCCTTTGTTGTGTGTGTTGTGCGTGTTGTGTTTTGAAACTCGACCCCCATCTGCCGCACGCGTTTGCACTCCATGCCGCCTACCCCTATCGGCACACACGAAAACACGGGTTCCGTTTCAGGGAGCTCCGCCAGGTCCGGGGCGAACGGGTGCCCCATGGCATGCTCCGGTGCGCCGGATGTGTGAGCTGTGTGCACCCTCTGACTATCCGCTTCGTCATGGTTTCTTGTCGAGTGCCGGAATGCGTCTAGCCCTACCACCCTCATTTCGTCCTGCACGCCGCGGGTGAGTTGCTCGTTGGCCTTGTTGGCTCTGTGGGTGGCTCTATGCCGCAGGTCATCGAAGGCTGCAGCGTCTTCCGGTATGAGCGCTTCTCCGGATAGCAACCTTCTTCCCCCAGAATTCGCCACGGCGGCGCGACCAAACGCATCTATTTCCGTTATCCCAAACCATTGACGGGGATTTGAGACACCTCCGAAGGGGTCTCTGTAGCTTGCAAGATGGGCGACACCACCGGGGAAATTGGTGTGTGTCGTACGCTCAGGGAAGCACCGTGCATTGGGAGGCGAGCTAATCGCACCATTGGGCTGTATTTGGTTGTCCACGTCATACACCCATTGCGAAGCGGCGTCGTATTCGGGGAGGAGCCCCGTTTCCAATCTCAGTGTGGCCCAAGTTGTTTTTCTTAGGTGACTGAACGCACCAGCGCCAAATCGGAGCGTCAGGTTTCCCGTGTTGCCCACACCCGACGCAAGCAGACCATCGAATGTCACGCTCGCGCCCCTTGACGGGTAAACGACAGAGTCTGCATAGCCTTTCTCCCAGAAAATAGCGCCATACACACTGGACTCGTTGGCATACACGGCGTTCCATGTTTCGTCTAGTGCTTCCCGGTGCGGCTCGGTGTACCCACTGAGGGTGTCGGTTGACATCGACGGGGGCACACACACAGCCTCTGTGCATAGCCACACGCTGGTCATGTTCATTGCCACAGTCGGTGCAAAATGTACCACAATGGCGTCTACCTCGCGCCTCACGGCCTGAGCAAACCCGTCGTCGTTTGTATGGGAAAGCACCAATTGCAAGTCTAGGCTGGCATTGTGAGAATTCTGTTCATTGTCCACAATGAACACCGTCGCGTGGTCATGTGCCCCGTCAACAGTCTGCACCGCAAACTCGGATGCGCACGGGTCCCACATTCGCACACCGTTAGCCGCGCTGGGGTAAACCGTCAGAAAGAGGGGCACATCAGCAATTCTGGGCACTGCGGAAAAAGAAACAATGTCTGTGGGTGCAACCCCGGGGCCTCGCCGGTGTGCATATTCTACCCTGGGCCCGTAGGCGATCATCCGCTTCAGAATCAGCGGAGAGTCGTGCTCGGGTGATCTGTAGGCGTCGGGGCCGCATGGCACCATCGAGCTAAGCATCACACTGTTAGCATTTACAGAATGCGTGATTTGCACGCTATCTTTGCGCTCCGTGGCCACCGTGGCACCACAAGCAAGCTTGCTCATTGCCTGTTCGACAAATGATCCGCCCACTGATGACACACGCACCACTAGCGAGGAGGGACCTCTCACCACCGAACCATCGATCATCCAGGTCATGGTGACCTCCGTCACGTTTGCCGAAATGGCAAGCCGCATGTGTATCCAGGCCGGTGCTCCCCAGTCCGAGAACATCCAGGTGGAAGCGGGGGCGTTCACTGCTTTCGGCACGCTCGTCTGAAACTCCGCCAAATCGTAGCGCATGGCGGAAAGCTGACACTCTGGTGAATTTGTATCGGTCCCATGTGGACACTTGGTTTCGCCGTCCGTGTACCTGTACGACATGGAACCCATCCTGAACCACTCGACAATGCCCCCGGCCTTGGTGCCAGTGTGCTGCGAGATGCCCGCGTAAAGACCTGCGCTGGCAGTCACCACGGCATCATAGGAGACGGATGTTTTGGTCTGGGTGGTTGTCACTTCTGTTTTCCTGTGCGTAGGTGCGACGGTTGGTGCTTCGGTGTAGGGGGTGGAATTCAACGGTGCCACCCCAGGGGGCAGCACCCCCGCAGTGGTAATGTCAGTTCTGCGTCTCCTAACGGTCGCTGGTTCGGCAATGGCGTAGGTGGTGGCCCGTGTGGCGCCCGGGTCGCAATCAGTGCTGTCGGCTCCGTAGACACCACACCGCTGGCCATTGACCTCCGTCTCAAACGTGTTTGCCATTTGCGTGTACTCTGTGGCAATGTTAGTGACCCCAATCTGCGCCGCCGAGGTCTGGTCGGCCTGCTGCGCATTGTACTCGGAGCCCATGTCTCGTAGTGTGGCAGGGTTTGCTGCAAAGTTCACAAACTCGTCGCTTTCCGGTACCCCGCGCGTCGCGTTCCGTGTTGTTACAGGAGGCGGAGGTACTGGCGGGGTGTACGGGTGCGCCACCCCATCCCCACCGGTGCACGTGTCCCCGTCACAGCCCCCGTGGGCCGGTGCAGAGTTGCGTGGGTCGCACCCGCACGCCGTGTGGTAGCCCGCGCAGCTGTAACATTCATCGCCGTTCATGGACGCTCTCACAAATGCGCGGAAGCACCCCGCAAGAATGGCATTCCCTGAGCATATGAGCGGTCGCACCACGTAGCGGAGGAAAAAGGAGATGGTGACGCACACAATGTAGATGAGGTAGCAGAAGGCACTTCCCAGGTAGATGACAATGGCACACAAGTAGGAGCCAAAGATTTCCACGAAAAGTGGCACAGCTTGGATTATGTAGTTGACTATGCGCTTCACCGGGTCAGACGTGAACAGACCGACAAACTTGGCGCCGAGCTGAATCAGCGGCGGGATGTACTTGAGGATTTTAGGGAGCACCAACCGGAGGAACGAGTAGATGAGTGGGAGGAAGGCCACGACAAGTGCCTCCGTCACGCGGATTATCAGCGTGGCGATGGACACACATATAAACAAGAGGACGTCCCCGACCACCTCAACCCCGCCCCCGGAACTGAACAGCCGGCGACGACCGACATCGAGGTCCTCAAACTGCTCCTCACCCTCCTGGATCACGGCGTTGGCAAGGTTCACGGTCATGTCTTCGGCAAACTGAGCAAACGCTTCGGCGATGCTCACCAGTGCGTCTAGAAACGTCTCAATTGTGTACACCACAAACCGCACCAGCCACATGCCAATGTACTGCAGCACCGGCGCGGCGTACCACATCACGGCCAACTGCCGCAGCACGTCGTATACAATGTCTATGAGCAGCGCTATCAACGGACAGAAGCCGTTCCATATTTCCAGCAAAAGCCGTAAACACCACAACATGACGTTAAACATAAACGCAAATATCTCAGCCATCGTGTTCCACACGGCCTGAAAGGTGTCGTCCTCTTGTGCCCACTCCATAACGTCACGGTAGTAAGCTTGGCCTGCTATGGGCCCGGCAGTGCCTGCCACCACATAGGGAGCAATTATACCCATTGAAGAGGCGAAAAGAAACAACGTGACAAGGGCCCGCAGAATCAGAAACGGTAGCACAATTGTCCACATCGCAAGAAAACGCGGGAGAAAGGCCGCTTTTGAGTTGCCAAACATCGGGAATGAAAGTCTCCGTGCTGGGTTGGCTGCGGCGATTTTTTGTGCATTCTGTCGCACAAGTGAGTGCATTGTTGACCGCCCGCTGTGCCCTCCGAATTCTCGGGCCGCCGTGCTCAACGCTCCCATTTCGCTGTCGCCGCCAGTCCGTATGTTTTCGAGGACCTCATCCTCCATGGTCGCCAGGATTTCTGCCACGCTCTCGCTTGCCGCTTTGCCGCTGCGCACCTTTTCCGGCAGCGGGCCCACTTCGGGGTGAGACCGCCGTCTGCGTCGCATTGCGACGTGTAGCCCTCGCACTACGGTAGGCCACCAGGACGCAACACTCCCCGCGCGATACCCCCCTATATAGACGATTTACATAGCTGTTTGAATTGTGACGCCTTAAAAATAAATAACTGTCTGGGCTAAAAATAACAATTATATTCGGTTTTACTGTTACTATGCTCACACCTTGTACATAACACTACCAACATGAAGGTACCCAAGGATACCGTTGTAGCAATGTTGGCCCTGATCAAAACTACGATATCAAAAGTCACACCAAAAGAGGGCGACACAAAGTCGGCTGCTCGCATAACTCTGCGCGGCATTGTCGCCTTGGCCACCGAGCAAGGGTGTCCGTTCGACAAGAAAAAGGCGACAGTCACCTTCAAGAAATGGCAACAATACGTCAAGGGCTACGGCTACGAAGGCGTCCTGAATTTCATCGAAGACCACAATGTGTTGAAATGCTGGGAAAATGTCGGCCTGCATGGGAGGATATCAATGGCAACGAATGTAAACATTGACAATGTCGTCAAAATGGAGCGCGAACAGGCGCCGACAAGGACAAACGAGTCGAACATGTACAAGGGTAGAAACACGATAACCAGTGCTGAAAATTAGAATAGCTAAGGACACTAGGCTGAAGTGCACAAGACCAAATAAAATGTGTATAAGTGTGCAACATGCCGGCTCTTACCGGCACACAGCTGTCGCTGATTGCTTAAATTTGGGACATCCCATAATTTCGAATTTCGTTTATATCTGGTTCCATGCACCCAGATTGCACCATTTTTTTGAAAAAGTGACGCCGACGCCCCCGTCACATTGGGTTTTGCCAGGGTGGGCCACTCTCAAGAAAAAAAAGTTTTGTGTGTCCGAGTTGACATCGGAATTTGTGGCTGAGAATCACCCATTTTATTTTTGGGTTAGACGCGTATTTCTGTATTTTGGGAGTGGCCCACCGTGACAAAACTTATATAAACCGGTCTCCTCCAGTGCAAACCAGAAAAGCAGACGAGAATGTCATGCATGGCACCGCGCTCATTCGTCACCGGTTCGCTCATGGCCGGGCCCGCCCAACCCGTGGATCCGCACGCCGAGGCGGTCGACGCACGGCTTGTGGAGCTACAGGCACACTACGACAAGACACGCGCGTGTCAGGCTGATATCGATCGGAAATCCGCCACGCTGGACGGCGTCCACGAAACCATCGGCAGTCTGGTGGACACGTGTCGGCACCACCCCGAGCTGGACCTGGGCGAACTCCGTGAACCCGCGCCGAGGGGCGCCCCTGATTTCCCGAGCGCGGTGCCGGAGCCTCTGCCACCGGTGGAGGCCGACACCCACCCGCGCGTTCAGAGCGTTGTGGCCCGCAACGCAGAGCTCCATCGTGCACTGCGGGCCGACGAGGCCAAGGTGCGCTCCCACGCACGGGCCGTCGAGACGACGTTGGAGGGCTTGGCTAAGCGCGTGGCAACTCGGATAAAGACGGACGCCCGGCCCGTGGGATGGGAATCGACGTGCCAGGTGGACGCGTCAATGGCCGCCTACACGCGCAGTGTAGTCTTGCACACCGTCTCCGGGGCCATTGCCGCCACCCGCCGGGTGTTGGGCCGGCCTGTGCCAAGGCGCTCCGGTGCGCTCACCGATGCACAGAGGCAGGAAGAAAGAGAGAGACAAGAAAAGAAAGAAAAGCGAGACAACGACATGGCTGTTCTAAGGGCCCTCTCTGAGAGAGTCAAGGATGCATACAAGATCACCGCCAGGAGCAAGCTCGCCGCCACCAAGATCTACATTGGATGTGAAAGGGTGTGGACCGACATTGAGCAACGGTTCCCCGGCCTCGCCGCGAGCCCTGGGTTTACGGTAGCCGATCTACTCGTGAGTCGATCGAGAAACGAGCTCTACTGCACCTTCACCCGCCTAGTGGCGCTCGATTTCATGTGCTCGCGGCGCATGAACGGCAAGTGCGTGACCTACTCCAAGGACTACACCCGGCTCACCAAGGAGTATCGGAACAATATCTTTGAGTTTGCAGACGCGGTTGTCCACAAAGACCCCGACGAGGGAAAGTATGCACTCTCTAGAACCCAAAGCTACAGAAAACGCAAGCGGAAAATTCGGGGCGATAAGTGCATTGACGACAATGCAAGCGCAGGCATACTTTCAGGCGACGATAACGCCTACAGCATCGCCTTTGCACACGAGCAGGAAGAAGAAAAAAGGCGCCAAGCTCGTGCCAATGAACTAAAAGATAGAGCAGAGGCGACGCTTAGTTCTATTATCAATGATGTAACGAAGTTTGATAGCCATGAAAAACAAAACCCCTTCTGGGATGTGGGCACGTCTATACAAGAGCTGCGGGAAATGGCAGAGATCATGCTAGAGGGAATCGACGAAACGCAGCAGCGCACGATAACGAACTTTAAGGGGGTGGCGCAGCGAGTGGGCGAGATGAGCGGCATCAAGGAGGAGGATCTCTTTTCCACCCCGCGGGAGGCGTGGGAGAGGCTCTGGGGTGTAAGCGAAGGCCTTCATGTAATTGCGGAGAGGCTTGTTGATGCCGCGGGGAGTAATGAGGCTTCTACGGGCGGGGCGGCGTCTGAATCTTGACAACAACAACCTGTGAGTGTTATAAATATGACACCCCAAAAAGGTAGACCGACTCGGAAGAATCAC
>MDTC01094633.1_pt1 | contig 11293 bp, 7 predicted proteins | sample 811181 | NCBI WGS metagenome assembly MDTC01 (sample SAMN05326644, study PRJNA326480) | marine metagenome | isolation source: seawater | place: Pacific Ocean: North | collected 2011 | reverse complement strand
TGTTTCAATAAATGAAGTTTTTACAGATGTTGATGTTTATCAATCACAATTACCAATATCAATTTTGCAATTTGAACAAGTAAAGTCTTTTGGAGATATTTATACATGGAATTCAAATTTAGGTGCTGGTTTTCAGCTTTCAGGTCAGTACGCTTCTGACTCATTAATAAGACGTTTGATATTTGCTATTTCTCCTAATTTTAATTTTGCTTCAAATCTTTACTTTTATTTTCATATGATATTAGGAATGTTTTTAATGACACTTTTTCTAAAAGAAATTGGCTTTACTAATTTTTCATCAATACTAGGTGCATATGTATTTTTCACAAGTAACCAAATTATTACATGGTCTCCTTTTTTGCATTATCCAGCATTTATATTGAGTTTTTCAATGATCTTATATGGAATAATTACATCAAAAAGAAGACCTTTGGTATCAACTTTGTTAATTATGTTGGGATTTTATGTCAGCTCTACTGGAGCACATTTGCAAAATTTAGTTTTTCTATACATATATTTTTTTGGGTTTGTATTTATTGCATACTTTTTTAAAGATTTAAGAAAAAAAATTAGATACAAATTTTTATTTTTATCAGCCACTTTATCTGGTCTAATAAGTTCTTATTTTGTACTACCTTTTTTTGATTTACTTAACAATCTTGGAGACAGAGGGGGTGTTGACAAAGCAAAATATATTATTACGGATAATTTAGTTAGTTTTGTAAATAATAGGCTTTTACTAGATTCAAAAGATGTTATTGGAAACTATTCAATAAATCTTCAACTTTTTATCTCTACGCTTTTAGTGTTTGTTGTACTTAGCATAAAAACAAATAATAAAGTAGTAGAGAAATTTTCAATTGTAAGTTTTTTAGTAATTTACTTTTTTAGCACTGATAACCCTATTCAGAATTTTTTTGTAGATGCGATACCTGGACTTTCTTTAATTTCTAACTGGCAAAGAACTGCTCCTTTTTTAATATTTGCACTAGTTGTATATTTATTTTCTAAAGTAGATACATATATAACAATTCAAAACAAAAAATCTGTTTACATAATTATCCTTTTTTCAGTTTTTTTAAGTTCTGTTACACGAATTAATGCTTTTTATAATGTTGAAATTGAAGGCTTAAGATCTTCATACTTGTATTCACACGTTCAAGATTTAAAAAACATTAGTTCTACTGTAGATATAAAATCAGAAAATTCAAGAATTATGTCTATTTGTAATTACAATGAGCATCTTCATATCACTCCAGATGCCACATTGCTAATTAATAACAAACTCTTTTGGACAGGTCTATATGAAAGTTTTCCGAATTACTACTTTACAAACAAGTTTAAATCTATTTCTAAGACTTTTCCTGGGAGTGCTGGTGGTAGGTACTATACACATATTCGTGATGATGAAATCAATGCAGAAAATTTAAATAATTTAAATATTGAGTATATTCTAGCTAGAAAAAATAATTGCAATTTTGATAAGACTAACTTAATTAATATAAAAAATCTTGACAATTACGAAATTTATCAAAATATAAATGTTGAACCAATTATTCATCTAGGTCAAAAAAATAATAGTTTCGTAACTCCAAATAGTATTGAAAGAGTCAATCCTGAATTAATCAAAGTAACTTCTTACGCAAATACAGAGAACATGACTTTATATTTTAATGAAATATACTCACAACTTTGGAAAGCGCGTATCAATAATGTTGAAGTACAAATAATTAACAATGATGGCTTTATGGCGATAAATCTTATACCAGGGAAAAATGAGATTGTTTTGCAATTCAATAATAAAGATTTGAAAACAAATATTGAATCTTTAATTTCTTTTTTGAGCAAGCCATGAAAAACGAAGTAAAAAGTAAATACATTAAATTATTATTGCCAATATTCGCATTTTTCAATTTAATATTTTTGCAAAATTCTAATATTCAAAAAATAAACACTTGGTGCTTTTCGTTTTGTGGAAGTGATCTTCAAAATTCTATATTTCTTTTAATTTTTACGGGGTTTTTTGTTGCTTTTCTGTATTTTTTTCAAAAGTATTTTGAAAAATCAAACCTCATATGGCTTTTACTAACTCCGTTAATTTTTCCAATATATACCGCAAAAGGAAATGAAAATCGTGAATTAGGATTGGCTTTTTTACAGTCTAATGATTTTGACTTCAAACTTAATTGGAATGGGTTAGTTTTTAATGAGCAATTTTTATATAATTTTATTTTTAAACACTTTGCTTCTTTATTTGAAAGTTATTCTTCATTTTTATTTCTATCGAGACTAATAGTTGGTGTAATATTCGTATTTTCGATAAATAAGCTATTTCAGAGTAAAAGTAAGCTATATGTGGTATTTTGCATTTATTTAAGTAATTTTTTTTCTATATCATTTGGCGGTGAGTATTTATTTTCAGGAGCCTCCCCAAGAAGTCTTGCATACTCATTCAGTTTTTTAGCAATATTCTATTATCAAAAAAAAAGAAAAGTTTATTTATTATTTTCAATTTTTTGCGCCTTATTTCATCTACATGTTTACTTTCTTATGCTTGCTCCTTATTTAATAATCTCAAAACTTTACAAAAAAAATTATAAAGATACCACCTTAGATATTTTGCTATCACTATCGTTACTTGCATTTTTTATCTTTGGAAATATATTTTCTATTTCTAGATCAAATTTTTTCGAAAATTTATTGTTAAAGGACAATAGTGGTAAATATATAAGTAGAGAAATAGCAGAAAGTATAATTCCATTTCATGTAAGACCATTTAATTTTGATGAATTGGATAATTTTTATGGAATAAATGAATATTGGAATATTGGATTTGCGAATTTACTTTTAATTATATGCATTCTCTTCATTTTTAAAACTATAAAAACTGATAAAAACTACGAGTTAATTGTATATTTAAATTTTACATTAATAGGTTTTGCATTACTAGTGACTTATTTTGACATCAATGGATTTCTATCATCTTTATATCTATTTAAACCAGCCGTGTATTTATCATTGTTTCTATTTATATCATTTAACTACAAACAAAATTTTGTAGTTTTTTCTATAATCTTTTCATTAATTTTTACTAATTGGTTTTTTGAATTTTCTTCAAGCTATCTTGAAACTGATATAAAAGAAAATAAGTTCACCCTAGTGCAAGAATACTCTGATACCTCAGCAGTAATTGTTATCGATAATAATATTAGGCCGCTGTTTTCAAATGATTTTATTCAATTCGGATTTGAAGAGTATTTTACAGGCAATAATCTTATGGACGAAAACGAAATATTTCTGAGAAAAAAATTATACTTTAATTCGACTTCTTTTTGTGAAGAATTAAAATCCGAAAAAAATTATTTTGTGGCAAGTCCAATAAGATTAGATTGTGATAATTTCTATCTATTTACAATTAATACAACTTATGGGAATGTAGGGATACTTGGTGATCCTTTCTTACGATACAATGAATTAAACGATGAAAATTTGTGTTCTGAAAGTTGTATTAGATTTTATAAAAATTTTTAGTCAGACTTTTGAATAACACCAATTTTTCTTAGACCTTCAGACGCTTCAGGAAATGATGTTTTAACATTTTCTTGAGTTTTAAACCATTTAGTGTATTCTTTTATCCCTGTTTCAATGGTAAATTTAGGATTCCAACCGTACTCTTTTAATTTTGATGAATCATGAATAAAATGTCTCGAATCACCATATCTAAATTCTTCGGAAATTTTTGGTTGAACTTTGTCGTTTAATTCTTTACATAAAGAAGAAGCTAGATCTATTACTTTTGTAGGTGATCCTGTTCCAACATTAAAGGGTTCTTGAGTTTTTAGATCACTTTCAAGCAAACATATATTTGCATCTGCTACATCTTCGACAAATATAAAATCTCTTGTTTGGTTGCCATCTTCAAAAATTAATGGACTTAAATTATTCACAATCATTGAAGAAAAAATCGAAAAAACACCTGTATAAGGATTATAAATAGATTGTCTCGGTCCGTAAGTAACAGCATATCTCAACGCAGCGACTGGTATTCCATAAGTCTTACCAAATGCTAATCCTATCATTTCCTCAAAATATTTACTTAATGCATATGGAGAAACACCGTATGGTTCAAGCTGTTCTGAAAAGGGTACAGGCCTAGCCTCATCACCAGAAGATGGGCATAGGACTTCCCATTTTTTTTGTTTTAATTGTTCTATTGATCTTGGTTCTGGATGAAAATTCCCAAGCTTTGAAGAATTGTAAAGACCTTCACCAAATATCGCTTGAGATGAAGCCATTACAAATTTTTTAATTTCTATACCTTCTTCCCTAATCACTTCGAAAATTTTAGCTGTGCCAGATGTGTTTACATCAAAATAATAAGAAATGGAGTTCGTGAAGCCTCCAAATGCTGCTTGGTGTGAAATCGTATCAACTCCTTCAAGTGCTTTTTTAACATCTTCATAGTTATTTACGTCTCCGTGTATGAATTTTGCATCTTCTGGAATCCAGTCAGGCTTTCCTTCAGGATGTGTTTGAGGGTCAAGGTTATCTAAAATAGTTACTTTATGGCCTTTTTTTAATAACTTATCAACTATATGTGAGCCTATTAGGCCTGCTCCACCGGTTACTAAACAATGCATTAATGTTCTCTTTCGTATGTATTTTTATAATCAAAATTATAAAAAGATTCATGATTTAATTCATCACTAAAAAATATATCTAACCAAGCTTGAATAGAAAGTATAGACCAAAATTTTCTTGCGATAGAATAATCTTGATTAAAAAATTGTAACTTTAAATCTTCAACATAATTTGTATTAAAAATTTCATATTTGGAAATTTTTTCTTTATCTAGAAGTTTAGATATAAATTTTTGATTTTCACTTTCATTCCAATACTCTACTGGAGGTACAAAACCTACTTTTGGGTTGTTTAAGACATTGTTGGGAACTATTTTCTTAATAGCGTCTTTAAGTAAAATTTTTCCATTCTTTTGATGAAATTTTTCTTCTGGATTGATTGCAATAATATAATTAACCAAATCTATATCAAGAAAAGGCACTCTGGATTCTAGGGAATTTGCCATTGATAGCTTATCCTCCACTACAAGTAAACCTTGAAGAAACGTATTAAATTCAAATGCAAATATAGTTGAGAGAGCTGTTGACTGAGATGACAAACTAATTTGCTGTTCGTAACTTTCCCGGGGATTGTAGTTGTTTTTAAAAAATGAATTATTTGAAAATGCTTTTGATGTTTCATCTTGACTAACTACCCTTGACCACCAGTTAAAGTGAGCATCTCTGTCTATTGTATTATTTTTTACGAAATCATATCGCCATGGGTAACCTCCAAATAACTCATCACTACCTACGCCGGATAAAACTACTTTAAAATGATTACTAGTTGCATTAGATATGATTAGATTTTGATATGAATAACCCATTTTTGGTTCATCTAAATGAAATATAGTTTTGTAAAGTGTATCTGCTAAGGAAGGTTTTTTTAAAAGATACGTAAAATGATCAATAGAAAGATTTTTAGAGGTTACTTTAGCTAATTCCTTTTCGTCCAAACCATACTCTGGAGAAATTGAACTGTTTTCATATCCACAAGTAATTGCTGCAAATTTTTGTTCTGATTGATTTGCTAAACTTGTTATGGTGCTTGTGTCAATACCAGAACTTAAATATGTACCTATCGGAACATCTGAAATTAATTGACTTGAAACTGCATTTGTTAAGTGTTCAATAAGATCATTTTTTGAATATTTCATATTTAAATCATTATCTGAATAACTCCAATAGGAAAGATCTTTACGCTGGTTTTTAGCAAAATGGATAACTGTACCATTTTCCATAAGTTCGATATTTTTAAACAATGTTTGTTTACCAAAAATATTTTGAAAGGTTAAATAGTTATAGATAGCTTCTCTATTCATTCTTTTTTCAACCGACTCTATTTCTAACAATGATTTAATTTCACTTGAAAAAGCAAATACCCCTTCATCTTCATATATATACAAAGGCTTTATACCTATCTGATCTCTAATTAAAATAAGCTCGTCGAGCTTTGTATCATAGATGCATATTGCAAACATTCCGTTCAATTTATTTGTAAAGCTTGTTCCATACTTTTTATACAGTGGAATAATGATTTCTCCATCAGAAGAGGTCTTAAAATCCCAATTTTCCAAATCTCTTTTAAGTTCTTTGTAGTTATAAATTTCACCATTAAAAAACGCGATATAACGACCATCTGGAGAAATGAAGGGTTGAGAACCTTTTTCAACATCTAATATACTTAATCTTTTAAATCCAATTCCAATCTTTAAAGGTTCATAATTTGTAATTTCAGAATCGTTGTTAGCTATCTGTTGAGTGCCGTTAATAGTTTTAGTAAAATATCCTTCGCTGTCTGGGCCTCTGTGGTGTATATGAGCAGTAGCGTTTGTAAGATTTTTTTTACTAATTCCTGAATTATTTTTTACAAAAAATCCAGTGATACCGCACATTATTTAACTTTTAAAGTAATTCGTAATTACATCGCATACATAGTGAACATCTTCATGGTTCATGTAAGGATATATTGGAAGAGATACCTCATTAAAACAAATTTTTTCACTTACTGGAAAATCTCCTTCTTTGTGTCCAAGATATGAAAATGCTTGTTGTAAATGCAGTGGGATTGGATAGTGAATTCCAGTACTAATCCCTTTCTGTTTTAAATGATCCATAAAATTTTTCCTATTTTCAACTAGTAGTGGGTAAAGGTGGTAAACAGGGTTAGTATTTTCTAATTTAGTTGGGAGTTCTATTTGTTCTAAATCAGATAATCTCTCGTCATATATACTTGCTATTTTTCTTCTCTCGATATTCCATTCTTCTAAAAGTGTAAGCTTTGCATCTAAAACTGCAGCATGAATAGTGTCAAGCCTTGAATTCCACCCCAATATTTCATGTTCGTATTTAGACAACCTTCCACCGTCTGCAAGCTTTCTACAAAGTACTGCGAGTTCATCATTGTTTGTATTAATGGCTCCAGCATCACCAAATGCTCCTAAATTTTTTCCGGGAAAAAAACTGTATGTTGCAAGGTCTCCAAATGTCCCTGTTTTTTTACCGTTAATAGTTGCACCATGTGATTGTGCGGAGTCCTCTATAAGCCATAAATTATTGTCATTAACAATTTTAAGAATATTTTCTACATCAAATGGGAAGCCATATAGGTGTACACCTATTAATCCAACAACATTATCTGTCAGTTTTTCGTTAACCGTAGCCTTAGAAATCTGCCAACTGTTCTCATCAACATCAATAAATTTTACTTCATTTCCAATTCTAGGAATCATTGATGCCGAAGCTACATAAGTTGTTGGCTGCACAAGTACATCTCCTTTTGAGCCTAGAGCTTCCATGCCTATAAGCAGTGCGTCAGTACCATTTGATACACCTATAGAGTGAGATACGTTTGAGTAGCTTTTAAAATTTTCTTCAAATTCTTTTACAAAATTTCCTTTAATGAATGCATTTGAATCTATTACGGTAGATATATTTTTATTTATTAATTCTTTAATCTTGTGAATCTGTAACGTTAAATCGTTAAATTTTACTTCTTTCACTTCTATCCTTCTATTTTTAAATTCTTAAACTTATTTCTCTGCTGAAACAAACTTACCAGTTCTTTGGGGACCCAAGTAACATCATGTAAGTTTATTCCTTTAGCAGCACCAGCTAAACGGGGTCTATGTGAAATATTAACCTGAATTTGATTAAAGTTTAGATTTGTTGCTATAAAACCTATTTGAACTTGAATAAAAGCTGATTTTGAATCAAGATATTTGTTTAATTTTTTATATGACTCATTTCTAATCATTACTGCAGAGTCAACATCATTAGGAACTAAATTGAAAAGTTTCTTAGATATCAAGTTGTAAAAAAATGATACAATCTTTCTAAACGAAGGGTCGTTTCTCGGAACTCTATTCGTCCATACAATATCATTATTTTTTAAATTTAAAATTAATTCTGGAATAGAGTTTGGTGGTATCTGCCTGTCTGAAGGGAGCATATATAAAACATCAGCTTCGGAATTATTCCATCCGACTAGTTGACTTGGGTGGCAACCAATATTTTCATTGTTGTCTATAACTCGTACTGACGAATACTTTTCAGCTAAAGAATTTGAAATTTTAAGTGAGTCATCTGTACTCTTGTCGTTAACAATCAATAGTTCTAAAATATCTGCGTTGTCTCCAAAAAAATCTATACACTCTTCAATCATTGGTCCAATATTTTTTTCTTCATTAAATGTAGGAATGGCAATAGAGAGTTTGTTAAAATTATTTTCTTTTAAGCAGTCTTTAAGCATTGTCAACTTTCTAAACTCTCCTGTGCTTTCTCAAGAATCTTTACAATTTCTAATCCATTAATTTCGTCTGAAATCGGTTTAACATCATTTTGAATCCACTCTACGAATGCTTCGATTTCTGTTTCAAGTGGTTCTCTACTCGCAAATTTTGGTGAGTAATAATCTCCATCAATTATTTCAAATCTAGAATTTTTACCTTTTTCACTTTTTGTAATTTTATCCCAATCAACACCTTTTTCATAAACAATAATTTGTTGATCGGCAACTGTATCATCGAAAACAATCATTCCCTCTGAACCAACTACAATTACTTTTCTTGACTTTAGTGGATGAAGCCAACTATTGTGAACGAATCCTGTTATATTGTTTTTGAATTCAAGATTTATGTAAGCTATATCATGCATACCTTTTTTAATATAGTCATTTCCTTGTGCAGACACATTAGTGGGATAGCTTCCTGCAAGGTAACAAAGTATTGAGAAATCATGGGGAGCTAAATTCCACATAACATTAATATCTTGCCTAATTTGACCTAAATTAAGTCGTTCTGAATGAATAGTAAATAGTTCACCAATTTCACCTGAATCAATTATTTCCTTTATTTTTAGAACAGCTGAATTGTATAGATAAGTATGCCCAACCATAAGTTTTAAATTATTATTACTAGCTATATCTATAAGTTTATTACTATCCTCAACGCTTGTCGCTAGAGGTTTTTCTATTAGTAAGTGTAAGCCTTTTTGTAAAAGAGTTGAGCCAATAGAAAAATGGGTGGTTGCAGGTGTGGAGATGATAGCTGCTTGGTGAGTTTCACCTATATCATTCAAATTATCAAATATAGGTACATCTGGATAATCTGAAGATATTTTCTCATGAAGCTCTTTGTCAACTTCTAAGATTCCGGAAAACTCAACTTTAGGATTATTATTTAAGTTTCTTGCGAGGTTTGGGCCCCAATATCCATAACCAACAAGTAAAATTTTAATTTTTGACATATATAAATAATAGTACTTAAAAATAATATTAAATTAATCAAGATAACTTGTTTGCTTATATTTTTAAACCAACAAGTTATAATTTATCTATATAAGTATGAAAAATATTTTAAAATTCAGTCCAATATTGTTTTCGCTAGCCTCAATAATCTTTTTAAAAATAGCTACCGTTTTTATAAAAAAATTTTCTATAGAAAGTAGCTTATTTGTTGATTTGGGAACTGCAGATGGTATTTTCAAAAAAGCTGCTTCAGAATTTAACCCTTTTCTTGATTATTTTATAGTCATAATATATTTGCTTATTTTGTATTATCTTTATAAACATAATTTTTTATTTGAAAATAATTATTTAAAAAAGCTTTTATACCTCTCTACTCTCTTATTAATTTTTCTTAATATTTCGTCTACGATTGTATTTCAAGAATATCGAGGATGGGACCTTAGTCTATATTGTGTTACGGATATTGAGAGTGATGTAAAAAACAATAATTTAAATATTTATAATTTTGAATATCAAAAAATCAAACCAGGGCTGTCTCCAGCAATATGGCTACTTTATAACAAAATATGTAACTTAAACTTATTTGGTTTTACCTATTTAGATAATTACTACTGGATTCAAATATTTGTAGGCACAACATTGGTAATTAATTATTTTAAATTCTCAATTTATGAGTGCTTATGTTTAGCACTTGGTTTAAATTTATCATTACTTCACATGATTAGAACTGGTAACTACGGGTACCTTGTTGGCATAATATTGTCAATATGTTTAATCAATCTAACAGATAATAAAGTTGTAAATTTAAACATCTTTATAACTGCGATATTAACTTTTTTTAAAATTCAATATTTAGTTATCATATTTCTTTACTTGTTTATAAATATAAAAAGCTATAAAAAAATATTTCAGATTGGTATTAAGTTTTTATCTATATACATAGTTTTTTATGGTTTACAGTATTACTTTTTTAAAAATTCTTTTTTGAATTATATAGAACTCATGACTGGGGGCTATCTTACAAATGAACTAGTATTTGAAGCTGGTATTACAAATCCCGTTGTTTCTCAATTTTTCTCTCGATTTTTTAACTCAACTTTAAGCATGGGAAACTATTTAGCATTAGCCTTCGTATTGGTTTCATTATTTTATTTAAAAAATACTAATTCAAAATTCTTATCTCTTACAACTTTATTTAATAGAAATAAAAGTTACGATGCAAATTATTTACTACTTGCTATCGAAAACAAATATGTCACTAATGCTATTTTTGCATTCTGTTTTATACCTAACTTAGCATATTTTATAGGTAGCTTAAATAGTATTGGGCCTTTAAGTGAACTATTATTTGTACCAGGTCTTATTTATGTAGTCTTAATGACAAATAAAAAGTAGTAATATAAATTACAATGATCCATAAAATTTTAAATTTAGAAAAAATTAATAATTCATCTGAAATAAATTATATTTTTAATTTCTCCAAGATTGAGAATATTCATATTCAGTCTCCTTCATTAATAAAAATTAGTGATCTCAAAAGCAGAGAAAAATATTTTATAAAATTCAAGGAAAGTTTAAAAAATAATAAATTTATCTTAAAAGTTGAACTAAGTGAAAAAGGATTTATCAACATAAGTTTAAAAATCTTCGAATTAATGAAATTTTTGGAGAAATCAAGAGATGAATTTGTTGAAATAATAAGAGATGAGGTTTCAAAAAAATATTTGTTTGATTACGGAGGTCCCAATATTGGTAAAAGTATGCATGTTGGTCACCTTAGGCCTCTAAATATAGGGAGATCACTCTATAACATTTATAATTTAGCTGGACATAAAACTATTTCTGATATACATTTGGGCGATTGGGGGATTCCAATTTCTCAAATTCTCACTTACTGTTATGAAAATAATTTAGAAATTTCAAATAT
>MDTC01270052.1_pt1 | contig 11294 bp, 18 predicted proteins | sample 811181 | NCBI WGS metagenome assembly MDTC01 (sample SAMN05326644, study PRJNA326480) | marine metagenome | isolation source: seawater | place: Pacific Ocean: North | collected 2011 | reverse complement strand
ATCATTATAGTCTCCATTATTATTATTATTAATTGTAAGTATCCTACCTCATTTCCTAGGTTTTACAAAGCAAATAATTAATAAAAAAACCCTCTGAAACCTTGCTTTTTTTAATTTTTTTTTATACTATGATCTTGCTTAGTTCTTTTTTTAAGCATTATTGTCAAGGCGTAGTGATAGTCTCCAACAATTAACACTACATATTGGGGGTGAGTTTGTTTATGCTTACCCCCCATGACTAAAGAAATAGATATTCAATTTGCTTGTAATGATTTGCTAATACAACTTAGTGATATTTATTTATTCAGACATTATCATGTTGCTAATGAAGGCAAACGATCTGTGCAATATCAAATGAAATTAAAAAAAATGGGTTTTAGATCAGGCGTACCAGATTTCATCATAGAATATCCTAAAGGTAAAATTTTGTATGTAGAACTAAAGAACGAAAAAGGTCAATTATCAAAATCACAAAAATTATGGAAAGTGCAATCAAGTGCTTTTGAAACGCCACATTTTGTAGTAAAAGGAAGTATCAAAAAATGTTTGGAGGATTTAGTAAATATAGTTGATCATCATGTCCCACGTCGTAGTCAACAATCTTAAAATAATTATCCCTGACGATCCTGACACTGCGGATTGGTTTAGGGGTTTATGGTTGAAAGCACAGAATAAAGCGATAGAAAAAGTTCAAGATGAATTTATATTTAAAGATTACACACCGGACGAATTTGATTTTAAAGTCAACGAATATACAATAAAATACTATAAACAATTAAAGGTTGGAGGTTAATATGTTTATCGAAGAAAGTTCAAAGCCAAAAGAAAAATTAAAAGCGTGGTATCTTTTTACTGAAGATTTTATCGCTGGTACTCAACACTTAACTAATGAAGAAATTGGAATCTATATAAGATTGCTATGTTGGAATTGGAATAAAAGATGTGTTGGGTTGCCAAAAGAAATGACAACTATTTTAAGAATAGCAAATGCTATTACTGAATCAGAAAAGTTTTCATGTGAAAAAATAGTCAAAGAATTTTTTGTTATGATTAACGATCATTATCAAAATGAAAGACAACTTCAAGAATTCCTATACATCACAGGAAGAATACAAGCGTCAAAAGAAAATGGTAAGTTAGGAGGGCGACCAAAAAAACCTAGCACAAACCCCCCTACCTCTACCCCTACCCCTACCAAAACATCTACAAAGAAATATACTTCTCATAATTTTGTAAAGTTTTGGGATAAGATAGAAAATAAGATTAGCAAGGGTATAGCAGAAAAAAACTTTATGAAAGTAGAAATAGAATGGCAAGATCAATCAGAGAAATTAGCTGAAATGTATAATAAATACTATTCAGATATAGATGATAAAAATTTTGCTAAACAACCAGCTTTTTGGCTATCTGCAAAAAAATATTTAGATGTAGCACCTAAAAAATTTAATAATTTTGGGGTAGTCAGCCATGACGAGACACGTTTGCAGATGTTCACAGATGCCTTAGAACAAGGAAAAGTCACAAGGTTTATTAAGGATTGGGCGAATAAGCATAAAGATGTTATTGATAAGGGAATTAAGTTAGGTAAAATAACAAAACAACAAGCCATTGAAGAATTAGATATGGCTGGTTATTATAGGTGAGATTATGCAAAATATACAAATAGAAGAAATTATTCCTTATTCAAGAAACCCTAGAAAAAATCAACACGTAGATAAGGTTGCGAGTTCAATAAAAGAATTTGGATTTCAGCAACCTATTGTAGTTGATAATGATAAAGTAATTATTGTTGGTCATACAAGATATTTGGCTGCTCAGAAATTAGGTATGAAAGAAGTTCCTATCATTATAGCTAATGAGTTGAGTAAAAACCAAGTTAAGGCATATAGGATTGCAGATAATAGGGTAGCTGCTGAATCACAATGGGATAATGAATTATTAAATCTTGAATTACTAGATCTACAAAAACAAGAATACGATCTTGATAGTTTGGGTTTTGAGCAGAATGAATTAGATAAAATTTTCAATGCTGATGACCCATTATTTGTAGCACCAGATCAATCATTTGAGGAAGAGGCACCAAATGTAGAAGATTTAATTCCCTCACAAGTGAGAATGATACAACTTTTTTTAAATTCAGAATCAGAGCCAAAATTCAAGGAAATGGTATCTTTTTTACAAGAAAAGTTTGATATAAACAATTTAACTGACACAGTTTATAAGGCAGTAGAAAATGAATATAATAGAAGTAAAACCGATCTTAACTGACGAACAGATTAATAACTTAGAAGGTAATTTTCTTGATGAATCACATATGACACACCCTGTCATAAGAGAAGATACGATTGTTAAGAATGAAAAAGGTGAAACGCTATTAGTTTTTTTAAAAAATAAAATACCTAGCAATATTTGTCATGATGCTTACAAAGTTTTCAGACTAGCCGCAAATCAAGTCACAAATAATCGTAGTCAAGCTGCTGGACCTTTGCCACCTGAATTGAAAGTAGGTGATAAAGTTGACGGAATCACAGTAGGAAAAATATCAGGAAATAGATTTTATCCATTAAAAAGAGACGGAACGATATCAAACTCAGGAAAATCAAAAGCCGTTAATAGTGCTATCGTAGGTTATGCTGATAGATATCCTAGAATTCCTTATTGTAGGACAACAGAATTTACTAGAAGACATTTTGAGGAATATAAAAAAACATTACCTTACATCAAATATATTTCTGATTTATTCAAAAAATATATTCCAGAGAGATATGACCCTCAAAAAAAAGCATGGGAAGATACCCACGAAGATTTTAGAATACCTGAATCCCCATTTACAACTATAACAGTAAATAAAAATTTTAGGACTGCTTGTCATTATGATGCTGGAGATCTAAAAGAAGGATTTGGAAATTTAGGAGTTTTACAAGCTGGAGAATATTCAGGTGCTTATACAATTATTCCTAAGTACGGAGTTGGTATTGATGTGCGCAGTTGTGACGTAAGTTTTTTTAATGTTCACGAATTACACGGCAATACTGCAATTAAACCTATCGGAAATGCTGAAAGAATATCAATAATAGCTTATTTTAGGGAAAAAATGTTAGCTTGTGGTAGTGCTTCCGAAGAATTAGAAAGAGTAAAGTATGGAACTGCATTATAGAAAAGGCACGACAGACGAAAATATTATAAAAGAAATTTTACATAAACAAGCGTACAGAAAAAAAAAGATAGATTTTAAAATAGAAAAAGATGATGTTTGGCTAGACGGAGGTTCACATATTGGAGTCTTTGGATATTATGCGGCATCGAATGGTGCTAAAAAAGTTTATTGTTTTGAGCCAGAACTTGAAAACTTTAATCTTTTATTACAGAATATTACAATCATGGAAAATGAGTTTCCTACAAAATTTGTGCCATTTCAATCTGCAGTAAACCAAAATGGAGGAAGGGGAACTTTTACTATAGCACCGAACACTTGGCGACATTCATTGATGACACATTATAAGAAAAAATTACCTACTATTGATATTGATTGTGTTAAAATTGACGACATCTTACATAATCACCCAGACATAAACGCAATTAAATTAGATATTGAAGGGTCAGAATTAGAAATACTTTTAAACGATCATGACTTTTCTAGGGTGAAAAAGCTGGTGTTTGAGTATAGTTTCACAAAAGATAGACGCATGGATAACTTCTTTAAATGTGCAGAAATGTTAGAAAAATATTTTTATGTTGATATTCAGAAAAGTTATTATAATCAAAAACATCAAGGTGAGCAAGGATTATGGGGAGGATTTGTTGATTCAATAATATTTTGCAAAGCTAAGTAAAAAAAGATAAAAAGTCATAAATAGAAAAAATTTACCTTTACTCAGGGGAAAGAGGATTAAATGGCAGAGAAGAAAAAAGTAGGACGACCTAAGAAAAAACTCCCATATTCATTGGAAGACGTGGAAAAATTGGCAACCATGCAATGCACTAGAGAAGAAATAGCAAATTTTTGTGGTGTATCAGTAAGCACATTAAAACGTAATTTTGACCCCCCTATAAAAAAGGGTTGGGATAAGGGCAAAAGGAGTATTCGAAGAGCCATGTTTGATAAAGCCATGAGAGGGAATACAACAATGTTAATTTGGTTATCTAAAAATTATCTTGGTATGAAAGATAAAATGGAAACGTCAGAAGAGAAAGAGCCGTTGCCGTGGACTACTGATGTTATTTAATGCCACTTACTAAACCACAGTCAGAGGTTATCAATAATAGATCAAGATTCAGAATATTAATATCAGGGCGTAGATTTGGGAAAACTTTCTTAGCTATTAATGAATTGGCACGATTTGCAAGATTCCCTGATAGGAAAGTTTGGTATGTTGCACCGACCTATAGACAAGCCAAAGCGATTTGTTGGGTAGAACTAGTACACAGATTAAGACATCATAATTGGGTTAAGGAGGTTAATAACTCTGATTTGACAGTAGTATTGCGTAATAATTCAAGAATATCCTTACGAGGTGCAGATAATGAAAACTCATTGCGTGGAATAGGTTTAGATTTCTTAGTTATGGATGAGTTTGCTGACATATCCCCTACGGCTTGGTATGAGGTCCTTAGACCAACATTATCAGATACACAAGGACATGCTTTATTCTGTGGAACTCCAAGAGGATTTGGTAATTGGGGTTATGATATGTACGTCAAGGGACAATCAGATAATGAATGGCAAAGTTTTAAATATACAACAATAGAGGGTATGCAAGTACCACAATCAGAAATAGATCAAGCACAAGATGATTTAGATGAAAGAACTTTTCAGCAAGAGTATATGGCAAGTTTTGTAAATTATGCTGGAATGATTTATTATAACTTTGATAGAAATAAAAACTTAATAGAAAAATATAATAATACTAATAGCGTGTTGCACATTGGTTTAGATTTTAACGTCGATCCGATGTGTGCAGTTGTTTCAGTTATAGAAAATGATAGTATTTTCATTTTAGATGAGATACAAATTTATAGTAGTAATACTAATGAAATGGTTGATGAAATAAAACAAAGGTTTAAAACTAAAATTGTGATTTATCCTGACCCAAGTGCAAAACAAAGAAAGACTTCTGCTGGTGGCTTAACTGATTTAGCTATATTAAAAAATGCTGGATTTGATGTTAAGTGTAGAAACTCAGCACCATTAGTTAGAGATAGAATAAATTCTGTTAATGCAAAATTAAAAAACGCTAAGGGAAAAAATAGTTTGTTTATTTTAAATTCTTGCAAAAATGTTATTAAATCGATAGAAAGACAAATATACAAAGAGGGAACTCATGTACCTGACAAAGATAGTGGCTATGACCATTTTAATGATGCATTAGGATATATGGTTGAATATAATTTTCCTTTAAAAAGAGAATTTAAACCAAACCCTCCTAGTAGGTGGAGTTAATGGATAGAAAATTTTTACAAAACAAACATGACCTTTGGCATAAGAACGTAGAGAATTGGGAATTCTTTATTCGTAGTTATCTAGGTGGAACAGATTATAAAAACGGATATTATCTTCATAGATATATTTTAGAATCACCAGAAGAATATGATCAAAGAGTTAGACATACCCCTGTTGATAATCATTGTAAAAACGTAGTTCAAATTTATACAAGTTTTTTATGGCGTGTACCTCCAACAAGAGATTATGGTTCATTAGACGGCAACCCTCAACTTGAATCTTTTTTAGATGATGCAGATTTAGACGGAAGAAGTTTTAATACAGTTATGCGAGAGGTACAAATGAATGCAAGTATCTATGGTAATTGTTGGGTGATAATTGATAAGCCACAAACTAATACAAAAACAAGAGCAGAAGAATTAGAACAAGACATAAGACCTTACATGTCTATTTACACACCAGAAAATATTATAAATTGGAATTATAAAAGAGCAGCTTCAGGAAGATTTTATTTAGATTTATTAGTTGTAGTTGAAGATATTAATTCTGAAAGAGCAATCATAAAAGTTTTCACAGAAGAAACTATTGGAACTTATGAAGTAAAAGATTTTGATAAAGATTACAAAGAAGGTGACGCAACTACAATAGAAGAAATACCAAATCCTATTGGTAGGATACCAGCCGTCAATGTTTACAATCTTAGAGGAAACAAAAGACCTATTGGCATAAGTGATTTATCAGATGTTGCACATTTGCAACAGTCTATCTACAATGACTATTCAGAAAAAGAACAATTAATTAGATTATCAAATCACCCTAGCTTAGTTAAAACTCCAAACGTAGAAGCAAGTGCTGGTGCTGGTTCAGTTATAGAAATACCAGAAGACATGGAGCCGAATCTTAAACCTTACATTATCCAACCTAGTGGGCAAAACTTAGACGGCATAATGAAATGTATTCAAAATAAAGTTGATGCTATTGATAGAATCACACACATGGGTTCAGTAAGAGGTACATCAGGAAATCAAATATCAAGTGGTATCGCTTTACAAACAGAGTTTCAGCTTTTGAATGCAAGGCTCTCAGAAAAAGCAGACTATTTAGAAAATGCAGAAGAACAGATTTGGTCATTGTTTTCTAAGTGGCAAAATACATCATGGGACGGCACAGTAGATTATCCTGATACTTTTGATATTAGAGATTGGGCAAATGATTTACAATATTTACAAATGGCAAAATCTAGTGGCATAAAATCAGAAACTTTTAATAAGGAATTAGATAAACAAATTGCAGAAGCAGTTATTGATGATAACGATACTATCAAAACTATTAATGATGAGATAGACGCTTCAAGAACTGTTAGAGGACAATTCCAAACCACTGAAATAGAGGGACAAACACCAGATGCCGAAGAAGAAGAAGAAAGCTAGAAAAGTTCCAAAGGACAAAGATTCAGGATTACCCAAAAAATATTTGTCTGGTCTTAAAGGTGGTAAGAGAACTAGAAGAGCAAGTTTAATCAAAAGAGTTTCATCAATTTATAAATCAGGTGGTGTTATTCCTAGAAGTTTATTGAGAGCAAGGACTAAGGCATAATGGCATATAAAAGAAAACCTTTATCAGCTTCAACAAAAGCTACATTACAAAGAAAAGCAAAAGCGTCTAAGAAATATACTTATGGGACTTTAGCTAAAGTTTACAGAAGAGGTCAAGGTGCTTTTTTAAGTGCTGGTTCAAGACGTGTCCCAATGGCAGCTTGGAGTATGGGACGTGTTAATTCATTCCTAAGAGGATCAAGAAAACACGATTTAGATTTAAGAAAAAAAAGAAAAAAGTAATGGCTCAGTATCAAGGAAAAAAAGTTTCATTAGGAAAACCATTCAGAACACCAAGACAAAGTAAAAAATTTGCAGTTTATGTGAGAGATAAAAAAACTAGTAATGTAAAAAAAGTTAGGTTTGGTGATCCTAATATGTCAATCAAATCTAATATACCAGCAAGGAAACGTAGCTTCATGGCTAGAATGGGTGGAGTTTTAAAAAGAGTAAAAGGACAAAAAACTTTAAGTCCAGCCTATTGGAGTTTATATTCTTGGCGTAATTCAATTAAATGAGTGCTATACTTGATAAACTTGCAGACCAACACGAACAAAGAATAATAGAAACTCTTTATCGGTTAGAAAATGACGTCATAAAAGAAATCACAAAAGCAACAGGTGGTAATCTTGATGTTGAAACTAGAATAGCAATACAACTACAACCTAAATTAAGAGCCGCAATAGAAAATAACTTTTTAGAAGAAGCTGATTTATTAATTAATGAAGATTATAACAAGATAGCTAATGAGGTCCTAAAAACATTTGGTGAGTTCCCTATTCCAACTAAATTTAAAAGTTTAACAGAAGTAGATCTCAGAACAATAAATGCATTAAAATATCAAGCCTTTAGTGGTTTTGAAGATATTGCTGAAAGATTTTTAAAAGTAATTAATGATGAAGTTTATCAAAGTATTATTGCTGGACGTCCTTTTGACGATATGGTTTCCAATATTAGAGGGCATATCAATGGTGTTTATCAAAGTTCCAACATAAGTGAGATCAATAGTTTAGTTGATTTTGTTAATGAAAATAAATTCAATCCTAAGATGAAATTAAAGGTTGAAGAAGCTATAAGAAAATTACACACACAATATGCGGCTGACAGATCAGGTAATAACTTGCGCAGATATGCTGGTCAAATAGCACATGATTCTGTTATGCAGTTTCACGGACAGTTTACTGTCAAAAAAGCAAAAGATAGTGGTCTGAATCATTTCCAATATGTTGGGACGCTTGTCCGTGACTCTAGACCTTTTTGCAGAAATATGGTAAACAAAACATTAACCGAAAATGAAATTCGGGATATTTGGAATGGAAGATCATGGGCTGGAAAATCAACTGGTGACCCTTTCATCGTAAGAGGTGGTTATCGTTGCCGTCATACATGGATTCCAACAAGTCCTGAGTGGAATATATAACAGGGAGTAATAAATGGCTGAAGAAAACAATGTAGAACAAACTACAGAAACTAAAGTAGAAGAACAACCTACTGAACAACCAAATGAAAAAGTTAATTCAAATACCTTTTCAGAGGAAGATGTAAACAACATCGTCAAACAAAGACTAGCAAAAGAAAGAGCATCAATTTACAAAAAATTAGATGTTGAAGATTTAGATACTGCAATTAGTGCCGTCAAACTAACTAGAGAAGCAGATGAAAAATCTAAAATACAAAAAGGTGAGTTTGAACAAATACTAAAAGAAAAATCAGAAGAGTTTAACAAAAAATATACAACTTTAGAAAGTGAACTGAAAGATATAAAAGTTAACAAAGCTATTCTTTCATCAGCATCTAAAAATCGTGCTATCAATCCAGACCAAGTTGTTGAGTTATTAAAACCAAATTTAAAACTTAATGAAACAGGAGGGGTTGAAATTTTAGATAAAAATGGTATAGCTCGATATAACAGTAAGGGTGAACTTTTAACCACTGATGAATTGGTGACAGAGTTTTTAAATGCAAACCCTCACTTTGTCAGTGCAACTCCAAGTGGTTCTGGCTCAGTGTCAAATGCAGGTCGGAACGAACTTAATACTCCGTTAAAGTTGAGTGATTTAGATATGAATAATCCTGAGGACAGGAAGAAGTACGCTGAATATCGAAAAGAACGTAATTCAAAACCAACTCAGATTATTTTAAATAAATAACCATTAATAGGAGTAAACAAAATGGCTAATGAAACAACAAGTAGCACGATATCAGAACTATATACTGAAATCGTTGCTGAAGCATTGTTCGTCGCAAGTGAACAATCAATAATGAGAGGTCTTGTAAGAAATTACAGTATCGTAGGTGGTGGTAAATCTGTTGAAGTGCCGATTTATGCAACTGTATCTGCTGGTGCAGTAAGTGAAGCTGCTGATCTTTCAAACACTGCTGTCAACCCTTCAAGCGTGACTATCACTGCTTCAGAGGTTGGTATCATGACAACACTCACAGACCTAGCAAGAAACTCAGCATCAAGAAATGTTGCTGGTGATATTGGTAGATTATTCGGTGAAGCAATCGCAACAAAGATTGACACTGACATAGCTGCTTTATTCACAGGATTTTCAACACAGAAAGGACCTGGAGCTGGTGCCGAATTAACTGTTCAAGATTTATTTGAATGTGCGGCTGAACTTAAAACAAACAAAGCACCTGGACCTTACTATGGTGTATTTCATCCTAAACAAATTTTTAATGTTAAAAAATCTTTAACAAATACATTTGTTGGTAGAGATACTGATCTTTCTAATGAAGCTATGAGAACTGGTTTTGTTGGTACTGTTGCTGGTGTTCAAATCTTTGAAAGTTCAAACATTGCAGTAGACGGATCAGACGATTCAATCGGTGGAGTATTTTCACAAGACGCTTTAGGTCTAGCTATGATGCAAGATCTAAAGATTGAAACTCAGCGTGACGCAAGTCTTAGAGCTGACGAAATTGTGGCAACTGCTGTATTTGGCGTAGGTGAATTACACGATTCATATGGCGTTAAATTAACTGCAGACACTCTAGCTGCTTAACTTTTACAATATAGGGGTGGTCAATCCACCCCTTATTTGATATAAAAAATTATGAGTATAGAAACAGTAAAACTTTTTAACAAAAAAGGCGAAGTGATTGAGAGATACAAACACGATTACGACAATAACGTAGAGAGATTTAATATGCGTGGTTGGTATTTACCAGATACTAAAGTTGCTAAAGAGCCTGTTAAAGAAGTTAAAAAAGTAGAAAAAAAAGTAGTCAAAAAAAAGAAATCTAAAAAATAATGGCTACTACATTGTTCGGTGTCGCAAATAGTAATTTGCAAAAGATACAACCTGATATTTTAGGTTTTGGTATTACGGACTTTGGCGATCAATTACAATTTGCAGAAAATGATGTACTGAGACGTATTCGTGAAGAATGGTGGGAAAGATATAGACATCAAGTTAGATATAAAGATATTACAAAGATTACTACTGTTGAAATGACAAACAGTAAATTAACAACTACTCAATGGACTCAATCAGTCGTCTATTTATCATTATGGAAATATATTTATCCAATATTGACTAAATGGCGTGACCCAAACACAGGTGAGGGAAAAGATACTTTTCAAGTACAAATTGATTTTTACAGGGACAGATATGACGAGGAGTTCCAAGCAATTCTTAGGGATGGGGTTGAGTACGATGAAGATGGTGGGGGAACAGTATCAGACAGTGAGAAAGAAGCATTACACAATTTGCGTCTTGTTAGGTAATGGATTTAAAAATAAAGGCGAACACCTTAGAAGTCACAAACTTTCTTAAAGGTATTTCAAGACGTCAATCCAAAGCAATAAAAACTTCATTAAACAGAGTTTCAAACATGGCAGTGTTAATGATTACTAAAAGAACACAGTCAGGTAAATTACCAGACGGAGGTAGTTTTGAGCCATATACAAAAAAAACTAGAGAGATGAGACAAGACAAAGGACGTCAAGTTTCATTTGTAGATTTGACTGATACAGGTAAAATGTTTAGAAGTTTAGATTTTAAAGTAGGAGGAAATAAGAGTTCATTATTTTTTTCTAATCAAGAGAGAGCAAAAATTGCCTTTAGGCATGATGTGTTAGGAGTAGGAAAAAGAAAAACTAAAAGACCTTTTTTCTCTATCGGTAATAAAGAAGAGGATAAAATTAGAAATGAATTTAGTAGATTTTATTTTAGTCAGTTAAGAATATGAGCAAAAGAGAAAACATAGCAAACGATATTATTTCCAAACTTGATGCAGTTTCAAGTCCT
>MDTC01214514.1_pt1 | contig 11294 bp, 7 predicted proteins | sample 811181 | NCBI WGS metagenome assembly MDTC01 (sample SAMN05326644, study PRJNA326480) | marine metagenome | isolation source: seawater | place: Pacific Ocean: North | collected 2011 | reverse complement strand
GCCCAGCAAGTTCAGCAAGGTGCTCTTGCCCGAACCGGACGGCCCCATCACGGCGACGTAATCACCGGCGGGCACTTGGAGACCCACCTTGCTCAAGGCGAGCACTTCATGGCCGCCCAAGGAATAATTGCGGGAAAGGCCTTTTGCGTGAATGGCCGCTACTGTTTCCGGCATGGGGGAGAACGATGCTTACGGAGACAGTCGGCAGCAACCCGACAGTTTCAATGCAAGGCTACGCTGCCTCCAGTGGGCGTCCCGCCTGAACTTTCACCTGCAAGCTTCGGGAAGATGAGGGTTTCCCGAAATTCGGCGGCGTTCACCACAACCGACTCGCCCTCTTTCAATCCCTCCGTCACAACCGCAGTCGAAGCGTTCACCGAACCCAAGGTAACGGGGCGGACTTCCAAGTTCTCATCCTCCTTGTAAACTAAGCAATAGCTTGCCCCTTCCACTCGAAGGACAGCGTACAACGGCACCTGCAAGGCGCTCGGAAGCTCTTCCACCAGTATGTGAACTTTCGCAGTCATCCCCGGACGCAACCCTTGGGGCGGATTCTCGATCAGGATTTCGCTGGCATATTCCTTGATGTGGGCGGTGTATCGACTCGCGGAGGGCAAGGGATACTCGCTGATCTTTTCCACACGCCCCTTCAAGCCGAGGTCACGAAAGGCATCGATGGTTATGTCTACGGGCATCTGTGGCTTGACGAGTTCCACTTGGTTTTCGTTCACCTTGGCAATGACCCGCATACGGGTGGGATCGGGCAAGCGGATGAGAACTTGCCTCTCGCGCACGGGGCGTCCCTCCTCGATCAAAATTCCATCCGAAGAACTGCTGCTGGACGAAATGGAGTTTCGGTTGGCATAGGTCACTTCACCGGCCCCAGGCGCAACAATAACGCACTTTTTGATTTGTTCCTCAATCTCGGTCTCTTTCTTCAGCTCCAGCTCGTACGAGTTCTTGCGCGAAAGCAAACGCGCATCGGCGGTGAGTATGGAAGCGTTCAAGTCGTTCACCTTCGCCTTGCGGGCATGCGTACGAAGCACCTCGAGCTTGGTCCGGGACAAGTCAAGTTCCTTGCTGGCTTTTTCAACCGCAAATGAATCGGCCTCGAGCTGGACCTCGGAAACGTAACCCTTGGCCGCGAGCCTCTTGCTGTACTCGAGAAATTCCTCGGCTCGGCGAAGGTTTTCGCGGGCCACGAACTCGGCGCTCTCCAGTTGCTCCTCGTCCTGTCGGTAAGAACCGGATTCATATTCCACCAAGGCCAACCTTGCGGCGTCGACGTCGGCCTCAGCCTGCACGAGGGTCGCCTTCGACTGATGCACTTCTATTCTTTGCTGCAGCAAATCCTTTTGTAGGGCGGAATCGTCAAGCCGCACCAAAAAGTCTCCCTTCTCAACTTGGGAACCCTCCGGAATGATCTCGAGAATGTTCGTGCCCGCCGAGTTGCGGCTCTTCACCTCGCAGCGAACCTCCATGTTCAGGGCGCTCTCTATTTCACCGGGCTCGATGATTTCGAGCCGAAACTCCTTTCGAACGACCTTTTCGGCAAGCACCACAGGCAAGGACTGTCCGTCAGGGGAATCAGAGAGCGCAAACCACACCACGGCGACGATACTGGTCCCCGCCAAGCCCACTATGGTTTTGCTAAGGGCAAAACCGGCGCGGCGAGAGCGGAAAAAATGAGAAAGCTTCGACATTGAATGCAATAAACTAAGCGACCTGAATAACTTCAGGCAAGCGCAGGAGCAATATCAGGGGGCATTTTTTTTTGCGGGAACGAAGTTTTTCGCGGCAATGGGCCCGGGATCGATCCACAGGCCCTGATCGTCCAGGTTCATGGTCCCCAATTCGAAATCGAGGCGCATTCGGAGGGCCTCGTAACCAACCCAAACCTGAAGGAAGGCGTTGCGTGCCTCCAGCAAGTCATTGAGCGCATTCACGAGATCGCGGGCCGTGGTGGCGCCGAACTGCGCGTTCTTGCCGGGTTGCGGAGGTTGATTGAGGCGAAGGCGAGCCAAGTCCACCTGCGCAATGGCACCGCGCACGGCGGACCGGGTCAGCTCGAAATTCAACTGGCTGAGACGAGCGATGCGGGCGGTGTTGCGCAAACTGCGATAGGTGCCGTCTTCGTAGGTCAAATAGTCTCGGCGAGCGCGCTGGTAGTTAATGAGGGCTTCACGGAGATCATTTCGTTCCGCAAGCTTCGACAAGGGCGAATCGAATTGAAGCCCGAGACCTAACCTGCCCTCGTCTCCCCTGAAGTGGCCGGATCCGGACTTGTTGGATCCGAGGTCGCCGGAAAGAACCAAGTCCAAGTCCGTGCGAAGATCATCTCTCGCCAAGGCCGCATCACGCCAGACGTCGACCAACTGGGCTCGCGCATTCATCCAATCCAACCGGTGCGCCCGAGCCACCTCCAAGGCATCCTTCGCCTCTACCTGCACGTCCTCCATGACGATGGCCTCCAAGCGGGCGGAGGCGCGGGCCAAGGAAAGTTCGAGCAACAGCCCCGAAAAGCCCCGGAGATTCGTGACGAGCTGGGCTCGGACCCCCGGCAAGGCCAGGTCAGGCAACTCGGTTTGCAAAGCCTCAAACGCCTCGAGGGACGCAGCGAAATCAGTGGCCAGACGATCCCCGGTTTTTTTCAACTGCACGACAATTGCGTCCAAATCCTCGTCGCTAAAAGCTTTGGCGCTCATGCCGGCATCCCGCAGGTCCGAACGACCTCTCAGCCGAAGAAACCACTCCTTTCGGGTAGGGAGGCGTTGCTCAAGCTTGGTTCGATCCGTGGCAAAAGCAGCCAAGCTGAGCTGCTGTTCGCGATAAAAGCCCAAGGCGTCATCGGCGTGTCCGGACAAGGCATTCAAGTCAGGAGAAAGCGCGGGGTCGCGAATCATGGCCAGGGTGTCGACCACCCTCTCCTGCAAACTCGCCAATGCCGGGTCGGTCAGACGAAAACGTTCGACGTACGAAGCATCGACCTTGACGGGCAAATCGGGCGGCAGCCCAAGGGTCATCTTGAAACCGTCCAAACGCGTTTCGAAACCGGCCTTGCTCGCCAGCAAAGAACTTTGGGCATTGTAAAGGGCTTGGCGCGCTTGATCGACTTGCAGCCTGTTGCCGATGCGGCCTGCATCGAAGGCGGCATCCAGTTGAGCGAGGCTGTCACGCAACTTCGCAACGTTGGACTCTTGGTTCCGAATTCCCTGAACGGCCTGCAGCAAACCGAAGAAACCGCCGACCCCGGAAGCCCCGGTACGCCCCGAAGGAAAACCGGCCACCAAACCGGTGGAGGAAAATCCGCCCCCTCCCCGCGTCGGCCCGGTGGCGGGGTTTCCTCCCGTCACCACTTCCAAAAAGAAGCCCTGGCGAAACTGAGTCATGCGCCTTGCGTCGAACAGCAGGTTCCGCTCCGCCTGCGTGAGCCGTTCCCGATAAATGCGTTTGCCGGATCCACGCAGCATAGGTTGGGTCAGTGTGAGGTTGGCAAGGGACCCGCCAAGGCTGGTGGACCCGTTGGCAAGATCAAAGGTTAGCCTGCTCGCCACCGATGCCACCCACGAGGTGCCCGCTCCCGCAACCCCACGCAAACCCGAACGGGCGGAAGAACCACCGTCCACCTCGTCGTCATCCGAGGAACGCTCCGCCTCGATTGCCCCTTCGGCAAAAGCCTTGGGATTCAGGCGAAATCGCTCATAGGTCACGTCCAAGGCGGAAAGATACAGGTCTTCCTTCTCGCGTTGAAAATCAGGGGAATGGGTCAGGGCCAATTTCACCACGGAAGGCAAATCCAAGTTCACCCGACCATCTCCGTCCAGGGGCAACCAGTTGCGCCAAACATCGCTTTCCAGTTTCACCGTAGAGTTTCCCTCAGGATAAAGGTCTTCTCCCAAAACGGCGGCAGCAACGGAACGGGCGGCCGGATCATCGGATGGAAGGGGTGGGAAATCCAGCCCGGAAGGATCGCGTAAACGCGAGGACTCGTTGGCATCTATACCGAACTCGGGAACGTCCTGAAGCAAAGCCCCGACGTCCCGGTCGGCGCTTTGACGATAGGCGCCACCCCCGCACCCCGCCAAAAAGCAGGCAAAGCAAAACGGCAGGACGATACGGGGAATCATAGGGGGGATCTTTGCAAAAGGGTTTGTAGACGAAGTCGATACTATGAACGCGAAGACTGCGGTCAAGCGCAGGGAATATCGATTTGGCTAAACAAACCAAGCGAAGAAAATTGCATGTTTTACATTTTCGTTCTGGTCTGTGAACTTAGGGCTGTGATTGTCGCAACTAATGAAGTTTTAGATTATCATTTTGGCGACGGAGGGATGCTTGTGAGCTTCCTGGTCGCAGGTGTTCTCGTACTGGGCTCTCTGGCGGGCATTTACGTTATCTCGCTATTCATGAAGCGATTTCTCGGGTGGATTTTTGAAAAACACAGAAAAAGGTTCCATGAGAAGGGATTCACCGCATGTCCGGAATGTGGACGATCCTTTAGTGGGAATCCGCCTACGTGGATAGAGTCCATTTGGAGCATAGAAGGCAACCTCAGCCCGAGAAGCCTGCTTGCGCGCTTGAATCCCTTGAACAAAATTCGGGAGCTGCGGGAGGGATTGAAATACTTGTCCGGGCAAAAGCATCCGCTCGAAAATATATGCAGGACATGCGGCGAAGCGAACGAAGAAACCTTGCCGCAGGAAGAAGAGCTAACCCGACCGAGAGAAGAATCGGAAAACACATCAAGCTGATCCCTTGTACCCTACCCCCCCTGCCGTCCGAGCAGCGGCGGTCAAGGGCGGGATGACTTGCTGCTCAAGGTGACTGAATCGAATAGTCTGCCAAAGAAGGTTTCAGGACGGAGGCCGAGCCAAGTCGGCGAGGTAGAGAAGGTAGGAAGCTCCCTTGGCTCCCTCATGCGCCTTGGCGGGAACCACTTCCACGCGAAAGCCGGCTTTGCCCAAGCGTTTCTCGAACCCTTGGTCCTGACCCGCAGACCATACCACGACCCGACCATCCTGCTTGAGCGCCCTGGCGATTGAGCGAATGCCGGTTCTTGAATAAAGCGACGGGGTTCCTGCGCTCATCACGGGAGAAGGGCCATTGTCGACGTCCAGCAAGATGACGTCGTAGCGTTCGGGTTCGGCTTCCTGAATGAGACGAGCCACGTCCGCCCTATTGATTTCCACGCGAGGATCATCCAGCAACGCACCGTTGAGGCGGTTCAAGTAAACCCGGTTCCACTCGATCACTTCAGTGACCATTTCGACCACCTCCACCGTGGTGTTCTCCCCCACGGATGCCAAGACGCTCTCGAGGGTGAAACCGAGTCCCAGGCCCCCGATCAACACACGACCTGTGGTATTCGGGTCCAATCGGTCTACCCCGAGGGAGCCAAGCAGGCTCTCCGAGGCATGGGATCGCGAATGCATCAGCTCCTGTCCCGCCAAGGAAATCACGTAGGCCCCATCATGCTCGATGAGTTCCATCCTGCCTCCCGGGGTCATGGTTGCAGCCAGTCGGATGCGTGGCTTCATTGGTTATGCCATTTGAAATGGAGTGGTGGTGAAATCAGGTATCGCATCGGATGAGTGAGATATTTATTGAAAGAATGCATAATGAATCGTCGCGAAGAATCCACGGGATTGCGTTCACCCTCCCATTTATACAAGACGCCTGCAAGGAAACCCACGCAAAAAGGCCCCTCCGAACTTGCCCCCACAGGGTTCGCGTTTCCCCGGAACCGGGGAGGCAGGTCATTCACTTGGACCAAAGGGAAAGATTCCGATTTTGGGGCGAAGATGGCTGCCCTGCCAAGGCATAAACAGAAATACGTGATGGAGCAGCTGCAGGAAAAAAAGGCGGGGATTGCCAAGAAATCATCGAAGAGGTCGAGCAACAAGAACAAGCGCAAACGCAACAAGAACAAAGGGATGAGGAAGAAGCGCTCCCAGGACGACGCCTCCCGCCCTTGACTGCAGCAGCGTACTAAAAGGCAATCAGGACGTTCGGCCCGTCAGTTTGCCGTAAATATCATGGTAGCCGTCAAGACCAGTCAGGCGCAGGTCGAGGCCGTTCTGGTTGACGCTCAATTCCTCGTGGTCCAGCCCCATCAATTTCAGGATGGTGGAATGAAAGTCGTGGACGTGGACCTTGTCCTCGGCGGCCCGGAAGCCGATTTCATCGGTCGCCCCGATGACTTGTCCGCCTTGTACGCCGCCTCCAGCCATCCACCCGCAAAACCCATAGGGATTATGATCCCGCCCATGGCTTTTTTCAGTGGTCGGGGTGCGGCCGAATTCACCACTCCATATGACGAGGGTGTCCTCCAGCATGCCGCGGGATTTCAGGTCGGCGAGCAAGCCGGCGCATCCCTGGTCGACGATGCGCATCAGCTTCTTGTGTCTTTTGAAATTATTATGATGCGTATCCCATTCATCCCCAGAGGAGCAGCCGTTGTACACCTGCACCATGCGAACGCCCCGCTCCACCAGGCGCCGGGCCATCAGGCACTGTTTCGAAAACTGGTTGTCGCCGTAGAGCTCCCGGGTCGCCTTGGATTCGTTGTTGATATCCAGGGCCTCGGGGGCCGACGTTTGCATTTGGAAAGCCAGTTCATAACTCTTTATACGGGCTTCCAGTTCAGGGCTGGTTCCAGCATCCAGCTGCTTCATGTAGCGCAGCATCTCGAGCTGCTCTTCACTGGCCATGGATGGCTTCAGGTTGGGAATGGGCGGACCCGACGCATTGAGCTTGGTTCCCTGATGCGAAGCGGGCAGGAAAGCATTGCCCCAAATACCGCCCCCCGCCTTCATGGCGCCGTCGGTCATGACCACGAATCCAGGCAGGTTGTTGGCTTCATGCCCCAAGCCATAGGAGAGCCAGCTGCCCATGGAGGGACGCCCTGCCCTGTTATGACCGGAGTTCATTACCCAAAGGGCCGGGTTGTGATTGAAGTCCTCGTGATGCAAACTGCGGAGAACGGCGATGTCGTCGGCATGGTTCTGCATATGCCGAAAACCGTCGCTGATTTCCATGCCGGATGCGCCGCATTTCGAGAAACCGAACTTGCTGCCCAGAAGTTTCTGTTTTTTGACGTCGGTAAACGATGTTTGTATGTCATGAAAGGACGCCGGCGCCTGCTGGCCGTGCAACTCCTTCAGCAAGGGCTTGGGATCGAAGGTGTCCATCTGGCTGGGGCCGCCATGCATGAACAACCAAATGACGTTTTTTGCGGTCGCCGGAAAATGTGGCCGACTGGCAGCGGGCGCCGATTCAGCCATCAAGCCATGCAGGGCCAACATCCCGCAGCCCAAGCCCGAGCGCTTCAGCATCTCACGTCTGTTGATCAAAGATTTCATCTGGCCAATCTACCTCACGTAAACGAACTCGTTGCTGTTGAAGAGGGCGTGGCACCAAGTTCTCATGTCCGTGTCGCGTAGAAACTGAAGAGTTACTTCCTTTTCGTCTTCAGTCACCGGCCGACCATAGGCCAGCAACCACGCCCGGGCGATGATTTTCTCCTTGTCGTCGCCGCACTCACGAACGAGTCGCTGGTGAAAGGTGTTGGACAGCTTCCTGGGGATTTCGCCGTTCATCATGGTCAGGGCCTGAGGCGAAACCACGGTGCTTTCCCGTTGGCCGACACTGGTTGCCGAATTCGTTCCATCGAAGACGTCGAAAATGGGAAAGTGCATGGATCTTTTGATGGCAACGTAGATTCCCCGGCGCATCCAGCCACTCTCCTTCTTCTCCGTTTCCCAGGAGGCATTTCTCTTCGACTGCACCAAGTCGTCGCTGACCGGGGGGAAAACGGAGCGTCCATACATTTTTCCGTTCAGCTTGCCGGACACCGCCAGCATGTTGTCCCAGATCGTCTCGGCCTGCATGCGGGTTGTCGGGAACCTGTCGAGGATCCCCGTGATCGCGGGTTCAGCATGGGCGCTGCTCATCCGGTAGGCGGATGAGCTCATGAGGTGGAAGTGCAGCGTTTTCAGGCTCCAGTCGTTTTCGATGAGGTAGGTGGCGAGATAATCGAGCAATTCGGGATGGGACGGTTGGGCTCCTTCCAGTCCAAAATCGTTGGGCGTAGCGACCAGGGCTTCCCCGAAATGCCATTGCCAGACCCGGTTGGCGATGACCCGGGCAGTCAGAGGATTTTTCTCGGAGGCTATCCAGTTCGCCACCTGCAGCCGCCTCTTCTTGTGGTCACCGGGCTTTTCCGCAGCCGTCTTTCCCTTGGAGAAATAAGCGGGCAGGCGGGGACGTATCCGGCCTGCGGGCAAATTCAATTCTCCTCGCTCGAAGAAAGTGGCATGCTCCGCCGCCGCCGTGTGCTCAAGCAGGTAGTCCTTGATCTGCAATTTTTGTTTGTCCTCCTCAATTGGCATTTCCTTGAAGGTCGAGGAGGCGAAGAGGGACTGGAAGGCAAAATAGTCGTGTTGAGAGATTGGGTCATACTTGTGGTCATGGCATCGGGCGCAGGCAAAGGAGAGTCCCAGAAACGCTTCGCCCGTAACGTCCGCCGCATCAGTCAGGCGGTCGTACTCGAATCTCTTCGGTCGCTTGATACCGTTGGCCGAAACCGGGTAGACCGCACCAATCGTGTAAAACCCCGTCGCATACCGTCGCCCGTCCGTCGCCTTGTCTTCGGGATAAAGAATGTCTCCCGCGAGCTGTTCCCTGACAAAGGAGGTGAACGGCTTGTCCTCGTTCATCGACCGTATGACGTAATCCCGGTAATGGGCAGCATGCGGAAAGAAATAATCCCTGCCGTATCCGGAGCTGTCGGCATAGCGCGCCACGTCGAGCCAGTGACGCCCATAGCGTTCGCCGTAATGCGGGGAGGCCAGCAGCTCCTTGATCAAACTAGGCCAATCGGGGTTCTGGACGAATTTCTCGATGCTCTCCGGATCGGGAGGCAAGCCCAGCAAGTCGAAATGAGCCCGCCGCAGGAGGGTATGGGAATCGGCTGGTTCCGCAGGAGCGCGTCCTGCCTCTTCCAGCATTTGCAGGATGAACAGGTCGATGGGGTTCTTCGCCCACGACTTTTGCTTCACCTCGGGCAAGGCGGGTTTCCCAATGGGCTGAAAGGCCCAGTGAGCATCGGCTTTTTCAACAATCTTGACCTTCAGTTGCGGCGCTTCCTCCAGGAAGGGCAAGGCTCGCTGCGCCTGTGTCGCAATCGTCGCCAGGACACAACAGGTCAAGCCAAACGGTAATCGATGAAGCAAAGATGAAAGCGACCTGAAATTGAATATTTTGATGATCAAAGTTTATAGCGCCCAAGACCCATTTGTGAAGGAATTTCAAAGGCTTGGCCCCGGAATCATTGGCGAAAGAAATTATTCGTAGCGGAAGGTCACCGTGGCGGTTGTGTCAACTGAACTTACGGCCCGGACCCAGTAGGCGGAGAAACCTTCGGGGAACTCGTGCTCGGTCGGAGCGTCCGCCTGAACACTAAAAGTTTCGTAGGGCGCCCAGAGCCCCGTCCCGTCGACGTCGAGCTCGAGAGTGACCTCCGCATCGCGCTTGACCGAGATGGTGACGGACTTGCGATCGTAACCGGTCATCAGGTAGGGCAAGGAGGGCTCGCCTGCTTGCACCTTCGAATTCTTCCAGACCCCACCGACACCGCGTGGTTTCCCCAGCTGCCAGAGGTCGTCGATCACGCCCGCCCAAAGGGAGCATTTTCCATCGACGCTCTTTATGATGCGCTCTCCCTCCTTTCCATTCAGCCCGGTCAGAAAGAGCAGACCGAAGTGGGACGCGTAGTCATGAATCTTCAGGTTGTGGGTGGCAATCGGGCGAATCTTGGCGAATCCCTGAGCATTGCGGGCAGGCAACTCGTAGAAAGTGCCGCCAAAGTTGAACAGGTCGCGCTCGGTGGCCACTTCCCGGCAGACCCGGGCATGGTGAAGATTGGATGCCTCGTGACCGGCGATCTCCGGTTGATCGGCGAACACCGCGACCTCGTATACCCGATTGAAGTCCTCGTCCTTGAACAGGAGACGCAATTGACGCGCCTTTACCGGCTTGTCCATGAGCATGGGGATGATCCAGTTCGTATTTTCGCGGATTTGGCCGCCCGGCAGGATTTTCCACTTCCCATCCGTCTTCGCCTGAAGGTCAAAGTTCTTCGCGGCATGCTGGGGGTCGCGCTTCCAGCCCGAGGCAAGGTAGACGCTGCGAAAGGTCTTCTCCTCGCCTAGGTCAAGCTGCAGCGAACCCGTCCCCTTGACAATCCAGCGCGAATTCTCGGACATGCTGCCGTCGACCGCATTTGCGGCCGCGTACTCTCCATGTGTCCCGCTGGCCGTGACCGTCGCCTTCTTGGCCAAGCTCCGGGAAAGAAGTTCCTCCAGCGTTCGGCCCGATCCCGGTTTTTTCCCAGGCTCGTCCTTGGCGTCATGCCCCGGGCTCATGGGGATGCGATAGCTACTCCCGTCCTCCTCCACGATGGCGGAAGCCGCATCCACCCGAATCTTTGTTTTCGGTTGGGCTCCCTCCGCCACCAGCGCCGCACCCGACTTAGCCCCTCGAGCCAGTTCCAGTCGGTCGTTCAATTCATAGTACGCGCCATCCGCAAGCATGCTCAACACCTTGCGGTTACTCCGGATTATTCCCTTTGACGGCGCCTTTGTCCCAAGGGTTGCGACACCGTCGAAGATCGGTGCGTTTCCCTTTCCGCGCAGGTCCTTGTCACGATAGTGAAAATGAACCGTCGCCTCCTTCACCTCCTCGGCGACCCGCAAGCGAACCCATGCTCCCTTCTCGGTATCCTGGAAGATATGGACCAAGGAATTCTCGACCTTGAACTTCTCCAGCTTCGTCCATTTCCCATCCCCCTTTTTGTCCACTTCCAAGGTGAATGCGACGGGCCCCTTGCTTTCATGCCTGATGACCATCATGCGGTGGTCGTACCCGGAAAACAGGTAGGGATCGCTGACTTGCCCCGCCTCGAGGCCGTGGCGCAGCCAGACTGAGCCGCGCCCGATCGCCGGGCCCAGTTGGTCGATTTTCTCCGCCTCCACGAACCAGAGATTGGAGTTGGACTGGAGCGGCGCTCCCTTGGTGGACTTGAAAGGCCGGTGATTGAGAAACTCCTTTTGAGCGGAGTCGTCGCAACCGAACACGATCCGGCCTTTCCAGCGAGCGAAGTCGCCGATCACCTTGAGGTAATTCGAACGGGGGCCGATGCCGGCGGAATTGGTTTTGGAAAAGCCCTTCGGGAAGCGCCAGAAGGTACCGTGCATGGTGGCGAGGAGGTCATCCTCCCCTATTTCCCGGATGCG
>MDTC01164311.1_pt1 | contig 11294 bp, 11 predicted proteins | sample 811181 | NCBI WGS metagenome assembly MDTC01 (sample SAMN05326644, study PRJNA326480) | marine metagenome | isolation source: seawater | place: Pacific Ocean: North | collected 2011 | reverse complement strand
TTTTAAAAAATAAATAAGGTTTTTTTTTAATTGAGTGGAATCAATATTATCATATTTTCTTAAAATTTCTTTAAACGAATTCATAGAATAAACTTCCTCACTTCCTGGAAGACCCTTAATTACATTATCTCTAATATCATCTTTTTCTAGTTTTGATAAAGAATTAAAATAAATCCTTGCATTTTCAATTTCAGACTCTGAATAATCTTTATTTGCTTTTTCTCTTTTTAGTATAAATAAATCAAAAGCTCTCAGAGCGTCATAATTAAACTCTAATGCATAAGATCCATCTTTTAATTTGAAGTTAAGATTGGTTCTAGTCCAATCTAACACAGGCATAAAATTATAACATATAATCTTTACTCCACATAAAGCTAAATTGGACATACTTTTTTTGTAATTGTCAATTAATTTGGAAAAGTTGCCAGACTTAGTTTTTATATTTTCATGGACTGGAAGAGACTCAACTACATCCCATGTTAAACCAGATTTTTCTATAATTTCTTTTCTTTTTATAATTTCAGAAACTGACCAAATCTTACCATTTGGAATTTGATGAAGAGCATTTACAATTCCTGTTGCTCCAGCTTGTTTTATATCATCTAATGAAACGGGATCATATGGCCCATACCATCTCCAAGTTTGTTTCATTTTAGGAATTATATTTTTCATAATTTATTTTAAATAAAATTTCTGATCATTAACTATTTCACCATCAACTCCATGATGATTAAAAGATATACTTTTTCTATCTAAATTATCTTTAACAATATTAACACTCAAAAAACCTCCTTTTGTTCTTAAAAATTTATGTTCAGCTCTTACTCCTTGCTTAGCTATTTGCCATGCATTAGGTTGATGATCATCTGTACCTGCTCCACAGCAAAATTCCCATAAGTCGGTATCATTATAATTTGTTACGTATTGCCAATGTCTATCTCCGTTACATATGTACAAATTACTATATTTATTTAATTGATTTAAAATTTCTTTTTTTTCAAATTTAAAATTATCATTAGCATGATTATCACTTTTATTATCACGGTCCGGACCCAAGATAGGGTTTGCTGAAATTAAAACTTTGAAAGTTGCTTTTGATTTACTTAATGTATTAAAAAACCATTTTTTTTGATTTCTCCCCCATATAGTTTTTTCTGGACCATCTGGATCTGAATTTCTACTTCTATATTTTCTTGAATCTAACAACCATATTTGAAGGTCTTTTCCCCAGACAATTGTCTTGTAAGATTTTTCATTAGACGGAAACTGTTCTTTATCAAATATTTCTATACCTCTTTCAAAGGTTACATTGCCATAACTCATTCCAGGATATGAATCATTACATAGTGTATCATGATCATCTTTCATGAAATAAGATGTCGTGTTATTATAGAAATCTTTTTGATTAGGAAGAGCAAAAAGTCTGTTCCATTTAAAACGCATTAACGGTTCAGTCATCGCCCAAGGTTGAGGTTTATCATAATACTCTACATCCCCAGTGTGAACATAAAAATCAGGATTCATTTTCCTCATTGAGGGGTAAATCTTGTGTCCATTATCAGAGTCATCTCTTCTGTTAAAATCATGACAAGAAACTATACAAAAGGAAATATTTTTTTCAATATTATCCTCAGGAGGAGTTAAAAAATTTGCAGAAAAAAAGTCTGAAATTCTGGGATTATTTTTATCCTTTCTTGAAAAAAAATTAACTACGTATTTAGTGTTAGAGGAAAGACCAGCCAACTTCCATTGAACAGTATAGTCTTTTTCAGGATCATTAGGTTTCCAATTGATTGTATTTATCTTGGATTTATCATTTTTTGGGTAAAATTCAATTTTAACTTCTCCTTTAGTTCCAACACATGCACCGTGCATATCCTTAATTTTTAAACCAAAAGGAATTTGTTTATTATGAATTTCTTTTGGATTTTTTAATTTACTGAAAAAAGATTTATGATCTTCTTTAGAAATATCGATAAACTTTTCTCCTTTCCAGTTGGCGTTGGGTTTTTTTGTTAATCTTGACCACAATGAAATTGAATTTTGATCAGCCCATCCATTTTTACATCCATTTCCAAAATAAGGCCCATCTGACTTATTTAAAAAGAAATCCTTAGAAATAGACTGATTTGAAATCATAATACCACTAGACATAATTGATGCTTTCTTAACAAAAGATCTTCTCGAGATATTTTTTTTGATTTTCATAAAAAAACTTTTTACGTGTACGTAAACGTAAATATATAACAATGAAATTAAATTTACTAAATTTGATTGATTATAAATATAAAATGACAATAAAAGACATTGCGTTAAAAGCTAATGTTTCGATTGGAACAGTTGATAGAGTTATTCATGGCCGTGGTGGAGTTTCTAAAAAGACAAAAGAAATTATAGAGGAAATAATTAAAGAGAATAATTTTAAAATAAATTTTGTTGCAAGTGCATTAACAAAGAAAAAAAAATATAGAATCGCTAGTCTCATCCCTGACTATGACGATGAAAATATGTTTTGGCGTTCACCTTATCTAGGGATTGAAAAAGCAAGTTCTGAAATTGAAATTTTTGGGTTTAATGTTGTTAATTATAAATATTCACAAACAGATGTTAGTACTTATTTAGATTCATTTAAAAAACTTTTACATACAAATCCTGATGGGGTTGTTATTGTTCCTGCATTTAAAAACTCTACAAAAAATATTCTTAAGAAACTTGATGAATTAAAAATCCCATATTTTTTTTTAAATATCAACTTAAAAGGTTTTAATAATCTTTCATTTATTGGTCAAGACTCTTTTAAAAGCGGATACTTAGCCGGAAAGCTTTTACATACATGTCTTGGAAATAATCCCCAATTTTTAACAGTTAAAATTGCATCTCACTTAAAAAATGATGCAATTCTTAATAGAGTCAAAGGTTTTGAAGAATATTTTTTAGACAAGCAAGTTAAAACTACATCAATAAATGTTGTATTTGAATCCATTAAATTAAAAAAAACAATTTCAAAAAAAATAAATAATATTCTTAACTCAAATCCTAAAATTAGAGGGGTTTTTGTTCCCTCAAGTAGAGTTGGAATTATTTCAAATTTATTAACACAAAAAAATCAACAAAAATTTAAAGTTATAGGTTTTGATACTACGCCAAATAATTTAAAATGCTTAAATAATGATAAAATAACTTTTTTAATTTCACAAAAATCTTTTAATCAGGGATATAATTCAATTATATATATGTCTGATTTTTTATTTAAAAAAATTCTTCCTGAACAAAAAATTTTTTCTCCAATTGAAATTGTTACAAAAGAAAATTTGGAGTTTACAAATAAAAATAAAAGAGATTTTGTAAAGTTTAAACAAGAATGATTTTATAATAAATTCAAATTTTAATATCAGAAAATATTATGATTTTTTTTTTATTAACTGTAGGTATTTAAACAAAATAATTTTAATATTACAGATTAATTTTCGATGTCAAATCAATTCACATTAAATACTGATCAAAAAGCAATTTTAGAAACAGCCAATCAGTTTGGAAAGAAAGAACTTTACCCTCTTTCTGAAAAAATGGATAATGATGAATGGTGGCCTGATGGGATTTTCAAAAAAATGGGTAACCTCGGACTAGTTGGGCTTACAGTAGATCCAAAATATGGTGGTTCTGGAATGACTTATCTTCAAGCCGGTCTAGTTTGTCAAGCATTTTCGAAGTGGAATCACGCAGTAGCTTTAAGTTGGCTTGCTCACGACAATTTATGTTTGGATAATATTTATAGAAACGGATCAGATTTTATTAAAAATAAATATGTTCCCAAGCTTTGCTCAGGTGAATTAGTTGGTTGCTTGGGTCTAACAGAGCCTGGAGCTGGTTCTGATGCACTAGGATCTATGAAAACATCAGCAAAAAAGGAAGGAAAAAATTATATCATAAACGGCAGCAAGACATACATAACTAATGGAGCAATAGCCGATATTATTCTTGTATACGCCAAAACAGATACAAAAAAAAGTAACAAAGGCATATCTGCTTTTGTAGTTGAAACAAAAAGTTTGGGCTTTAATGTTGTTTCCAAGCTAAAAAAAATGGGTTACAGAGGAAGTCAAACTGCTGAAATATTTTTTGACAATTGTAAAGTTCCTGAAGAGAATATGATTGGTAATGAAGGAACCGGACATATTACGATCATGAATGGATTAGATTTCGAAAGGGCTATGATAGCTCCCATATGTTTAGGAATTAGTCAAAGAGCCTTAGAAATATCAATTGAGTATGCTAAAATTAGAGAACAGTTTGGAAAACCTATCTCAAGTTTTCAAATGATTCAGTCTAAAATTGCTGATATGTATACTTGGGTTGAGGCCATAAAATCCATGGTTTACAGCGTACTATCAGAATGTGACAACATTGACAAAAAACTTGCAGGAAAAGGTAAAATCCACATCAATACTTCGGCATCTGTAATGTTTGCTTCAACCACATCAAATAAAGTACTTAATGAAGCTGTTCAAATTCATGGTGGAATGGGTTACATGTGGGAAAGTGAAATTAATAGACTATATAGATCTATTAAATTATTAGACATTGGTGCCGGCACAACCGAAATTCGAAAAAAAATTATTGCAGAAGGTCTTCTTCACTAAAATGAAAAAATCATTTTTTTTTTGTTTATTATTTTTTTGTGCTGTTTTATCATGCTCTGAGAATATTGAAAAAGAAATTGAATCCAATGAACAAACAAAGGATTCTTTTGTTGTCGGTTATTTACCATTTTGGAGGTTTGAACTCGAAAATCAAATAGATTTTTGCAAATTAACTCATTTAAATTTGGCATTTGCAAACCCCGATGCTTCTGGAAACATCATCATGCCAAATATAGGAACTGTTGTCTCCAATGCTAAATCTGAAAATCCAAATATTTTAATTTCGATTTCTCTAGCTGGTGGAGTTTTAAACGATGAGCAGGCAAAGAACTGGTCAAATTTAATTGATAACCCTGAAAATGTTTCCTCTTTAGTTTCTAACATAGTTAATTATGTAGTAGATAATAACATTGATGGGGTTGATGTTGATTTGGAATGGCAAAATGTAACATCTGGATATAGTAATTTTGTTATTAAACTTAATTCTGAGCTTGAAAAGCATTCAAAAATAATAACTGCGGCTCTTCCCGCAACAACAAGATTTAATAATATTTCAGATGAAGCTATAGCTGTATTTGATATGATACACATTATGGCTTACGACTTTACTGGACCGTGGAATCCTAACAATGCTGGACAACACAGTTCTTATTCACATGCTTTGCAATCGATTGATTTTTGGACGAATTCTGTGGGGATCTCACCAACTAAATTGACTTTGGGGCTACCTTTTTATGGCTATGATTTTTCTAATTCAAATAATGTCACTGCATTTACCTATTCAAGTATGGTTGCGTCTGATCAAAATTATGCTGATGTAGACAATGTTGGTTTAAAATTTTTTAATGGTAGACCTACAATAAAATCTAAAGTGAAATTAGCATCTGAAAAAGTTGGTGGTGTCATGGTATGGGAACTTGGCCAAGATAATTTTGGAGATCTAAGTCTATTAAAAACAATTCATGATGAATTCTCAAATCTTGGCGTAGAAACAACTAAACTTTGTAAATAAAAAACTCGTTTTAGTTAAAAAATTATTTAACAATTAATTGTCCACGCATCAATTGGTAATGAGCCGGAAACGTACAAATAAAAGTGTAAATTCCGGTTGATGGAGCTTCAAATGTTATACTAGTAGTTTCTCCTCCTCCAATTAGTTCAGTATAAGCAATCATTTCATTACCCTCAGGAATATATTCTTTTTCATTTGCCTCCACTGCTCTTTGTGCAAAATCATCAACATCAACACCGCTTTTTAGTAAAACAAAGTTATGGCCCATGATCATTTTATTCCCTCTTCCAGTGTGATTTAAAGTTAGAGTAACTTTTTGACCAGGGGATGCAGAAAGAACTTTTTTATCAAATTGCATTTGATCGTTAGAATTTAAAATCAAACTAATTTCATTGACCTTTGTTGTTTCAGCTTTATTTGAATCTGAAACTGATTCTTTTTTGGGTGGATTATCACAACCAAATAACACAAACACACTAAAGAAAAAAAGGATATATTTCATTATTGAAAATTTAAATTAAGACCAACAAATTTACAATAAGTTTAAATAAATCAAAATCAAAAAACATCCCTTTTAGTATGTGTTATTATTTTTCAATATATTCGCAAAAAAAAAAGAAACAAAATGAAAAAATATTTATTTACGTTAATAATTATTGGGTTTACTTTTAATGGGTATTCACAACTGTGGATTGAAAATGTTTCATGCAGTAAAAAGGCCTCTGAAATAGTAAACCAAGCAATAACACACTTATCAAATTTAGAGCATTTAATGGCTGTTGGAATGGCAGATGCGGCTCTTGTTGTTGACAAAGATTGTGACTGTGCAAAATTGGTTTCTGCAGCAGCAGCAAGCAATAATAATAATTGGGGATCAAGAGCTTCAAAGCTTCAAGATATCAATACTAATAATTTAAATGACATTGAAAAAGCATGGTTTATGCTTTTATCAACACCTAATAATAAGTTTAATGAAGCTTCTCAAAAAGCATTAAAGATTCACCCAGAAAGTGCTTTAATCAATTGGTTAGCTACCCGTTATGACAATTTTGAGGGAATGAAAAAATTTAGTGAAAAATTTCCAGATGTTTCTGCTAGCGCATACAATGCAATGGCATATGAATACGCTAGAAATGGTGATTATGATTCAGCATATGATGCAATTTTCAAATCCCTTAGTTTACACGACGGCTCAAATGCAAAAGATTCCAGAGCTGAAATCGCTGCAATGGAGGGAGATTATGCAAAGGCTGTAAATAGTCAACTACAAGCATATGCTGTAGCACCTTTTGCATCTCCTTATTATGAAAACTTGGTTATTTATTCCAGAAATCGTAATAAAGAAGGCTTAATAAATGGTCTCAAAGAAGCACAAATTGCAGTTCAAGATGCAGTAGAAAACCAAGATCTAGAGGAATGGAAAAAATATATTAGCGATGATATGGTAGTAACTGCAGGAGATTCTAATTTAAGTGAATTTTACGATCAAACAGAAGAAAAGTTTTTAGAAGAAACAAATTTTACGTGGAATGAATTTGAGTTGAAAGACATTGATGTTCGTTTGACACCCGATATGTCAACAGCAATTCTGACATTTTATGCAAAAGGTTCTTTTACTATGAACGAAAGTAAGGAGGAGGTAGATTACAGTACAAGAGCTTCAGCTGTTTGGATTGCTACAAGTACCGGTTGGAAAATGGTGCACACAAATTACGCTCCATATGGTGGAGCTGGAATTCCCAACTAATAAATAAAACCTCCAATTTAATTGGAGGTTTTTTATTTTGAAGCTTTTCTGTTTTCAATAAAACTTTTAATAAAAAAAATTAAAGCTGTTATTGATGATATAATCATCGCAGAAACTCTTCCAACAGCAATATCATTTCCCCTTTCTACTGCACCTTTTAGAGGCATAAATAGACCTACTAGACAAATAAAAGTTGCCAAAACTGCTATATGTGCAATAACTTTGTTTTGATTTTTAATACCATTATTACATAACAGTAAAACGACTCCAAATATTACTGGAATTAATGCTGTTAATGATTTACCATCTCCATTAAAATAACCCCAACCACCAACTGCTATTAGTATTGCTGAATTCAAAAGATTTGCTTTTGTTGCATTCATAGAAAAATATTTAATTTTAAAAATACGAGAATAAAGTTAGATACCATTTATAAAATCAGAAAATGAATCACTAAAACTAAGACCTCTAGATGTTCTAGTTATTGAAATTTTCTTAAATCCAGATAAACCCCAAAGTAAAAACTCGCACATAAAATTTAAATCTTTTGGATTTAAATCTTTAATTTGTTTCTTAACAAAATTCTTTAAAACATTTATTGTTTTGAAGGTATCATCATAGGATTTGTTATCAAGATTTTCATCAATAAAAAGTTCATTATCTTTGAACCAGTTCTTAATCTCAGCATAAGGATCCACATCTCCCTCTTTATTTAATTTTTTTATTTTGGGAAAAAATTCATTAAAAAAAGTTTTACAAGATTCAATAATTAATAATCTGGAGATCTCTATAGCACCTTCCTGCTCACCCTCATAAACTAACTCAATTTTACCATTAATGGAAGAAACTACAGCATTAAAATCGGTCATTCTTACTGAGGTTTTAGTTTCATTATTAATCAATATCCTTCTTAAACATGAACTCATTAAGTTTTCATAAGCTGAAATACTCAATCGAGCACTGACTCCACTTTTTGAATCCACATAAACACTTTCACGTGCCTCAAAACTAATCTGCTCAATAAGGTTCTTCGCAAGCTCAGGAACATATATGTTATCATAGTTATCTAGCTTTGATTCTTGATTAGTTATTTTTTTTGCAATCTCTAAATTTTTTGGATAATGTGTCATAATCTGAGAACCTATTCTATCTTTCAAAGGAGTAACAATACTTCCTCTGTTTGTATAGTCCTCAGGATTTGCAGTGAATACAAATTGTAAATCGATAGGTAATCTCATTTTAAAGCCCCTAATTTGAATTTCTCCCTCTTGTAATATTGAAAAAAGAGCAACTTGAATTCTGGCTTGTAAATCGGGGAGCTCATTTAAAACAAAGATGGACCTATGTGCCCTGGGAATCATTCCAAAATGAATTACCCTTGGATCTGAATATGACAACCTTAAACTTGCTGCTTTGATGGGGTCGATATCTCCTATCAGGTCTGCAACTGTGACATCTGGTGTTGCAAGCTTCTCATAAAACCTATCACCTCGATGTACCCACTTAATTGGAGTCTGATCTCCAAGCTCATTTACTTTATTTTTTCCAAAGAAAGATATTGGATTAAGAGGGTCGTCATTTATGTCAGATCCAGAGATCACTGGAATCCATTCATCTAGTAAATTTATTAGTTGTCTTGCGATTTTGGTTTTGGCTTGTCCTCTGAGTCCCAGTAAATTTATATTGTGTCCAGAAATAATTGCTCGTTCCAGATCAGGAATTACTGTGTCTTCATATCCATGAATACCCTCAAAAGACGGAATATCTTTAGATAAGTTTACTTTCAAATTACTAATCATTTCCTCTTTGATAGTTTTTGAAACGTATTTTGATTTTTTTAAATCACCTAATGTTTTTACTTTTTCAGTCATTTTACAATCTTTTTTTTCTGTTTTTTTCATAATCTTCAAAAATCATTTCACCTAAGCCTTTAAGTCCTGTGTAAAATGCCTTTCCATTGTTTGTTTTGGTAAACTCCTGAACGAATCTTTTCAGATACGGATCTTGTGCAATCATAAAAGTTGTAATTGGAATATTTAGTCTTCTAGCAATTTGAGCCATATTATAGCATTTATCAACAATGTGGGAATCCAAACCATTACTATTTTTATAATAACTACCATCTCTAAGTTTTAAACAACTAGGCTTACCATCAGTTATCATAAATATTTGTTTATTCGAATTACGACTCCTTCTTAAAATATCAATAGCGAGCTCTAATCCTGCTACAGTGTTCGTATGGTATGGACCTACTCTCAAATAAGGAAGTTCTTGGATTGATATCGGTCTGGCATCATTACCAAAAACTATGATATCCAATTTGTCTTTAGGATATCTTGTGGTTATGAACTCAGAAAGGGCCATAGCTACCTTCTTAGCTGGTGTAATTCTGTCCTCACCATATAAAATCATACTGTGACTTATGTCAATCATCAAAACAGTACTCATTTGAGCTTGGTGATACTGGTCATTAACAACAAGATCATCTTTAGATAATTTAAATTCACTTATTCCGCTTTGTATTTGAGCATTTTTTATGCTTTCAGTAATTGAAATTTTTTCAATTGAGTCTCCAAACTCATAAGACTTTAAATCCCCTGAATCACTTTCACCAATACCTGATTGGTTGGAATTGTGATTTCCACTTCCTGCTCTTTTCATTTTTCCAAAAATTTGTTTAAGTGCGTGTTGCCTTAAAAGCATTTCTGTTTTTGCTGTGAGACCAATTCCAGTACCTTGTTTTACATCTAAGTCCTTTTTAATATATCCTTTTTTTAAAAGATCATCAATGAAATCTTCCATTTTATAATCATCTGTTGTTAAAACAAATTCTTTATCAAGTTCTTTAAGCCAATCTATGGCTTCTTCAAAATCTCCAGATGTATAGGTAATTAATTCCTTAAATACATCAAAAAGTTTTTCAAATGGTGTTTGGTTTTTTGGAGTATAGTTTTTAAATAAAAAACCTGATTGTTTTAGAAAATCCATTTATTTTAAATTATTTAGATGATGAAGTATGATCACTAACAATTAACCATTTTTTATTAATTTTTTTCCACACAAGTGTAAAATATCCTGAGCTGTCGCCGCTGGATCTTTTTAATTGATATTCTCCAATCATTAAAGCAACATCAAGAGATATTGATTTTATGTTTTTTACAACGAAACTAAGATTACCCATAATTTCTTTTGATGGATAACTTTTTTTATACTTCTCTTTAGTTTCATTCCAACCATATACAGGACCATTTGATCCAGAAAAAACAAGAAAATCAGATTTCAAATATCCTTCCATAAATGAATCAACATCTCCTTGATTCCAGGCTTTTTCTTGCATCGACATGACTTTCATGATATTTAATGAATCACTTTCAGTGATATTACTTTGTGAAGACAAATAAAATGAAAGACTAAATATAGAAACGTTCAAAAATAGTTTCGAAAGGTTCATTAAAATTATTTTCCGTTTTGAATTGGGTCAGTATCAGGCATCAATTTATTTAGTATTGTGTAAACTGGGCAAAATTTGGTTATAGGACTTGCAATTTGTAAAACGGCAACAGCAACTGCAATGTAAATCCAATTCAGTCCGAACTCGCTGGCTAATAAAATTGATCCTATATTTAAGAGTCCGACTATTCCATCATGTACTCTAACTTTTATTATATTTTTATCAGTATTCATGTTAATAAATTTTAATTAAAAGTAATTGATTAGAATTTATAATTCAATAGTAATGTTTACTAATTTTTGATTGTTAATAATTATGATCTATGGTTTTTCCTTATGGACCTATATTATTAAAAAAAAATACATACCTTAAAGTATCTTTTAAAACAACAACTAAATACCTATGAATCAAAAAGTTAAATCAGAAAAAACTCGTGAACTTATA
>MDTC01013349.1_pt1 | contig 11294 bp, 7 predicted proteins | sample 811181 | NCBI WGS metagenome assembly MDTC01 (sample SAMN05326644, study PRJNA326480) | marine metagenome | isolation source: seawater | place: Pacific Ocean: North | collected 2011 | reverse complement strand
TTCGCCTTCGCCTTCGCCTTCGCCTTCGCCTTCGCCTTCGCCTTCGCCTTCGCCTTCGCCTTCGCCTTCGCCTTCGCCTGCGTCATCGGAGCCGCCGGAGTCCTTTTCGCCACCGTCGGAACAAGCGGAAATAGAAAGAGTCAAGCCCAAACCCAACGAAACCATCAACAACCGATTCATCATAGAGTACCTCTATATTTGAGTGCGCACGCACCATATCACCTTCCCGCGGATGTGTTGCCCCGCCGTCCGGAGCCACCAGCCCTACCGATTGCGGGATACCGCGCTGATGATGTTTACTCGTCGCCACGACAAGCCTGTACCTGAGGTATGCAGATGATCCGTCTGTTGGTCCTTTTGATGACCGTGTTCTCTACGAGTTGTTTCGTCGAGTCACGCACGGCCATCGCAGCTCCCGGCTCCAATCCATCTGCGACATCGAGGCCAAAAAATACCCAACTTCCAAAACGAAGACGGGCCAAGAGCGCAAAACAGTCGCCCGCACGCAGAGGGTTTCAGAAACGGCGAGAAGATGTCTCCCTCTCCACCGCAACGCTCCCTCAAGAGATCTCATTTGTGGGAAAGCTCCTCAAGCAGAGGGCGTACCGGGCCATTTTGACCAAGGCGAACCGCCTGCTTGCATCCGATCCCGTCAACAGCAACCTCCACGCGGCGCGCATCGTGGGCTGTCGACACTTTGGTGACCATGCCTGCATTGCACAGAGCTACGATGAAGCGAAGCCTTCCACAGCCCTCGACCTGCTGAGAGAAGTGGCCCGAGCCGATGCACTCCGCCATACCGGGCAAGCGCAAGAGGCAGCACGCATCCGTCGCGCGCTCTTCGTGGAGAATGCACGCCCGCAAAGGCGAATCACTCTACTCACCGAGCTCGCACTCGACCTCCTGGCCGCAAGTCAGCTCGAAGACGCCCACGACACGGCCTGGCAAGCCATCGCACTCGACCCGGAATCCCCCGACGCCTGGGCATTGGTCGCACGAGTCGAAGCCGCCACCGGTCGGTTCGAAGAAGCGGAGTCCTATCTCTGGCTGGCGGACCGGCTCGGCAGGCCTTCCCTTCCCCTCGCCATCGCCCGCACCGAAGTGCTGGTTTCGAGCGGCGACCCCCACGAGGCCGTCACTGCAGCGCTCCGTCCGACCATCATCCAGCGGAAGTCACTGGAACACACCATCCTTCGCTATCGCGCCTTCCTGGCGACGGGTCTGTATGCCGAGGTTCTCGACGACGCCCACGAAACCACATGGCGACTCGGCAACGAGCTGTGGCATCCCCACCTGATGGCAGCGGTCGGTGAAGCTCTTGCTCTCGATGGTCAAGCCGAAGAGGCAGGCGCACTGGCGGTTCGTCTGGCGGCGACATGTCCCGAGTCTGCGCCCGCACAGGCGGCCGCACAAGCGATCCATCGCCACCTGGCATCGTCACAATCCCATCCCTGAGTTCACCTCCGGGTCTCTCCGCCTCCGTGCAAGCCTGGCCAGTCGGCACCCCTCCCGCACGGCCGATCAAGGCGCTTGGCGCACCAACCCATCCAACGCCATCTCCTTCGATGCCATGTGACGTTTGCATCGAAACGAAGCCTCACCCGAAACTGCGAGAGTGCAGACGACGACTGCACCCGTACGGATGGTCGTATGTACGCGTTTTTGTGGCGTCCTGGTAATGCCGCCTCACCACCAACCGCATACGCGATAACGAGGCCGTCGCCCCGTCTGGAGGTCCCGTGAATCGTCCCCAGCTCACCCGCGCCCGGGTTGCCGCTCTCTTTGAGCTGCCCTTCAACGACCTGCTGTTCCAGGCCGCCACGGTCCACCGGCAGCACTTCGACCCCAACGCCGTGCAGCTGTCTCAGCTGCTGTCCATCAAGACGGGCGCCTGCCCTGAAGACTGCTCCTACTGTCCCCAGTCGGCACGCTTCAAGACCGGACTCAAGCGGGAGCGCTTGATGCCCGTGGAAAAGGTCCTCGAAGCCGCAAAATCCGCTCGCGACGGTGGCGCCACCCGCTACTGCATGGGTGCTGCTTGGCGAAGCCCGCGAGACAAGGACGTCGAGCAGCTCATCAAGATGGTCGAAGGCGTTCGGGCTCTCGGCCTCGAGACCTGCGTTACCGCCGGGATGCTGTCCGACAACCAGGCCCAGCAGCTGTCGGAGGCCGGGCTGGACTACTACAACCACAACCTCGACACCGCACCCGAGAACTACGGCAACATCATCACCACCCGCACCTACGCCGACCGCCTCAACACCCTGCGGGCTGTGCGCGAGTCGGGCATGAAGGTCTGTTCCGGCGGCATTGTGGGAATGGGCGAAGAGCGCAAGCATCGAGTAGGCCTGCTCGTGGAGCTGGCCAACATGCCGGTGCCTCCCGAGAGCGTGCCCATCAACATGCTCGTGAAGGTGCCCGGCACCCCCCTTGCCGACACTCCCGATCTCGACCCTATCGAGTTTGTGCGCACCGTCGCCGTGGCTCGAATTTTGATGCCCACAAGCCATGTGCGCCTGTCGGCCGGTCGAGAGCAGATGACCGACGAGCTGCAGGCCTTGTGCTTCTTCGCCGGTGCAAACTCCATCTTCTGCGGTGAAAAACTCCTCACCACCGACAACCCCGGCAACCGCGACGCAGCGCTGTTCGAAAAGCTCGGTCTGCACCCCGAGCCCCGCAGCTGCCCGGCCCATCCCGCGCCTGCCGCAGACTCGACCCCACCCGGGTCGCCCACCGCATGAAGGCACTGGTCGACGGGCCACTGCCCCAGTGGTTGCATGACGGGCTGCGGCATGTGTGGCAGCCCTACACCCAACACCAGACCGCACCGCTGCCTGCCCCTGTGGTGGCCGCAAGAGAGTCACGCATCCAGCTGGCCAGCGGCCGGTGGCTGATCGACGGCGTGGCCAGCTGGTGGACCGCCGTACATGGCCACGCGCACCCCCATCTCACCGCCGCAGTGCACGCCCAGCTCGACCGCCTGCCCCACGTGATGTTCGGCAGCGTTGCCCACGAGCCCGCCAGCACGCTGGCCTGCCGTCTCGCCCAGCTGCTGCCCGGCGACCTCGATCACGTATTTTTCGCCGAGTCCGGCAGCGTGTCGGTGGAAGTGGCCATGAAGATGGCCGTGCAGTACCACCTCAACCAGGGTGAGCGACGCACTCGCTTTCTGGGCTTCCATCACGGCTACCACGGAGACACCCTCGCCACGATGAGCGTGTGCGACCCAGACCGGTCCATGCACGCCCACTTCGCGGGCTTCCTGCCTGCACAGCTACACGCCGCCCTGCCCACCGATAGCGCCTCGCTCACCGCCCTCGAGCGGCTCCTCGAAGCCCACCACACCTCGCTGGCCGGCATCATGGTCGAGCCCCTCGTGCAAGGCGCGGGCGGATTCCGCATGCACGGACCCGAGGCCCTTCAGCACCTGCGTCGCTTGTGTGATCGGTACGGTCTGCTGCTCATCTTCGATGAAATCGCCACCGGCTTCGGTCGCACCGGTTCCATGTTTGCCTGTGAGCAAGCCGGCGTGGTTCCCGACATTCTCACCCTGTCCAAGGCCCTCACCGGCGGAGTAATGCCGCTCTCGTGCGCCGTGGCCCGAACGCCAATCTTCGAAGCCTTCCAGTCACAGCGGGCGGACCACGCCCTGATGCACGGTCCCACCTTCATGGCCAACCCGCTCGCCTGCGCCGCGGCCAATGCCTCGCTCGACCTCTTCGAGACCGAGCCCAGGCTGGAGCAGGCCCGAGCACTCGAGGCGTGGTTCACCGAGGACCTCCGGGGCGTGGAGACGATGCCAGGAGTGGTCGAGGTGCGAGTGAAGGGTGCGGTGGCGGTGATTGAGGTCGAGGCGCTGGCAAGCCAGGCCGAGCTGATGCGCATCGGAATGGCACAAGGCGTGTGGCTTCGGCCCTTCGGAGGGTGCATCTACGCCACACCGCCGCTGGTGTTGTCGCGAGCCGAGGCTGGCCAAGTTGCCGGCGCCATGCGGTCGATGGCGGAGGCTTGCGATCCTGCCAGGCGCCTGTGAGGGGCCACCTACGCTTGCGCTTCGCCACAAGCCAAGAGCGTCGGATCCAAACGCTGGGGCCAAGCATGAAGCAACCACCCGCACGCCCGTGCCGCAAGTGCTTGCGCCCACCTTGGGGCGGGGTGCCGCTCGAGAGCGAGCTCACTCGATGAGGCCTCAGCCACTGGGATACCTGTCCGCATCTGCAGGTTTGCAGGCGAGGATGCCATGGACGAGTTGAGGTCAGCACTGGAAGCAATCGAGGCACGGACCTCCTCGCTATGTGTCACGCTCGAAGACATCCGCCCGAAGAAGCGTGAGCTCCGATGGTTTGCTGAGCGGCGTGCCCTGGCGGCTCGCTCTCGAGTGCACAAGGGTGCAACAGACGCCTTAAACCACGCCGCAACCATGATTGGCTACTTCGACGGATACGATGCCCGTGGGGCATTCCAGGCGCGGACCGGCGCACTGTCCGTGTCGATGTCTGTGCACAACCTGAGCGGACTACTGGACTACATGCTCTGGGTGATGTCGGAGCTGCTGGACGTGGTCCGAGCGCTTCAGGCACGCAAGACCCTAGAAATATGTCCCGGGGGACCGACGAAGCCCGGACCTCTGCGCACCGCAGCGGTCTGTCAGGCGCATCTCCACAGCCTTGAGCAGCGTGCCTGTGCAGTGGTTCTCAGCGTCGCAACCGATGAAGACCTCCGCGCTCGGATCAGCCGTCGCATGCAGTCGTGAGCTCACCCGTGCCCACAGAGGCACACCGAGACGGCGTTCGCCAGGGGTGAGGAGCAACCCCGGGTGCACTCAGGCTGCTGTGGGGAGGATGCCGGTCTCGAAGATGCTGCGAAACGCAGCCATCGAACGCTTCAAAGCACCCATCGAGTACGGAGCCACGGTGACCTTGCACCGGCGGATTTCGCCCTCGAATGTGCCGTTGGACATCCTCTGGGCGACGATGGCGTTGGAGGCTTGAGCCGCCCCAAGATCGCGTTTCACCTGAGGGGCAAGTCCATTCAAAGCACCCTGAAATTCACCGCGGCTCCGGTCCATCCCAGATGCAGACGACGACGCCTGAATCGGGTGCATCTGCACATCGCCGCTTCGCCCCGAGTTGCGGGAGACACGACGGCTGCGCTACCCTCTCGCAGCTTGGGCACCGTTGGTGGCAGTTTGCTTCTTCCGGGCCGCAGTCCGGATCTGAGAGCGCAGATGACCACCCCCCTCCTGAAGATCGAAAACCTACGGACCTACTTCCACACCGACGCTGGCGTCGTGAAGGCGGTCGACGATCTCACAGTACAGGTGATGCCTGGACAGACTCTGGGCATCGTGGGGGAGTCTGGCTCCGGTAAGTCCGTGACCAGCCTCTCCATCATGCAGCTCCTCCCGAAGCAGACCGCTCGGCTCGAGGCGGGCTCGCGGGTCATCTTCGCGGGCGAGAACCTCGTGGAGTCTTCCGAAGCCGACATGCGCCGAATTCGTGGTGCATCGATCTCCATGATCTTCCAGGAACCCATGACCTCACTCAACCCGGTGTACACCACCGGCGATCAGGTCATGGAAGCCATCCTGCTGCACCGGGGCGTGGAAGAAGACGAAGCCCGGCGCCAGACCATCGAACTCTTCCGCGAAGTGGGCATTCCCGACCCCGAAGAGCGCATCCACATGTATCCCCACGAGATGTCTGGGGGACAGAAGCAGCGGGTCATGATCGCCATGGCTCTGTCGTGCAACCCCAAGCTCCTCATCGCCGACGAGCCCACGACCGCGCTCGACGTGACCATTCAAGCCCAGATCCTCGACCTGATGCGCAAGCTTCGCGACGAGCGCCAGATGAGCATCATCTTCATCACCCACGACCTGGGTGTGATTGCCGAGATTGCCGATGAAGTCGCGGTCATGTATCGAGGCAAGCTGGTCGAATACGGACACATCGAAGGCATCTTCACCAATCCACAGCACCCCTACACCAAGGGCCTCCTCGCCTGTCGCCCGAAGCTGGAGGGCACCGACAAGCGACTGCCGACCGTGCCCGACTTCATGGACACCATCTACCAGCCTGATGGCAGCTACATCGTAGAGGAACGACCCATCGACGACGCCTGGCTCAAGCGCATGGCCAGCGATGGGCGCGAGCGACACCTCGACCCGCTCTCTCGGCTGGGCGAGCTCGGGTATGCCAATCGCCCCGAGGACTACCGAGACGGAACCACCTTCGTGCCCGAGAATGAAGCTCCGATCCTGCGGATCACCGATCTGGAGATGCACTTTCCTGTGCGCAAGGGACTGTTCAGTCGCGTGGTCGACCACGTCCGCGCTGTGGATGGCGTGTCCTTCGACCTGTACCGGGGCCAGACCCTGGGGTTGGTCGGCGAGTCCGGCTGCGGAAAGACCACCACTGGGCGGGCCATCATGCGCCTCATCGATCCCACAGGTGGACGTGTGGAGTTCAAGGGAGTGGACATCACCACGATGGGTCAGCGAGAGCTGCGGCCGTATCGACAGAAGTTCCAGATCATCTTCCAAGACCCCTACGGCTCCCTCAACCCCCGCAAGACCATCGAACGAACCATCATGGAGCCGATGGAAGTGCACGGTCTCGGCACCGGACTCGACGACCGCCGCAACACCGTGCTCGAGCTGCTGGAGAAGGTGGGACTGCCCGGCCGGCAGTACCTCAACCGCTATCCACACGAGTTCTCTGGGGGACAGCGGCAGAGAATCTGCATCGCCCGCGCGATCGCGGTCCGACCCGAGCTCATCGTCTGCGATGAGTCGGTCTCGGCCCTCGATGTGTCCGTGCAAGCCCAGGTATTGAACCTGCTCAAAGACCTGCAGGCCGAGTATGGACTCACCTACATCTTCATCAGCCACGACCTCTCCGTGGTGAAGTTCATGAGCGACATGATGGCGGTGATGAATGGGGGCAAATTCGTGGAGTACGGACCGAGCGAGTCCATCTACATGCAGCCCAGAAAGGACTACACCCGCCGGCTCATCGACTCGATTCCCCGCGACAGCATCGCGCAGATCCAACGCCGCCAGCAGCAGCGCCAGGAAGCGAGCGAGCGGTGGCAGGCAAGCGCGCCCTAGCGGCTGCAGCTCGTTGCCCACACTTTCCGGTCGTCTCGAAACGAGCCGGCGCCGGCCGCCATCAAGATAGCCCCGAGTCACTCGTCGTCTTTGACGATCGCTGACCCTTGTCCATAGTATGTACCGTGGACTCGATGCTCCACATCCCAAAGCCAGAACGGATTGTCATGCACTTCAGATACCATCTCCCCCTCGCGTTGCTTTTCTTGGAACCTCTCGCACCGTCTGCAGCCCTGGCCAGCAGCTCCGGAAAGACCCGTTCCTCGTCTGGCTGCGGCAGTTGTCATGGCAGCTCGTCCTCGTCTTCAACGAGCGTCACGTTCAGCACATCGTCGACCGAGGTCACTGCCGGCGACACCATCGAGATTACCTTTGTGGTCGCGAACAGCTCCAAGAGCGGCTTCGGGCTCAACGTCGACGCCACTGGCGGTAGCTTCAGCGCCGGCACGGGCACCCAGGTGTCCAGCGGCGAAATCACCCACAACGGCACCCAGACATCGGGCACCTTCACCTTTGACTGGACGGCCCCCAGCACACCCGGAACCTACACCCTCTCGGGCGCCGGCAACGCCGTCAACCGAAACGGCGGAACCAGCGGCGACTCCTGGAACGTCGCCAGTGATCTCGACATCACGGTCTGCGCCGACTCCGATGGAGATGGGGTCAACACCTGCGATGGCGACTGCGACGACTCCGACTCGAGCGTGTATCCGGGCGCCTCAGAGATCTGTGACGGAATCGACCAGGACTGCGACAGCTCGATCGACGAGGGACTGCCCACCTTCAACTACTACATCGACTCCGATGGAGACGGCTACGGCGACAGCTCCGTCAGCGTGTCGGACTGCGACAGCACAGCACCGACTGGCTACTCGAGCTCCAGCGACGACTGCGACGACTCGGACGCGAGCGTGAATCCCGGCGCCACAGAGACCTGTGACGGGGTCGATGAAGACTGCGACAGCTCGATCGACGAGGGGCTGCCGACGTTTGACTTCTACACCGACGGCGACGGCGACGGCTACGGGGCCGGCTCGGTAAGCTACTCGGACTGCGACAGCGCCGCGCCATTCGGCTTCGCCGAGACCAACGACGACTGTGACGATGCGAATGCGTCGACCTACCCGGGCGCCACGGAACAGTGCGACGGAATCGACAACGACTGCGACTCAACCGTGGACGAAGACGTGGTCGACGTGGACTGGTACCCAGACACGGATGGCGACAGCTACGGCTCGAACAGCGGCAGTCCGGTGAGCGACTGCCTGCAGCCTACTGGATACGTCGAAGACAACACCGACTGTGACGACGGTGACGGGGCGGTGTATCCCGGTGCCGACGACGCCTGGTACGACGGAGTCGATGCCAACTGTGCCGGTGACAGTGACTTCGACGCAGATCTCGACGGCTTCGACTCCGAAGCGGAACTGGAAGAGGGCGACGACTGCGACGACACCGATCCCGACATCAACCCCGACGCGGAAGAAATTCCCGATGATGGGGTCGACCAGGACTGCGACGGCGCGGACGAGAGCTCCGATACCGGCGATGACGGTGGCGACGACGGTGGCGACGACGGTGGCGACGACGGTGGCGACAACGGTGGCAGCGACGACGGCGGCAGTGATGACGGCGGCGACGGTGGCAGCGACGACGGCGGCGACGGCGGCGGTATGGGCGACGGCGGCAGCGACGACGGCGGTGGCGAGACCAAGGACGAAGGCGGCTGCTCGACGGTCACCGCGACACCCGTGACATGGGGTGCCTGGTTGGCGCTCGGACTCGGTGCGGTCCTGCTTCGTCGGCGTCGACAGGACTGATCGCGGACCAAAGGCCCCAGGCGATGCTCAGAAAGCCGCCCGGGTCGACGTCAGCGGGGCCGGATGCAGGTGGTTCACCCCCACTGTCGGGGGCGACCACGCTCCCGCCACGCTCGGTCGCAGCGCAGCTCAGTAGACCTCAAGCTCGATCTTCAGGTAGTCGGTATAGTAGTAGTACGTACCGTAATAGTACAGCGGGTAGTTGTAGATGCCGTAGGTACCGACCACCGTGTCGCCGGTCCGGGTGGCAGTCATGAGCGGAACCCAGGGTGCATACGTGTACTCGTAGCCGCTCCGCAAATAAAGCATCGGGCTCGAGAAGTAGCTGGGATTCCCTGCGAAGGCGAAGTCCTGGTCGAAGTCCTCGTCGTATAGATTGCAGGTTGTGGTGGAGGCGGAGCTGCTGTCGAGCACCCAAGTGCCCGAGAACCCGAAGTCGCAGGCATCACACAGATCGGTGATGGGGTCGCCCTCGAAGACATAGCCGAGCTCGCAGGCGAACACACCGGGTGAGGTGCTCCCGATGTCACGTGCGTGGTACAGCGTCGCGTCGACACCCGCATACTCCACATAGGTCTCGCAGCCTTCGTCGGTGCAGGTGAAGAACTCTTCATCGCCATAGGTGTACTCGTTGGTCGCGGCGCTCCCGTTGTCGATCGTGTACACGTCGACCGGGAGGTTGTCATCCCTGCCAGCCGGTGTGCCCCAGTCGGTGTCGAAAGACGTGGCAATCGTGTCTCCGTACACCGACAGTGCGCCGTAATCCGAGGCACTCAGACCCGTCACGGCACTGTCCGCGATCACGAAATCTACCGGCTGGCCAAATGGAGACGCTGCGTAGAATCCGGCGCGATCTGCGAAGCCTTCATCGAAGACCGACCCTTGGATCTCTACCGTGGCCGGCGTGTAGAACCCGAGAACGTATCCGTAGGCGGCCGTTTCAGCGTAGGCATCGGTCGAAGTGCAGTCGGTGATGACGGCATCGCCATCGAACACCATCAGGTCGCCACCATAGTCGGCCCCGTTGTTGTCGAAGGTGGAGTCACTCACATTGACGGTGCCGCCGTAGACATGGATCGCACCGCCGTTGTAGCCAATATTATCGGACAGGATCGAGTCCGAGATGTTGACGGTGGACCCGCTTCCGACGTTGACCCCCCCACCGAGCTCACCGGCGCTCGATGCCGAAGAGCGGACCTGGCCATTGGTGATGTTCAGCGCGGAGAGATCGACCATGTTGCCCGCTGCGACTGTGATGACCGGACCGACTCCACCGCCATCCAGCGAGGTGTACTCCGCACCGTTGACGCTCGTGAAGTCGACCCCTGCATCGATGTCCAGGTTGACCATGTAGGAACCATCGCAGAGCACGTAGCTGCCGTCTGCGGTGATGGACAAGCTCCCGGTGAAGGTCGCGCTGACATCGGTGGTGCTGCCCGCGGTATCGGTGAAGGACACCATGCCGTCTTCACTGGTGGCAGCATCGCAGTCATCATCCAGGCCGTTGCAGATCTCGACCACTAAGGGATTGATGCCGCCATTCATGTCGTCACAGTCCGTGCCGTCTTCCACATACCCAAACGGTGCGGAACAAGCCTCAATGGCGATCTCGGGATCGCCAAAGCCGTCTCCATCGCTGTCGGCATAGGAGACGATCGTGACGCCTTCATCGATGTCGTTGTCGCAGTTGTCATCCACCCCATTGCAGGTCTCCTCCTCCCCTGGGTTGGTCGACGCCTCGCCATCATCGCAGTCCGTATCATCGACAACGAAGCCTTCCGGCGCAGAACAGCCTTCGGTCGATTCACCGGGGTCGCCAAAGCCGTCGCCATCGGTGTCGGCGTAGAAGGCTGTGGTGACGCCCTCATCCACTTCACCATCGCAGTTGTCGTCGATGTCGTTGCACACTTCGACCGCTGCCGGATTCACCGCGCTGTTGGTGTCGTCGCAGTCATCGCCGGCAGCGAATCCATCCCCGTCGGCATCGACCGTGGCGGTGCCTTCGCCTTCGCCTTCGCCTTCGCCCTCGCCCTCGCCCTCGCCCTCGCCGGATGAACCCGGATCGGTCGAATTGTCTGTTTTGTCTTCCTCACATGCAGTGATGGACAACAATAATACAAACCATAATGGCCTTGATGACATCGCAAACTCCCGCTCGAAGCATCGCCTTTCATTGGAACGAGACAACCATACCATATGAGTCATACCAGACATTCTTCCACGTCCGGGACCGATGGCATCGCAGGTGTCCGAACGGTCGGGTCCGGCAATGACCAGCCGTTTCGAGTGTTCGGGGGCTGGCCGCCGCCCAGCTCACCCGGATTTGGCGCAGACAGCGCCCTGCGACCTACCACCGGTGAAAG
>MDTC01112689.1_pt1 | contig 11295 bp, 3 predicted proteins | sample 811181 | NCBI WGS metagenome assembly MDTC01 (sample SAMN05326644, study PRJNA326480) | marine metagenome | isolation source: seawater | place: Pacific Ocean: North | collected 2011 | reverse complement strand
TTACTTAGTGCAGAAAACGTTATCCTATCTAGGGTGAACGATTATTATAATTTCTGGGTTAAGACTGCTATGGCTATATCTAATGCAGATCCTATTGACCTACAATCTAGCTCGACATTTCCAACTAAATTGTATGATGCTGTAGAAGCTAATGCGGGTTTAATTATATTTAGTGCTAGTGAACAGTTCTTATTAAATTCTGGTGCAGAAGCTTTACTTACACCTGAAACCGCTAAGATTGGGTATCTATCTTCTTATGCATTTAACCCTGATACTAACCCTATTTCATTAGGCACTAGTGTAGGATTCTTAAATAGTACTGCTAGGCAAGCTCGTTTTTATGAAATGGCAGGTGTAACTGGTAGAGAAGAACCTGATGTATTAGAACAAAGTAAGGTTATAGGTGAACTATTCCCAACAAATTTGACATATATCTCTGGATCTACTGAAAATGATATACTTTTATTTGGTGTAGATAGTACATTACATGCAGCATCTAATGAAGTATGGGGTTATAAATGGTATATGGCAGGTGATAAACGTGCTCAATCTGCATGGTTTAGATGGACATTACCTAATAATATAGTCTATCATGCTATATTAGATGACGTATACTATGCTGTATTACAGAATGGGTCTGATTATACACTAGAAAAATTTGACATAAAATTGTCTTCAGATACACATGTAATAGGTACAGCACCTGATGAAAATAGGGTACATTTAGATACCAAGAAAACAATTGCATCAGGTGATATAACATATAACACTGCAGCTGATACTTCTACATTTACATTAGGCGCTGGCTACTATAGTACACGTACATTAACTGTATATTGTACTACAGATAGTGACGCTGTAGGTAAAAGTTATGATGTACAAGCTGCTGATATATCAGGATCAAACCCTAATAAAGTAATAACATTACCTGGTAACTGGAAGACTTCTCTTAAAGATGGTAGCTCAGTTAACACAGATCTTGTAGTTGGTTATGAATATGAGTTTGAAGTTGAACTACCTAAGATATATGTAACTAGATCAGAAGGTGAACGAGTTAGATCTGAAACTAGAGGATCTTTAGTAGTACATAGGATGAACTTTGACTTTGGTGATGTTGGTGTTATAGATGTTACACTTAAACGAAGAGGTAGAGATGATTATACTTATACAGTTGAATCATTAGAATGGGATAATGTTAATGCTAGTACAGCTGCAATAGCACGAGGGTATGTACATACTATTCCAGTGTATGATAGAAATGAAAATCTAACAGTACTATTAAAATCAAATCACCCATCTCCAGCTACTATTCATTCAATGAATTGGGAAGGAGATTATTCACCAAGATACTATAGACGTGTCTAATTACATTCACCCAATAACAATGGAGGCTGCTGTTGAGGTAGCTTCTAATCTTAGATTTGATGATTTTAGAGAAGTGTATGAAGGCCATGGTCATTTTCCACTTCTCTATCTTCCTCAATCTGCTTTCATTGGAGATACAGTTTGGTTTGAAGTGCCAAACGGTAAGACTGCCGGATTAGCAGGAGTGCAAGAAGGTGGTAGAATATGGATGCTATGCACAGATGCAATCCATGAATATCCACTAACCTTTGCACGAGAAGCCAAACGCTTCATTGAAAGTAGAGAAGAGAAACTTCTTTGGAACATAGTAGATAAACGGAATACCGCTCATCTTAAACTTCTAAAGTTTTTAGGATTCAAGTTCTTAAGGGAACTTAAACATGGTCCTAACCAATTAACCTTTATAGAATTTTGCCGTGTGCGAACCAGTATCAATGGCTCTAAGTATGGCCGGACAAGTAGCCGGACATGCAGCAGAGAGTCAAGCCGTAGAAGGTCGAAACAGAGCCAAACTACATAGTTGGCAGCAAGCAGAAAAAGTCCGTTATACAGAAGCTATAATGGATAATGCTGAATATCTAAATGATATCTCAGAAGCTGATATAGAAGGAGATAGAACATATAAAGCAATGATGGATCAATGGTCTCAAGAAGATTTTACTTTGAAAAAATTATTTTCAGAAGGTGATCAAGAGATTGAAAAAGCTATCATTGAAATGTACGAGAATGATTATGCAGGATCTCAAACAGGTAAGACTGCAGGTAGATTAGCAGGTAAAAGTGCTATGAAAGCAGGTCAAGAAAAGTCTCGGATATTACATGGGTTGATGATGGCTAAAGAAGAGACCACTATGAAGAAGGAACAGATTAAAGAGAAAGGTGATACTGATATGTGGAGATTACATGAAAAGATTATGTTTGCTCCCACACATAAAGGTCCAACACCACCTCCTATATATGAACAAGGTCCATCTTCTGCTGGTTTGATACTTGGATTAGCAGGTACTGCTGTTGATAGTTTTGGAGTTATGCAGGATAATACAGCACCTGATATTTGGTCTGGTGGTGGTAGCAGTGCTGCTTCTGCTTGGGATACTACTAGTAACTGGTCTTTTGGAGCCTAACCTATGCCTACATTTCAAGAAAATATTGCAAGGCTGAAACAAGGCGTTCGACAAGATGCTGAGTACAGTTCACAACAATATACTTCTGCTGCTGAAGCTAGTGGTAGACGAGGTATACAAGAAGCTGAACAAGTAGCTAGTTCCTTATCTGGTTTTTCTAAAACATTAAGGGAATGGAGAAAAGAAGATATAAAAAAGAAACAAGAAGAAGGTGTAAGAGAAGCTAGAAAAGCACGTTTAGATAAAGCACAAACTTTAAATGAACATGCTCAGAAAGTACAAGAGATTGAAGATGCTCAAAAACAAGGTATTTTATTAGAAGAATTTGATTCTGCTAAAGCTCAAGATACTGCATATCAAGAGATTAAAGCACAGATGTTAGCAACTGGTGGTGAAGGTGCTTATCCTGATGCTGAACGTATTGCTAAATTATCACCATGGGCGCAGGTAGGATTTGCTAAAGAAAAGCTACGTTTATTTAATGAGAGTTTTGATGATAAACTTGCTCATGAAATGCAGAATAGTGAAGTACCTATTACACTTGGTAATATAACTTTCACTCCAAAGGAGATACATGGTAATAGCCAAGCTCTTCCTATGAAAGAAGCTGCTATTCAAATACTATCAGAACAAATAAGAGAGAAAGCAGGTGTTAATAAATTCTCTGATGAACTCTTAAAAATAGGAGGTACTGATGATGCTATTATTAAATCTCAAGATGCGCAATTAGCTAAATATAGAAAAAGATATAATATAGATTCTTCTATTAATACTAGAGGTAAAGCTAATTTAGAATGGAAAAGTTCTGAGCAAACAGGTGATGATTTACACCGTTTATTATTAATCAATTCTAATACAGTTGATAACAATAATAATATAATTGGTAATGCAGGTGCTTGGGAAAAGGTAATGAGTACACTTACATCTGAAGGTGTTGCCATGCATGATCCTGGGTATGCAGATAAAATCGGTTCATTAGAAATACCAAAATCTTTAGCACAGAAAATTGGTGCTAAACCAGGTACAACTTTTGCTCAACAATGGCCAGGTAGATTTGCTTCATTAAAACGAGATATTAAAAAAGGATATTCAGAATCAGTTAAAGCTGAAGAAACTTATTTAAAAGCTGCAGGTACAGAACTTTCTAATAAATTTATTGAAGCTGCTAGATCAGGAGATTTAACCTCAGATCAAGTAAATCAATATAAGAGAAAATTTGGTGAGTTAGGTTTGCCTATTCCTAGTAGTGTGGAGAAATACGAAACTGCTAGTGATAGAGATGAAAGAGAAGATGCTGATGCAATTAAAGCTTTAATGGCTGCTAATGATGGTTATATTTCTCATGCGGAATTAGATCAATTTCACCCTAAAGCTGCCTTAGAATATAGAGAAAAAGCTACTAAATTGGAAGCAGAAGCTATTAAACAATTTGATTCTGAAAAGAAAATCAAAGCTGCTTTAGATACAGTTATTGAAGGTATGGGTATCAAAGCAAATGAAAAGAGTCTGACTTATGTTGAGGCATTATCTAATGCTAAACAGGATTATGCTCGTCAATATAATAGATACATATCAATGGGTTATACCCAATCAGAAGCTAGTCATTATGCTTTATGGGCTAAACCAGGTGAAGTTAAAGATAAAGAAACTGGTGAGATAATCCCAGGAATGAGTGGTGTATTGACTGAAATTAATACCCATGAACATGCTAATAAATATATTGTTGAAGGACAAAGTGTAGAAAAAGAACTTAAACCTGGTGTCTTAAGAGTTGCTAGAATAGCCAGTGGTAAGAGAGAAATTAAAGATGATCCTAATATTATCTTTAATGGTACAATTGGTGGTGATTATGGTAGAAGACAATTAGATTCTGTAGTTTCAAATATAGAAAAATATGGTGCTAGAAAAGGTTTAAAAATGGATAAAGGTGCTATTCAATATTATAAAGGATTAGCACGTGGTAGAGATAATAACTGGATGGGGTTATTAGATGCTCAACTAAAAGCCCGTGGTCATGAAGGTTTATGGCCAAAAGAAAAACCTGAAATTCAAATCTTTATGGAAGGTAAAGATGATAATGGTGAAGATATAGTAGCTCCAGAGGTCGAAGGGTTACGAAGATCTATCTCAGCATGTTCAGGGTTTCCATCTAAATCAACTTATTTATATCAAAGAGGTTGTTTTCAAGATGGATCTAATTTTTACAAAGGTGTACCTACTTCTATCTGGGATGACCAAGATAACTTATTACCATGGATGAATTAAATTTACAACCTGATGCATTAGGTATAACTGATTCTACGTTTGAAGTAGAAGGTTATGATGATCATGTTGAATTATTAGAAAATGCCTACCCTGAAGAAGACTTTAGAACTCCTGTTGAAAAACAAGAAGAATTAGATGCACAACAACCTACCCAGGAAGCAGCACCTATACAAGCAGAACCTCCTACAGAAGAACCTGTAGAACAACCTGAACAAGATATAGAAGCTGAGAAAGCTGCTAAACAAGCTGAAAGAGTGCAACACCTTTCTCAAAGAGAATATGATTTAGAAACAGGTGAAGTTAATGAAGATTCTATTTTTGATGCAGATGGTAGACAAATCAATACACTTGCTAATGGTAAGGAAATAATACAAGCTCTTAGATTAACACGTGATTATCAACCTATAGAAGATGAAGTATATGAATTATTAAATGGAGTTAACTTAGCTAATAAGTTGAAAGCATTTAATATGATTCAAGAGGATGAACACCTTAGAGCAGTACATGATCATAATGGTGATGGGAAAGTAACTTATTCTGACTTCTTTGATACTACTAACCTAAATGGTGGTGATGGTATGACAGAAGAGGAGGACAAAGAAGCAACTGCAGAATGGTTAGATAGTCTAGCAAATCCAGATATCGAAGCTCGTGCCAAAGCTGTTTGGCAGCAATTTGGTGCTGGTCAAGATATGGCACTATACATAAACAAAGCACGTAAAGGTTATTTTGATCCTAGTTGGCAAGAAGATCTTAAAGCTTCTGGTTCTGCTGCATGGTTCGATAAAGGTGCTGAAATACTTGAAACAATTGGTAGTATAGGAGATGTCATGCAGGGTAAAAGCTGGCATGAAGATTCTACATTTGATGATGATATACTACAACATAAAAATACTAAATCTTTAGAGTTCCTTGTAAATAACCCTATTGCTACTACAGAATATTCAAGAGATATTTATAATGGTACTTATTGGGTAACAACTGCTTTAATGTCAGCTGCTACTTTTAAAGGTGTAGGTGGTGCTGTAAGTGGAACTGGACTAACTGGTTTAGGCGGTGCTATTACAGGATTAACTACAAAAGGTGTAGGTACCGCTATTGTCGCAGATACTGTAGTACCAGGTGTTTTCAGAAATTACCAAAAAGATGGTATTGGTATGATGAGACAGAAAGGTGTTATGGAATGGGCTACAGATCATTACGGTGGTGCAGCTGAGTTATTCGGACCTACCATAGCTAATGGTATGAATTCTCCTCAATTTAAAAAGTTTGATGGAATACTTACAGAATCTGCTGCAGGATATTTAGGTGCTAAAATCCTTCAATATGGTGGTAGATTTATATGGGAAGGTGGAAAAGGAATAAGAAATGGAATGGGAAAAGCTGCTCAATGGGGACAAAAAAACTTAGATGATTTTGCTATTAGTACTCGCTCTCATTCAACTAGATTAGGTGAAGAACTTCTTAATCAAGAAGCTTTCTTTACAAAAACACAAGAACAATTGAAAGATATAGCAGAAGCTGGTAGAGAACAATTAAAGAAAGGTACTGAAGGATTTAGAAATGCCTTTATAGGTACTAATGATGATCCACAAATATTATATGGTGCTTATAAAAATGGTGCCAAAATGATAGGACAAGGTTATTCTAAAGCCAGAAGTGGTATAAGACAAGTTATAAATGATTTAGATGAAATACGTCATACAGTAGGTACAGGACAAGTAGGTAGTACTGATTCCTTACTTTCTCAAACTGATATGGCTAAAGCTGCTAAAGGTGGTATACCTGAAACTAAGATCGGTCAATTTGCTAAAGAGTTAGTAGAAGATGATAATTGGAAAAAACAATTAAAAAACTTAAATCCTTTAAAACAAGTAAATCCTACTAGACGAACAGCTTCTGTAAGTGCTCAAGAAAGTATTAAAGAAGTAATGGGTCGAAACGCTGGTCGTACAAACCCTAAGCAGTTTTGGGGAGATACAATATTAAATGGTAAATTAGATGCTGACAAATTTGAAAAGCTTTCTGATTTCGATCAGTGGGCTATCAAAAATATGGAAGTTCAAGATGCTGTTAATAGATCTCTTTTACTACAATTAAGAGATTCAGCTAATGCTACTGGAGAGATGATTGGTAAAACAGATATCTTCTCTACAGATGGTCCTATGAGAAGGGTAGCTGATAATCTTGCAGTAGGTTTATCTCAAGTTAAAAAAACTCAATTCACTTGGAAATTAGCAAAGCAATTATTAGAAGAGAATAATGGTAAAGTGACTAAAGAGATGATGGAAACTCTTACATCACGTACACTTAAAGCTGAAAGAAGATTGACTAGAGAGACTAGAGATGGTATTAATATTATGACTAGAATGCTTCAAGAACAAGGAGATGACGAACTTGCTGAAGCAGTATTAGATGTATTTAAAGTATCTAATGATGTCCATAACTGGAAAGATTTTGATGCATGGATGCACCAGAAATTAGTAGGTGGTGAATTCCAAGGTAAAGTTAAAACAGGTGATTTGATACAAAACCTACAAGGGGTTATGGTTCAAAGTATACTTAGTGGTCCAAAAACACCTTTAAGAGCATTACTTGGTACAACAACAAATGCTTATCTTAATGCTGTTAATGAAGCAGCTGGAGCTGTACTTAGAGCACCTTTTACTAATGATATAGCTAGTAGAAAAGCATCAGTAGCAAAGCTTAAAGGTATGTTTGAGCTTGTTCCAGAATCAATGGATGTTTTTAGAAAACAATGGAATGCTAAATTTAATGCTAATATAGCAGACATTAGAACTAGATATTCAGAAGCACCTACACCAAGTGATGAGTTATGGGACGCTACTCGTATATGGACTGAAACACGTGGTACAGATGGTGAGAAAGCTGCATTTTATATAAATAATACAGCTCGAACCATGACTAATAATAAATTATTTGGTTGGGCTCCACGTGCCTTAGCAGCTACTGATGAAACATTTAAACATTTATTAGCTAGAGCTCGATCTAAAGAAATAGGAATGAGACAAGCTTTAGATGCTGTAGGAGATGATTTCAGTAAACTTACTCCTGATTTATTAAAAAATGCTGAAGATGCTCATTTCAATAATTTATTAGATCCAGATGGTAATATTAACTTAGGACGTGATTCATGGTTAAATAAACAATTCCAAGAAGTTACATTAACATCCGAATTAAAAGGACAAGCTGCTAAATTAGATAAAGTATTTAGTGATATACCTTTTATGAAACCTTTCTATCTATTTGCTAGAACAGGTATTAATGGATTAAATTTTACATATAAAAATACTCCATTATTAGGTGCATTACATAAAGAATCAATTGATATTTTAAAACATACTGGTAACGATTTCACTGCATTACATAAATACGGTATTGAAAATGCTAATGATTTAGCTAATGCTAGAAACCTATTTGCAGGTAGACAAGCTGTAGGTGCAGCAACTGTTGGTAGTATCAGTGCGATGTATATGGGTGGTCAGTTAACAGGTAATGGTCCTGCTGATAGACAGCTTAAACAGAATTGGATTAATGCTGGTTGGAAACCTAATCATATATACATAGGTGATGTAGGTTTTGATTATAGAACTTTAGAACCTTATAATACTATCTTCTCTGCTATTGCTGATATCGGTGATAACATGGAACTTATGGGTAGTGAATGGGCTGAGAAACGTTTACAAGCTGCAGCATTTGTTATAGGTAGAGGTGTAACAGGTAAAACTTATATGTCTGGTTTAGACCAACTTATGCAGATTGCACAGATGAAACCTGGATCTATGGATAAAGGTGTTGCTAATATTTTAAATAATAGTATACCTTTAGCTGGTATGAGAAATGAATTTGGTAAATGGGTTAATCCACACATGAAGGAATTGAATTCTGATATGTGGACTTCTATTAGAAATAGAAACCAAGCTACTGAATTTTTAGCAGGTGAAACAAAACTTCCAGAGAAAAGTGATCTATTAAATGGTAAACCTATTAATAATTGGAATATTATAGGTAGATCTTTTAATGCGGTATCTCCTATACAATTAGATATTAGAAATGATACACCTGGTAGAAAGCTTCTATTAGATAGTAATTATGATCTGAAATCTACAACCTATGCTTATGGTGGTTATTCCTTTGTTAAGGATGCTCATGTTAGAGCACACTTCCAAAATGCTATAGGTACAGTACCAATATCTATTGGATTTAAGAATTTTAAAAATGTAGAAGATGCTTTAAACCACCTAGCAAGTAGATCAGATGTTAAAAAATCTATGGAAGATATGCAGAGAGATGGTAAAAACCCAGCCAATTGGGATCTTGATCCTAATACATATCCTCATAATACTCTTATAGATAATGTCATGAACCAAGCTAGATCTAAAGCTTGGGCTAAATTAAATGATCCTAGTCATCCAGGGTATTCTAGAATTCAACAATTAAAAGCTGAAAAGGATGGTAAAGATGCTAAGACAAGGGATAATAGACAAGAAATCTTAGACCTTAGCTTTCCCCGAAAATCAGTAGATCAATTCCCTAAGAACTAAATGGCACATACAAAAGTAACAAAAACATATTCCCAAAATACGGGAGTTGCGAATACATTTAGCTACTCAGGGAGTTTTGATGTATTCAAAGGTAGTGAGGTAGTAGTATCATTAGATGCAACAGATCTAACATTCACCTCTTCTACCATAAATGAATCCGCCTCACCTAGAGAATATACCGTAGATACAACAGCTAAGACCATACATATTGGTGGCGCTAATTTGTCTAGTGGTACTATTATAATAAGACCTGTAACAGATTTAGGAGCTCCAACACCAAGAGCTACATATACTCCAGGTGCATCAATTACATCAGCAGATTTAAATAATAACCAGACTCAACTTCTAAGGAAGGCTCTGGAATATGACGCTGATAAGCTTGATGCTACTGGTGGTACAATGACTGGTCACCTGACAATGGGTGAAGATACGCATATTATATTTGAAGGTGCAACAGACGATGCTTATGAAACTATATTAACAGTTGCTGATCCGTCAGGTTCGGATAAAACTATTACTCTTCCAAATACAACAGGAACAGTAGTAACAACTGGTGATACAGGTACTGTAGCAACAGGTATGATTGCAGCTGATGCTATAGATGGAACTAAGATAGCTGATGATGCTATCAATTCTGAGCATTATACAGATGGTAGTATTGATACAGATCATATTGCTGATTCTCAAGTAACTACAGCTAAATTAGCAGATAACTCAGTTACATCAGCTAAAATCTTAGATGGTGAAGTTGTTAATGCGGATCTTAATGCAGCAGCAGCTATTGCTCATAGTAAACTTGCAGCTATACCTGATGGACAAATTCTTGTAGGAAGTGGCTCAACTGTACCTACAGCTGTAGCAGTTTCAGGTGATGTAACTATTGCTAATACTGGTGCAGTGACTATAGCAAATGATGCTGTAGAAATTGGTATGATAGGTTGTGAACAGACAACTATATCAGACAGTGATTCTCATATTCCTACATCAGGAGCTGTTGTAGATTATGTAGCAGCACAACTCGCCCCTATTGGTGGTTTCGAAGTAATAGCAGATGAAGATAATTTCCCTACATCTCAACCTAATTCTGGTGTTGTAATCAGTATTGCAGATGCTGGTGGGATTGTAGTTAATGGTAGTGGTGTATCAACTACTGCTAGAACAGCTGGCAATGGATCTGATAATGTAACAATTAATAATTTCCCTTCTACTCTATATAGTGAAACTCTAGTAGCTGGAGTAGGTTTACAAGTTAGTTCTACAGGATCAAGTAATACATATAATTATCATAAATTATTAGCAAAGGAATCTGATGTTAAACAGTTATCTGATGACATTAATGACTTTAATGAAAGATATCGTGTAGCAAGTTCTGCCCCAGGATCTAATAATGATGCTGGTGACTTATACTATGATACTAATAATGACAAAATGTATGTCAGGAATGCAGCCAATAATGCATGGGGTGAAGTAACATCAACTGGTGAGTTTAAGTTCTTATTCTTATGTCCAAATGGTGGTTCTGGTGCTCCAACAATAAATGGTAGTATTGCTACATATGATTTAAGAGAAACAAGTAATTCAGGTACAGGTGCTAGTGTAACAACAGCAGCTCAATTAATCGTTAGTGTTAATGGAGTAATACAGAAACCTAATACTGGGACAAGCGCTCCTAGTGAAGGTTTTGCTATGGTAGATGCTAATACTATTATATTTGGATCTAACCTGCCTACTGGTGCTGAAGTATTTGTTATTCAAGTTGGTTCTGCTGTAAGTATTCCTACACCAGGAGATAATACTGTTACATCTGCTAAGATTGTAGATGGTGCTATAATGAATGCAGATATCAATGCTTCTGCAGATATTGCAGGTAGTAAGATAGCAGATGATTCCATAGCTGAAGTTAAATTAGATATACATAATGCTCCTAGTGGTACAGATAAATACCTTAAATATACCAGCAATGGTATGGAATGGGC
>MDTC01146933.1_pt1 | contig 11296 bp, 4 predicted proteins | sample 811181 | NCBI WGS metagenome assembly MDTC01 (sample SAMN05326644, study PRJNA326480) | marine metagenome | isolation source: seawater | place: Pacific Ocean: North | collected 2011 | reverse complement strand
TATTGAAGCGGGTATCGGTCCCTTGCCAAGTGCCGGTCCATCCGCCGTTCAAGGCGTTTAGGCTATGAGCCGTTGGGCCCGTCAAGAACACCTTGCCCGTGCCGCCGATGGGCAAAATGGGGCGATCCGGATAGACCGCATGCCGCCCCTCATTCTTGAGGACCGTGATGGATTCCAACGCCGCGCGCGCTGCCGTACCTTCGAATTGTTCTTTGGCGGGGTAGTTTTCCAACGCAGGCGGCATGCCGCCTGTTTCAAACAACCCCAGCTCCCACTTCATTTCCAATATTCGGCGCACAGACAAGTCGATCCGTTGTTCACTGATGGTCCCTTCCTGCACCAACTCAACCAAGGCTTCGCTGAAGCCAAAATCGAGCGGTACCATGCTCATGTCAATTCCAGCTTCTATGGCCATGCGGGTGGCCTCTTTGTAATCTTCGGCCACCATATGCCGGGTATACAAGTAGCGGATATCCTCCCAATCGGAGACCACGACGCCTTCAAAACCCAACTCATCGCGCAACAAATCGGTCAGCAGGTAACGATTGGCGTGTACTGGGATCCCGTTGATCTCACCACTATTCACCATCACGGACATGGCACCAGCATCTATGGACGCTTGGAACGAAGGGAGAAAATATTCCCGCAACTCTCGTTCTGGGATCCAAGCGGGGGTGCGGTCTTTTCCGGACAACGAAAAGCCATAACCAAAGAAATGCTTCAATGTAGCGGCGAATGGGACGTCTCCGTTCTGGTATCCCTCAACCATGGCCACCCCAAGACGAGAGGCGAGCAATGGATCTTCTCCGAAGGTTTCCCAGAAGCGCGGCCACCGGGGATCACGACCCAAATCGAGTACGGGCGAAAAATTCCAAGGAATTCCGCACGCAGCGACTTGTTCAGCGGTAGCGGCGGCGTTTTTTCGAACCAGCGATTCATTCCACGTGGCCGCCAACCCGATTTGCTGCGGTCCGAGCACCGCTCCTGACGTGTATGTCGGACCATGAATGGCGTCGACCCCGTATAAAACTGGAATCCCTGATTCCTTTTGCGCCGCATACTTCTGGATTCCGGTGATGAATTCGTTCCATTTGGCAGGCTCATGTGCGTGGTTCCCACAATTGAGTATGCTTCCCACTTGGAACTGTACCAGCGCCTTTTGGGCACGCAACGAATCCAAATGCTGAGGCTCGATGATTTTTTTATTCTCCTTTTTTAGGAGCTTGCCCAGCGTGAGTTGGGTCATCTCACCCACTTTGGCTTCCAAACTCATCGATGTGATGAGGGAGTCCACAAACACTTGTTTCTCCCCACTTGCGTCTTTTGGCCCGCTACCACAAGAGCCCACGAGCAGCAGAAACGCTCCCAGCGTGCAAAGGTTTATTGGTCTAGACAGGATGTTCACGAGGACGGAGCGCGTTTTCTTCGGTGAGATCACGCCGGGTTCATTGCTCAGGCGACAGGTGTGCAAGTTACACGTTTAAATCGAAATGATATAGAGGAACGAAGACCATTTTCTTGTCCCTGCTCGCGGGGGGGGCTATCTTGGACTGCACCATGGCACCTTTGCAACACAAACCTCCCATCGAGCCCTTGGCCATCGGCGGATTTTGGTTTACCGTTGCGTTAGCCTTTTTCTCGTTGTGCAGTTGCGAAAGATCGTCACCGCCTTCTGCCGTTGGCATTAACAGGTGGGAACTGTTCTTCCCGAAAACGAATGAATGGTTGCCCGTCAACGTACCCGGAAATGCGACGACTGACTTGCTGAAACACGCTCAAATTCCAGACCCATACTTCGGAACCAACGAAGATTCACTGCGGTGGATAGAACGTGAAAACTGGGTTTACCGAACACGCGTTTTGGCCTCTGGTCACGCTGCGGAATCAGTGCTGCGTTTTGAAGGATTGGACACCTACGCGAGTGTCGTTGTCAACGATTCGCTGCTGCTCGAAACGGATAATGCCCACCGCGCCCACGAAGTCGCATTACCGAAGGCTGTGAACGTTTGGAACATCGAGGTGACCTTGCATTCGCCCGTGAAGCGCGGCCAAACCATTTTGGATGAACTGCCGCGTCTCGTTCCTGTGAGCAACGAAATGAAACCCATAGGCGAGCAAACCAGCAGCGTGACGCGCAAACCGTATTACCATTTCGGCTGGGATTGGGGGCCGCGGTTGGTTTCTGCAGGTATTTCGGGTCCGGTTTCCATTGTACACGCTAAGCAACCGCTGGCATCATCGAACCGAATTCAAACCGCAGTTGCAGGGAACGGAACGGTCCGCTTCGCATTCGAAACCGAAAGCACTTGGCCCGCGGGAACGTGGACCTTGTCCCATCCCAACGGGAGACACGAGCTGATCGGAGCCGACTCAACTGGCGGTTCATGCAACGTAGCGAAGCCCGACTTGTGGTGGCCAAATGGAATGGGCAATCAACCGCTCTACACGTTAACCTGGACACCGGAGTCCCCCGCCCTTCATGCGCTTGACTGGACCTTCGGACTTCGAACCGTGGAATGGATTCTCGAGCCCGACGCTTGGGGCCAGTCATTTGCCTGCCATGTCAATGGGGTACGGGTTCAAGCCCGCGGAGCGAATGTGATCCCGGCGGACTTCTTTCCGGCACGTGGCAGCGAAGTCGAATTGTCCCGGCTCCAAAGTGCAATCGATGCCAACATGAACATGGTGAGGGTCTGGGGCGGAGCCTCCTACCCCAGCGAGCAATTCTACGATTTCTGCGATTCCACCGGACTGCTGGTGTGGCAGGATTTTATGTTTGCCTGCGCCATGGTGCCCGGCGACTCGGCCTACCTCGCCAACGTTACCGCCGAAGCAACGCATCAAGTCAAGCGGCTGCGCCACCGCCCTTCACTCGCCTTGTGGTGCGGCAACAACGAATCACAAAAGGCCTGGGACAGCTGGGGGTGGCCCAATGCCTTTGACCTGCACGGCCCTGATTCTGTGGCAACCGAACAAGCCTATGCAGCCGTGTTCCACAAAGCGCTTCCTTCGGTCGTATCGAGCGCATCCAATTCCTTTTATTGGCCCTCCTCGCCTTCGAGGGATCCAATGGCTGATTATGCGCCAAATTCCGGTGATGAACATGCTTGGCGCGTGTGGTTCGACACGCTGGATTTCGACTATTTCTCGGCACACGACGGACGATTCGCCAGTGAATATGGATTGCAGAGTTTGCCCGATGCATCAACGCTTTCTAAGGTGGGCATTCGCAACTTCAAGGACGAAGCTTTGCAATTCCGACAGCGCTCGAAAATGGAGTGGTTGCAGCCCGGCTTGGACGGTTGGGGAATGATGCGCATCTACGCCCGACGTTATGCAACCGATCCGTTGGCAGCAGACTCCGAGCATACCCCCTTGGAACGGTGGATTTACCTTACCCAGTTCACTCAATCCCTCGGGCTTCGGGAAGCGCTCGAACGGCACCGCACGAGCAACGGGCGCTATGCCGGCTCCCTGTATTGGCAGCTCAGCGATGTCTGGCCAACCGTGTCGTGGTCAACAGTGGATTATTTCGGACGTTGGAAACTGGCGCATTATGCGGTGCAGCAAGCCAACAAGCCCCGGTGCGTTCAACGAGCCCACGGAAAAGCGAAGGATACGTTGTTTGCCTTCAATGATGCGCCAGTGGCAATGGACTCCACTGCACTGATCGTGGCTTTGCTCAACGTGAAAGGCGACACAGTCCATGCTGAATCGTTCACGGTCGATGTACCCGCCTTTTCCCACCACGTAATCGAATTGGGCACAGCATTCAAATCCACAAATGGCATTCTGCGCTGGGAGTGGATAGATGGTGCAGGCCAGACGTTGGATAAAAGTGCCTGGATCCACAGCAAGCCTGCCGAAGTGGATTGGCCCAAATCTTCCATTGAAGCCACCTGGAAAGGCAACTCCTTGGAACTGACATCAGATCAAATCGCACTGGGTGTGCGGCTTCAGTTGGAGGGCATGCAGTTCGATGACAACGGGTTTGTACTCTTCCCAAATGAACCAAAAACAGTAAGATTTCATTCCACCGGCACTCCTATGGCAGCTCAGGACGCGCTGATCATCGAGCATTTTGCTCAGTTTCAATAAACGGCCAGAATGACGTGCTTGGCGCCGTTGATCTCAAAGACCTCCCTTGCTCGCTTCCCAAGCATCGCCTGAGCAGCGGGGGATACAGGCGAAAGGGCGTAGACTGGCTTGGTGCCCTCCACGGGCAATTTGCCAAATGAAATGGAGATGTAGTAAATGATGTGCTCAGTTTCGACTGCTGCACCGCGCGCGGCGGCCTCGCAAGGCGCATCCGTGAGTTGCTGCAACTCGGACTGGTTCCGCAATGCCTTTTTCCGTTGCTGATTCAGTTGCTGCAGCTCTTGGTCGACCATGGCGCGCGCCGTCTCGTGTTTGTCCCCTGCCGAACTTTTGGTGTCCGCTTGCCTGCTTTCGTGAAGTGCCACCATGTCAACTTGCAGGCGGTTTAAGGCGTCTCGGACGCCGGCGTCCATCATCTCGAGCCAAGCTTTCTTTTTCATCTACAGCAAAATTACGCCTGCGGGGCATCATTTCAGGTATCGGTGAACCGATGGGTTCGTTCTGTGGTTTAATTTGGCATGATGACGAAACGGTTACCACAACTGATAAAAACCATCGGCACGGCGGGTTTTGCGCTCGCATCGGTTCTTGCGTTCGGACAGGATTCATTGTTCATAGCGCGTGGAATCTGGGAACAACTCCCAGAAGCAACAGAAGTGCTGAGGCTGAACACCACCTCCAATTGGTCAGGACAAAACGCTGTAGTGGAGCGAGATGAAGGTGTTGCCAGTAGCATCGTTATCGTCAATACTGACTCCACAAACCATCAATGGTCCTTGCTCATTGGCGCGAACGAAGGAGTCACCCTTGGACCTGGAGAAACGGCTGTGGTCGAATTGCCCGCTTTGTCCATGGGGACCTACCGTATTGGCTTAATTGACGGAGAAGGTGATGGGTTGGGCGCTCACAGCATGTTGCAAGTGGGACTGCCGTCGGATGCGGACTTAGCTCTGTTTCATTGGAACTTGTGCGACTGGGAAACCGATCAGATGGCGGCTTGGAGCAACGGAACGGAGCCCGATGCGAACGCACCCTACGTACCGAACTACTTCTCCATCAACGAACAGACGTACCCCGCGACCTTGGAAGACCCCAACGCCTTGGTAGATGTAGCACTTGGCGACACCTGTTGGGTCGCAGTGGCGAACCACGGAAAGATGGACCATGTGCTGCATTTCCACGGATTTCATGTGGAGGTCTTGACAAGCAACCTACAACCCAGCCGCATCGGCTGGTCGAAAGACACCGTACCGGTGAAAAAAGGAGAAGGAATGACCCTGCAATTGGTTGCCAATCAAGTCGGCACCTATCCGGTGCACGACCACAACCTCATCGCAGTGACCAATGCAGGCTTTTATCCCGGGGGCATGCTCACGCAAATCATCGTGAACCCATGAGCACCATTCAGCGCATTTTAGGCACCGTGGTACTCATGAGCACCGCTTTATTTGCAACCTGCATTCAAGCCCAGCAACAGCCCCCACAATTGTTCTCCGGAATGCAGGGGAATACCTTTCTCCCAGATGGTACGCCGGTTCCAATTTGGGGGTATGGCTGGGTCGCCGATGGTTTCATCACGCTTCCAGCGCCGTTGCTCACCTACACAGAGGGCGAATCGGTACAACTGAATTTCACAAATCCGAGCCCAGAGAGCCACACCATTCACCTGCATGGACTTGATGTCGACCAGGCAAATGACGGCGTCCCCGGGACGAGTTTCTTAGTGACGACGGGGAACGATGCAACCTATTCATTCGATGCCGATTATCCCGGGACGTTCCTCTACCATTGCCACGTTACAACCACTTTGCACCTTACCATGGGCATGTATGGCATGGTGTTGGTTACTCGCCCGGACTTCACCTTATATGAAGGCGGACCTTCCTACGCAGAGGATGTCCCTTTGCTGCTCAGTGATTTGGAGGTGGCTACCAATATGGACCCCGTTGGCTCCTACCCTTTCCATGAAATCCGACCCGACGTTTTCATGATCAACGGCGCATCGGGTAGCCAACTCGAAGCTCCTGAGCGCATCGTGCACTTTGAGCCGGGCCAACCCCTGGCCCTGCGTTTAGGATCCGTGGCGTACAGCCGTGTGATTTGTCAATTCCCACCCGAGTTAAACGCCACGTGTTATATGAGCGACGGGCGTCCCCTCCCGACGCCTTTCCAGCCGGATGCGTTAGAAATTTATCCTGGCGAGCGCTTCACGGTATTGATAGATCCTGAGCCCGGCTGGGACGGGTCGCTCCCGTGTGAATTTTGGAGCATGGTGGATGAAACCCTCGAATCGGTCGAATCAATCCACATACGCGATGCCGCGCTTGGTTTGGATATCTTGGACGAAAGCTTTTCGATTGGATACCCCAACCCAGCAACGGATCAAATCATGTGGGATAAGGCCCAGCGGATTGAAGTGTGGAATGCCCACGGAGTGCAGCGTCCTGCAGTGCGCTTCGAAAACGGGGTTCTCGAAGTGGCAGGCTGGCCCTCAGGCACCTACGTAGCGCGCATTGATGGCGGTCGTGTCGTTCGCTTCGTCGTTACCGAATAAGGGTCACATGGCCGCGCCATTCGCGCTGCGCGGGGCGTTGCGCGCGTGAGTCCACCCGCAAGACCCAGGTATAGGCGTCGTTCATACCGAAAAACGCGCTCTCCTGTCCTGCTTGGCCAATCCAGTATTCCTGCGGGTCGTGGGATTCCCAAATGAGCCGGCCGTGGCGGTTGAACACACGCAACCAGTAGCTGTCCACCAATTCGGGGGCTGAAATTTCCGGGCGCCACCCGTCGTTGACCCCATCAGAATACCCATTCGTCGGGGGCGTGAATGCATTGGGAACAAATACCTGGAGGTTTTCTTCAACTTCGACCTCCATCATGGCCTCGCCCTCGCATCCAAATGCATTGACGACCATGACATGAACGGCATAGGTCCCCGGTTGGTCGTACGTGTGCGTGCCGTTCCAAGTGGTTGAGAGGGTACCGTCGCCAAAGTCCCACAGAGCTTCACCCGTATCCGAAAGATTTTCGAACGCCCACGTGCTGTTCAAGGGATCCGGGTTCTCGAACGTTCCCGCGAACGGGTTGGGTTCGAAGTCAACGTAGGGACTCAGGAATACGGTGATACTGTCCGTGAGTTCGACGGTGTTTTCGCAGCCGCGTTCGTCCACAACGTTCAGCATCAATTGATAAGCCCCTGGTTGGTTTAAAACCAGGACGGAATCGAGAACAGGCAACGTAGACACCACACCCGACTGCAGCAGACTCAATGTGGATTCAACTTCGCCGTGGTCCACGTTCAATTGCACTTCCAACGGGCCGCACCCCATCATCGGTTCCGCACTCAATGCGGCCGAGGGAAGCGGCAAAGCCTCAATGGAGTCCACCACAGCCTGAGTGCATCCCCACGCATTCGTCAAAACCGCCTCAACCGCATGCTCGCCTAGGCTTAAAAGTGGAATCGAAGCGGTATCTCCGTTCGCCACCCATTCGCCATTGACGTTCCACTGGACTTCGTCAGTTGCATTCGCTGTAGCTGAAACCTCGACCGCTGCAGGGAATCCGCAAACAACATCCTGTTCGATAATTACTTCGGTACTCGGCTGAGGCCACACATTAATTTCTTTGCTAATAAATCCGGTGCATCCATTGGCATCAACAAGGCTCACCCCCACAATCGAGGTACTCAACGTGTCCGTAGTTTCGAAAGCCAATTCCAACGTTGCTTCACCGTCCACTTGTGATCCATTCAACACCCAATTCCATTCCGACATACCGGTGATGCCCTCCGTAGAGAATACCACCTGCAAGGGACTGCACCCCGCATCCACATCCGAGAGCACATCAAATTCAGGGGCCGCGTAAACCGCTAACGGCCATATTGCACTGGAGCCACATCCCGATTCAGCATCGTAGGCGAAGACCTCAAATTCGACCGTCCCGGCCTCGGCCGGTTCAAAAAACATCGAATCTGACGAAATCGATTGATCCGACCAATTCCATTGCACTGCATCCGCATTGACGGCATCGACTGTCAAAAGCAGTTCTGAAGCCAAACAAGCGGATGAAGCTGTATTTGAAAAATCCAACTCAGGAGTAGGTACGACTTCTACAACCAATGTATCACGAGTAGCGCAGGAGCCCGCACCGGCCTCGACAACCAAATTGTGCGCACCCAAGCCCAGTACCTGAACATCGATGTAACCGAGTGTCGCATTGGATACGGCAGACGCAGGTGCGTCCATAGCCGACCAAGTGACCGCCTCTGGACCGTTGATCATGGAAAGTTGGAGCATTGCGTCAGAAGCGCATGCCGCTGTGTCGGGACCCGCTTGCACCTGGAAGGGAACTTCTACAGTCAAGGCAATGGTATCCCGGGCAGCGCAACCCACTTCAGGAACAAACTCATAGAGCACCTCATAGGCTCCGGGAATCAATGTTTCCGGATGAAGAATATCGAGGGAATCAATGGAAGCTGCAGCACCACCTAAGCCCGTGAAAGAGGCCATCCCTGGTTCGTCCCCCCCAGCATACTCGGTAAGGTCAACCGGAATAGCCTGGCTGCAAATCGTCAAGGATTCGACGGCATTGGTTGGGGACACCTGGAGCACTTCAACGCTCCACTCAATGGCAGCGCTGCATCCCCAATCGTCGGTGGCGTTTACCCATACGGTGTGCGTTCCACCGGTCGGCCACGAGACATTGAGCCAGTTGGCATTACCGGCAATAGATGAATCGTCAATTGTCCATTCAATGGCCAACGGTAAGGCCTCTCCTTCCACGTCGACTTCCAAGACCAACAAGGAGTCAGCACAAACTTCATTCGATGAGACCACAGCCAGGGTGGGCTTGTCATGAACATCCAATTCGACTTCTGATGAAACTGTACACACTTCGCCGGTATGGGTGTAGTTGTAGGCATACGTGCCAGAGAATACGAGATTCAAATCCACGGCGTCCGAAATTTCAGCGCTTAATCCTGGCCCCTCCCAAAATCCAACCAGCTCAACTGGCGTAGGTAAAAACGCCAAGCCTTGGTTCTCACAAGCGTGGAGCGTTGGCCCTAAATCAAAATCAATTGGTGCGACTACCTCGGTCTGCAAATCAGCTGCATTGGCGCATCCTGCTTCATCAACGACGGAATAGGTCAAAACGTGCAAGCCTGTTGCAAGAGCCGATGCATTGAAGACCCCCGATGTCACTCCAGATCCCGACCAGGTGCCCGCTTCCGGCATTGCTGCGGGAAGTTCAATGGTGTCTTCATTGGCACAGACGGCCCATGAAGAAGGAAGGTCAACGTCAGGTAGCTCCAGCACTTCCCATTGCAATTCAGCGGTGGCTTCGCACCCAAGTGAATCCGCTACCACAACCGATGCCGTTACCGAGCCGGACGTGATCCAAGGCCCTGTGCTCAGTTCCCAAGGATCATTGCTATCCAACATGGCAGGTGCATCCCAAACAAAACTGTACGAGCTAAGGCTCGATGCCCCTTCGATTGCCACTGCACCAAAAGCGGTATCTCCAGCGCACACGAGTGAGGCATCCGAAGCAAGCAGCACAGGCAACGCGGTGACCTCAACAGCCATGCTGTCGCTCACTGCACACGATTCAGCGCCTGCCGCGTATGTCACAATATGGATTCCTACACCCATAGCCGAGGGGTCAAACAGAGGTTGCCCTTCAACCGATTGCACCGCACCTTCCCATGTTCCATTGGAAGGTTCAAATCCCAACAGTTCAAACGGATTTGAATCCGCACATACCTTCAGCGACGGACCGGCAGAAACAACAGGCGGTGCAGATATGTCGACCAATACCGTGTCAGCGTTTACACAACCTGAGGTGCCGGTCACGGCATACACCAGTTGAACTTGACCTTCGCCTACATCCGCAGGATTCAATGCGTTGGTATCCTCATTCACTCCTGGGCCACTCCAACCGCCTGATTCGCCATCCGGTGTGGGTAACAAGACAGAGAAGTCCTGCGCACACAAGGGTTCCAGTGCGGGCACCGCGACCTCGGGGAGCGCAATAGGAGTAACAAATGCAATAGCATGGTCTTCGCACCCGGCATCATCGGTAACAAATAATTCAATGGCATCTAGAGGTTCGCTGGTGTTTGCAATAACAAATGGCGAGCCGGAAGATCCAAAATCGACTTGACCCGACCACTCAAGCTCATAATCGCTGTTTGGCGCCAGAGTCCCTCCTCCTGCAAACACTTCCAGCCATACGGTATCACCATCGCAAGCCTGGCTTCCTTCTGTCGAAAGAAAAATGGTCGGATTTTCCAGAATTTCCCAACCCATCGTATCCGATGTAGCACACGACTCTTCGCCTACATGGTAAACCAATGCATGTTGGCCGGGGACTAATTCTGCAATGTCCAATACTCCTGTAGTGCCATCGGTAATGCCTGGTCCGGTCCAATACCCATCCTCGTGAGCCACCCCTAAAACTGCTAATTCCGTGCTTTCACACAAGATGGTATCAGCTCCTGCTACAGCCCAAACGGGCGCTTCAACTTGGAAGAGGACCGAATCTGAAGATTGACATCCGTAAACATCTTGGTAGGTGTAAACTACTTCGTGCTCACCCAAACCAAACATTCCCGGCACCCATTCGTTTAAAACGGTTCCTTCCAGGGTCGACCACCAGCCGCCTTCAGGCGAAATCGAGGGAAAGTCTTCTTCAATCAATTGATTGCAGCCGACCCATGAAGCAGGTGCTGCAATAACCGGCAAAGGAACAACCTCAATTTGGTGGGCAACGGTATCTGCACATCCATAATCAGGAAGCCACACCGGATAAGGATCGAATACAACCGCTGCCTCTACCGTGTGAACGCCGGGAAGCGATTGCCCATTCCAAACAAAACCAGTCGAAGTGGAAGTGGAACTTGATGGTGTCCATACGGTATCGGCGGAAACCCCATCAACAATCCATTCTACCGAGGTATCCCAACCGTATGAAGTGATGTTGGCCTGCAGCTCCACAGCATCTCCTGCGCAGGCGACGACATCCGCCTCGACGGACACGGATGGCACGAAAAATCCATAAGCATTGAACCCTACACTAGAAGCGCACTGCTTGTTCCCATGATCAACCGTTGTATAAACAGAACCCAGCACCTGTGATCCGACGGTATAGCGCGCCGATAGGTCACCAGGCTGGCCGCCTTGCAACAATTCCGAATTTG
>MDTC01207790.1_pt1 | contig 11297 bp, 7 predicted proteins | sample 811181 | NCBI WGS metagenome assembly MDTC01 (sample SAMN05326644, study PRJNA326480) | marine metagenome | isolation source: seawater | place: Pacific Ocean: North | collected 2011 | reverse complement strand
GGTTTTGCTTGTTCTAACGGGGTCTGCACAGACCCCAGCGCGTGTACGGATGAGTGTACCTTAGGGGCAACGCAATGTGGCCCAATGGGAATTCAGCTTTGTGCGGCAGACTTCGACAGCGATCCCTGCGGTGATTGGGGGCCATCCGAGCCATGTGCCGATGGAGAGAGCTGTTCCAATGGGGTCTGTTCTGCTGGCCCCTGCCAGGATGAATGTGGTGAAGGTGCGAGACGCTGTTCAGGACCCGGGTTTCAAGTGTGCGGGCAATTTGATGTTGATGAGTGTTTAGAGTGGAGCCAAGCCGTCGATTGCGGAGATAATTTGACCTGCTCAAATGGCGAATGTACCAGTCCAGACGAATGCACTGATGAATGTGTGGACGGTACAGACCAATGTGTCGATGGGAATTTAGCCTCTGCGCGTTGTGGGCAATTTGATGGTGACCCATGTTTAGAACTCGGTGAACAGACACGCTGTTCAGACGGCGAAATTTGTTCGAGTGGTCGCTGTGGTCCACCCGACAATTGCGATGCGGAGTGTGTCGCGGATGAGCGGCGCTGCCAAGCCAATGGGTTCCAGGTCTGTCGAGACTTGGGCGATGCCTGCTTTGTTTTCGGTGAGCCTCAACCATGCGAGGCGGGGATGGGCTGCGTCGATGGACAATGCATTGACGGCTCCGTTGACGAGTGCCCTGGTCTAGATGCCATCCAATGCGCGGGTGATGGGGTCCAGACATGTGGACAGTTTGACGCGGACCCGGCCCTGGAGTGGAGCATTGTACAAGACTGTCCAGATGGGCAGACATGCAGTCTGGGCGTGTGCTCAGACGAGTGCGTTGATGAGTGTGAAGATGGAGCGACAACCTGCCGCGGTGGCGGCATAGTCACCTGTGGGCAGCATGACAGCGATGCATGCCGTGATTGGGGTAATTACACGCCATGCGGAGCCGGAGAATCTTGCAGTATCAACGTCTGCGCGCCTGTGGGTGACTGTCGTGATGAGTGCGAAATTATAAACGCCACTCAATGTAATGAAGGCGGTGTCCAACAGTGTGGCAATTACGATGCGGATGACTGCCTTGATTGGTCTGCAGCCATTGCATGCGGTGCTGGTCAGATCTGTGATGCTGGGGGGTGCATTGTGGCACCAGACCCCAATAACAATGACAACGCCTCACTCGACATTTTTGCACCAGCAGATGGTGCAACTCTAAGTGGAGAATTGGCGCAGATCAGGATTAATGCTGTTGACCCTGACGGCATCGAGTCCCTGGTGGTCACCATCGGTGGCATTCTTGTCGCTCAGGCGGCTGGAGATGCGTTAGTCGGTGGTTGGTTGACCACCAGAATTGATACGCGTCCCCTCGATGATGGACTGACGACTTTGAGGGCTACATTGACCGATCAGGGTGGCCGGACACTTGAGGCGACTCGAGAGATTCGAATCGATAATAACGGGCCTACGATTCGAATTACATCACCGGCCGAGGGGCGCATCCTGGGCGGGGCCTTCGAGTTGTCAGCCATACTGACCGATGTCAGTGGCATCCAGTCCTACAGTTTCCTGGTGGGCTTAAACAATGTTGGGGACGATCTAAATGTTGCGGCTACTCCTGCTCGTTTGGAACCAAGCGTAGCGCTCAATGCCGCTGACTATGACGAAGGGCCATTCGAATTGACCGTTCGGTCTACGGACATCTTTGGGCACCAAAGTGAAGCGACCGTCAACGTGGAGTTCCGTTCGGGCTTGATTGTTGAAAGTATCTCGCCCGCGGCTGCCGGTGGTCGCTTTCCAGATGTTGCGCGTCCGTTTACCTGGACTGTTGGCGCTCAATCGCCCGCTGGGGTCGCCAATGTGGAATTTCAGGTCGATGGGCAGCGAGTGTCTGTGGATAACGAGGCGCCATACGAGGCGATCGTCGATCCCGCCTTGTATGTGGACTCAGACAGTGTATGTCCTCGAGGACAGCATGAACTGATTGCGATTGTCACCGATGCCAACCAACAAGTGGCTCGGGGTGCCTGGTGTGCTGAATGGGACGCTGAACTGCCTGAAATTACCTTGGTTGCCCCAGATGAACCTGGGGCCTTGTTGGCACGAGATGGAGATTCATACACCATCGAGGTCGCCGTTGATGATGCTGACACGTCACCGACCGTCGTGATTTCATTCGATGGCCAGGAAGTGGGCCGCGCCGCAGAGCCTCCTTATGCACTGTCAGTTGATGCGAGCGCTCTCCTCGACGGACTTGAGACCCACGACCAAGAAGTGTCAGTGGAGGTCACGGCTACGGATTACCTCGGCAATGCCGACCAACTGCTTTTACCTGTTCGTTTGACACGTGGAGATTGGGCGATCTCGACCCTATCCTACGTTGGGCGTCTTACCCAGCGTGTCGGAAACAATGCGCTTATGGGCATGTGGAGTGGAATCAGACGTCAAGGGCGTCTCATCATGTTGGGAGAGGCTGGCAGCGGCGGTGCTCTTTGGGACCTTAACATCAGGCGCGGCTGGATGCCGGCAGATGCCATTACATACCCGGGCAGCAACACAGTGGGTGTGCGTTGTGACCTTCCGGCCACCGGCGCAAGCCGCTTTTTGAGAGTCGATCCTGATGGTCGAGTTTGGGAGTTCTTGGATGGATACGTCTCGAAGGCTGTCGCTGGAAATGGACTCTTTACATACCTTCAGGTAGCGCCTTCGTCGCTCATGGGTATAAGCGCCAATGGACAGACCGCGTTCCAGATTGATTTCTCTAACGATCTGCCGGCGCAAAATATCCAGTCGATTTGGCCCATGGGAGACGGCGAAGTCCTTGTTCATACCATCGGTGAGCAGGATGCGCTGCTCAATCGCTTACACAGAATCACGGCAGCAGGGGAGACCCTGTGGACGTATGATGTTGGTGGCGCCATTACACAGAACCACATCGATACATTGGGCGAGGCGATTATTTTTGGACGCACTATTATACAGGGTGGAGACCAGACAGAGGTGGTGACTAGAATTGATTTTCAGAGCGGCCTTTTACTTTGGGAATGGGCTGCCCCCTTAGACGTCAACAGAGAGTCCTCTAAATTTAATGCCAACGGCTTTCTGTTATGGCGTGGTATCAATTTACACACGGCTCAAACCCATGTGTTCGCAATTGACCCGGCCATTGGTGACCAGGTGTATACACGGCCGCCAGCATCGAGCGCTGCACAGGGCTTCTCGCCACCTGGTTATGATATATCGAGCGTTGTGAATCTCCTTCCTGCGGGAGATACAGTGGTGTCTGCGAGGCGCCCGAACGCCGTTCAAGCTGGGCAGAGTATTGCGTCGGTTTATCGGATCGCAAACGATGGTCGTGTCGCGGCATTGTACACATCGGAGCCTGCTGTCGAGCGGGGAAACACTCTCGTCGCACCCGATTTTCAGACCATTGCATCAGCCGGTGGTAATGTTGCCGTTGCCATTCAGACGGCTGCGACGGGTCTCGGACAAGTGGCTATGCTGAACTCGGACTTACAGGAGCTTTGGAGACTTGAACTCCCAGATGGCGTTCAGGTCAATCGATTACTGATGAGCGAGTCGGAGTCCATCGATGTCACAACCACATCTGCCGACGAGGGTGATTCGGTCTTCCCGATTTCCATGGAGAATGGAGCCGGTTCATACCCATGGCGTATTCATTCGCCCCAAGCAACACTGGGCGGATTTGTTGGAACGGCGACAACGTTGTTTGTCATGCTCAACAATGATGATGGCGTTGATGTCATCCGAATCGAGCGAGAGTGAAATATTTTATTGCCATAGGCTTGGCGTTCTTAGGAACGGCCGCCAGTTGGACTGCGCACGCGGATTGAGTGGGCTGCAGTAATTTGAGTCTCCCGGGTGGAGACCCGACGGCGCGTCCGAATCGGCAAACAGGCCGGGTTCGAGCGAGTCTTTTTGTCGCCTACGAGAATCGCACGTCGGCATACCGTGGGACTGCGCCCATCGATAATAAACTGGGCGAAGACACCACCGTATTGACCACCACACCGACATTTTCTCTTGCACTCTCAAGTACATGGTCGGCTGTCTTGTCCGCGTCATTTGTCCATCTGGATTATCAAATCCTTCGGCACCAGGACAAATCGGGTCAGCCGTTACCGCGTTACTCCGAGACCGAGACCGGTGTCGGCGATTCGGCTGTTATGTTTCAGTGGTCTCCCACAGCATTGCGACGCGATGGCATGATCAGCTGGTTTACCCTCGGCCTGTCTGTCCCCACAGCGACGGAGCGTGATTATCCACCTTTGAGCGGGACCGATTTTGGTGAAGTACTCACCATAGGTACCGGTACATGGGACCCTATTTTATCCCATGGCTTTAGTTTTGAGTCTGGGAATATAAGGTGGACTCACACCCTTTTCTTAAGATTGACGCCCTACGAAAATCAATTCGGCTATCAGGCCGGCAGTGTGTTTCAAGTTTGGTCTGGTGGAGAATACACGTTTGACGGCAGTCCACTTAGGGCAGGTGTCAGGTTTGGCTACAGACATCAATGGCGTGCGAGGCGTGATGGGCTTGCCGTTTTCAACAGTGGCGGTGATTGGGTCAGTGCTGCACCGACATTGCGTTGGATTGCAACGGAGCGATTATCGCTTCTCACCAGCCTGGAACTCACGGTATGGCGAGATCTTTACGCTGCGCCGAGCAGCTCAGACCAATTAGTCAACGGTCAGACGGATGCAGACAGACGTTGGTCCATTGGACTAGCCTATGAGTATGGTCCTTGAGACCGATATGAGAGAGTGAGATGAAGATGTTATTAATTCTGTCGATTATCCTGAGTGTGACACCCATTGAGTTCATGGTCCCTGGTCTGACATGTCCAACCTGTGTTGCGCCTGTGAAAAAAGCCTTGGCGCTCACCGACGGGGTGAAAAAAGTCGAAATCGATTGGCGGACTCGAATGGTCAAAGTAACCGTCGACAAGCCCGATGAAACCACACGTAAGCGCCTATCAAAAGTATTGTCAGATGCAGGCTACGGACCAGAGCCTGAAAACATATTGATCGAGAAAGCCGGTGTTTTTGGCGATTACTTGATGGTAGAGACGGCACCACAGCGCATCGAACAGCTCGCTGTCTGGGGCAAAGTCACACTGGTTGCCGTTTGCACCCCAGACTGCGCGCCGTGCGACCAATTCAAACGCGACGTACACTTATTTTCGCAACGAGTGAAGCGACTTGCGGTGCGGATCCTAGTCGTCGAAGATGAAGATCACCCAGCCGCTAAATTTCTACCTCAGACAGCTGCCGTCCCTTACATTCATATTTTTGACCAAACCGGTCGACGCGCCTACCTGGGCAAAAATGACGGAAACCTTGTTTACAAAAAAGTTGAGACCCTGCTGAGGGTTGTGAAATAAGATTCTTACTCTCGGTCTCGACAGCAGCGGAATCCGTGGGTCTGGCGGATAATTGCACTTTCGTACTCCCGTCTGCCATCACATTGCAGTTCTTGCCGTTGACTTCGAAAGTCACCCCCCGCAACGCCGGTGCCAAGTCGATTTTCTTGGGTCCACTCAGCTAGATTACCCGACATATCCATCACACCCTCGGCCGTCGAGCAGTTTTCCAAGAATCCTGTGGGCAATTGGGTGTCAAATGGCTCAATATCTTGCCCGTTGCAGGTCTGTCCATCGTAGGGGCCGTCATAGGGAAAAAGGCGCCGCGCTATGCCTTCACACGCTCTTTGCCACTCAGGTGAGGTGCAGAGTCGCTTACCAGACCGTTCGCAAATCGCCTCGGCATCAAAATAATCGATCCCGGCCCAAGGTTGGACGCCTAACTGGCTACAACTGATGCGCTCATCAGCGCCGCTTACTGCGTCAGTCGCGTCAGGCCGAGAGGCCTCGTACTGATCGATTTCAACATTTTCGCCTGGAATAGCCACCATCGAGTCCATGGGACAGAAACTGAGTTCGATACTGTGTTCGATAATCGTCTCATTGCCGGCTGCATCTTGGGCAGCGACTTGGAGCACGTGTCGACCTGACCCCAAATCAGTGGGGTCCAGTAAAACCTCATAGGGCGGTTCGTTCAGCTCTGCAATCGATTCCGCACCTCGACTGAGCGTTATCTGAATGGGCGGAGATTGATCAGAGGCAGACATAACAAAAAGAAATGGGGCTGGCTGATCCAAAATGGGGGTCATTGGTTGTAACACGCTCAACTCCGGAGGTGTTCGGTCAATGCGAATCATTCGCTCGACCCGAGAGGCTTCAATGCCGTCTCGATCGAGTATGGATGCTGTTAACAAGAGGGGCCCTTCATCGACTTCGTTTTCCTCCACTTGGATTTCAAGTCTTGGTGATGGCGCTCGCCTTGCGAGCAGCGCACCATTGCCTCGAAGTTCGATTGTATTAAGTGCATCGATTCCCGCGCTCTCTAAAACGATTGTGAATTGACCAGCAAGAGACTGATTTTGTTCGGGCTCAAGGAATTGTAAATTTTGTTGGGCGTCTTCACAGCCATTGTCTGGAGATTCATCGCTGTCAAAATACCCAGGCATACAGCGCTCGATTATGCAGCGAGCCTCAACGCAATCGACTACAGCATTGGGGAGGTCAGAACACGGGCGATTACACAGGCCACAGTGATTCAGATCGCCATTGAGGTCGAAGCCTTCATCGATGCGTCCATCGCAGTCGTCATCCAGCTGATTGCAGGTCTCATCGGTTGGCCGACATGCCGCTGCATCAGATTCATAAGCATCGGCAGATGGACCTGTATCTTCGACAGCTCCGTCTACGTGAAGCGTGCTGTCAGCCGCTGATACAGCTGTATCCAGACCGTTCGCCAGATCACTCAATTCGCCAGCATCTGACAGACCAAGATCTCGAATACCGAACTCAGTTACCGAGCCGTCTGTTCCACAGCGCCCCCCCGGACACTGAATACATACCCCGGTGGGATGGCAAATACTCCCAGCTTCGCAAGGCCGTTCGACGCCACATTGTTCAGCCCCAATATCTGCAGAATCGAGAGGAGAGAGTTGCCCCCCGCCTGCGTCAAAGCAGCCAATGAGGGCCAGGCCACACAAAAACACGACTTTAATCTGTCCACATTTCATAATTGCATACCCAGATTAAGCTCGAGGCCTTGAGTCATCAATCCACTGTTCTCGGGGGGGATATTCGAGTCTGGCGTGCCAAATTCATCCGCCGGAAACCAATTGCCTTCCGCAAATGTCCACTGCCATCCCAGACCAAGCCGCACTTGCCCCGTCGTCCATTCAAGTCCTAAACTTGGTCGGTAGAGTATGAAGGTCTGTGTCGATGTCGACAGCCGGTTTCGATCATCAGAGACCGTGTCGCTTTTAAGTCGCCCGGAGCCGAAGCCCATGTCGGCACAGACGTTTAAGTTGGGCCTCAATATCTGCAGATAACCAATCTTTGCCATGACCAGATCGCTGGATAGTTCGATCTTGCGTTCTATATCGAGCAGGTCGGTCTGGGTCCGCGCCAATCCGCCACGCCACGAGACTTGAAACCTGAGCGCGTCACCGTATTGGAGCCCGGCGTACACTCCGACGTCGGCCAACCCAAATGCACTGATATCTCGTCCGAAGCCCAATCCAAAAAATGGACTTAAATCACGACTCATCGCCTCCTTTGGCGAGACTGTTGTTCTGGTCGCTGGTGCCTGCGTAGGCAGAGTTTCGGTCGCTGAGCCGGGCCGATCTTCCGCGTCGTCATCTTCATCTGATTCGTGTGGAAGTCTCACGGTGTGCCGGTTAATCAGCCCGTTCGAATCAACGATGGCCACTTTAATGTCACATCCAGGCTCACCTGATATACGCTGACCGACTAATCTGACTGTACACTCTTTACTCGAGACATAGATCTCGCTGCCCGTTGGGACCTCGGGCGCTTGGATTTCACCAGGGCCGATGGCCACTGCGATAAAGAATGAAATGGATAGGTGTATCATGCCAGCAGGATACCAGCATCGGTGGGTGAGTGTCTTTTTTTCAGCCAAGATTTGCTGAAAGGGTGGGCTTAGTTACTCAGTCTGCATCTTTGATGCTGATGGTTTTTGCAGCCATAGTTACCATCGGCACACGTTCTTTGACGGCGCGGTCGAGTCCTCCGAGCCGCTCTAGCTTACGCAATAGATAGGGGGGGAATGTCCTGTACAGCAACTCCACACTGATCGTCGCTGGCCTGCCCTCAAGAGATGCGAGATCATATCGCACCTCGATGGTTTCATCGGGTTTCAGCATGTAGTCACATTGCCAATTTGCATTCCAGGGGAATGCACCGGCCTTTAGGTCATCGCCAAAGCCGCTGTGTCCCCCCTGACCCATCGGCAGGCAATCAGCTGTTAGTCTCGCTCGGATTTGCGCCCGTTCACTGTCCGTTGACGCAGCTGGCAATTGCTTTGATTCCAAGAGCAACTGACCAAAATAGGCCAATTGGGGGTCGGTCCCGGGCCGTTCACTATGCCCTTCGATGCCATCGCGAATATCTAAGTTTGAATCGAGTGTTCCGGATTCGAATAAGAGGGCTCCGTCCACATCTCGAACGATGACGCGCAGCCACATTTGGCGGTCCGCGGTTGCGCCGGTTGGGAGCCCATGTCCAGCCCGATTGGCGATCTTGACCACCAATTGCTCTTGAACACTGGAGTAGTCAGCGTCCATAGCGGCTGCCGTCGCCAGAAGTGCGGCGGTTTTCTTTCTGAGTTCCCAGTAACCGGGAAATTCATCTTCGGGGAGTAAAGAGACATCGACGCCGACAAATGTATGGTCGTGAACCAGTCGGGAGGGTCCGTCTTTAGCAGCGGGCCCTTCGTAGCTTGGCATATGACAGTCTTGGCATTGTCGACCCTCGTTTGCAGCGTTACTAAAAGTCCACTCGTCAAAAGTCTGTTCCAAGAGCGCGCCCTTGCCGTTGACCACAGCATGGCATGAACTACACATCCGAGATGATGCATGTAACTCACTGTAGGTCGATTGATGAGCCGATGTCGGGATCGGGTCTCGAATCGTGCCACGCTGATTGCCATCGGGCTTGAGCTCGAGCTTGGCATTCCGCGTTTCCGTAACCGAGACGACAGAATGGCACACATCACAGGTCACACCTTTTTTAACCGACTCCGGTAAATTGACTACATCTTGTTTGAACACACGTGTTTCTTCATCGAAGAACACGGGGGTAAGCCCATACGCCGCAGCGACTGGCATATGGCAATTTGTGCAGAATTGATCGACTTTTCCCCCGGATTGGCGCTGCGCAACTTTAGTCATAGCAATGAAGACGGGGTCTATTGCTGCATAGGCGTGATTCGATATGCGCCACTCAGCGACGTGTTGGGGGTGACACCCCGCGCAGTCTTTGTCTGGGTCCGCAAATGCGAGCGGTTTTTCGGATCGGCTTGTCAGCAGTTCGGGAGAGTCGCTGACTTCACCACACCCCAAACAGACGACGAGCGCAAGACACCAAGAGTGATTCATCTGGCACCCTGCTCAATCCATCGCTCGATGAGTCGCACATAGGGCTCCGTCAATGCACTGTCAATTGGCATGGGCGCGCCTTCGCCCAACCCTGGCGTCGTGACTTTTTGATACAAGAAGCTGATGCCGAGTCCACCCGGTTGTACTCGGATAAACCCCCGCCCCAGAGCGGCGGTGTTTGTCGCCGCTACATTTATAAGACTGCCCCGACTGACCTCCGTGCTGGATAAATCCAGTTGGCCAGCTGCTGACATGTCATGGCAGCCCTGTGTCGAACAGGCTTTGTCGAACACCAATTTTTGAACGTCCGCTAAGACGGGTTGTTCTGGCAAAGCGCCCTCCATTGACTCGTCACCACATCCATATTGAAACAACGCGACCAGTACCAATCCAAGTTGATTTAAGAAGTAACGCCTCATGGTCTACACACGTGTCCCCGACCATATATATAACGAAAAAAAACGGCGATAATCAAATCTGATGCGCGCCCTTGGAAAATTTGCGGTTTTTGAAGAATAGAATACGGGCATCGCTATAAGGATGATGGTCACTGCCATCTGGCTTTCTCAATGGGCCGTCATCTCAGGACAAATTGGCATCCTGATGGAATCAAAGTTCGATTTGGTTCATACTCGTTTCGGATGGTGCGATTTTATCAGACGCACGTCAATTCAACTGGGGAGAATAAGATGAAATTGTATAGATGTGGATTGCTAAGCCTTCTTCTGGTCGCGGGCTTGGCGTTAGCTGCATGTGGCGATGAGGCCGAGTCTAATGATGGTGCCGGTGGTGATGGCGCCGCAGGTGGTGCCGGTGGTGCTGGCGCAGACGGTGGTGCCGGTGGTATTGGCGCCGCAGGCGGTACCGGTGGTGTTGGCGCTGAAGGCGGTGCCGGTGGATCTGGCGCTGAAGGTGGTGCAGGCGCTGAAGGTGGTGCAGGCGCTGAAGGCGGTGCCGGTGGTGCCGGTGGTGCAGGCGCTGAAGGCGGTGCCGGTGGTGCCGGGGCCGAAGGTGGTGCAGGCGGCTTGAGTGCGTTTACTACGGAGGAGGTACAAACACTCTTAAACAATACCTGTTCTCCGTGCCATACAACCGGGCCGACGCAGCCGAATGTGGTCGATGTAAATGCCTTGATCGGACTGACATCGCCGACTGTAGATTTTGAGCAAATTGTCCCTGGCGATCGAAATGCCAGCTACCTTTTCATAAAAGTACAGCCGAATCCTGCGGCAAACGGTGGCTTTGGTTCACAAATGCCGTTGGCTCGACCCGCTTATGATGCTGAGACCATTGAGCGGTTAGGTCTGTGGATAGACGCTCTTTAGGCTCAAATGTGGACGATTAGACCCCGGCCTAAGCATCCAAATTAGGCCGGGACATTCTGTGAAACGATAATAGAGAATCAATAACCGCAGATTATCTTGCCGTTTACCGTCTTTTAGTTTAATCAGTCCGTACTTGGATCGCCGGGTCGTTGGTTGACCCGCATCTTTTCAATGTACGTCGAGTGTGCGGAGGGATTTTGCATACTGACTTTAACGAGGGAAATTATGAAGTATCTTGTCGTATTTGTTTGTTCCGTAGCCTTATCTTTCAGCCTCGGTTGTGGTGGAAAGAAAAAGGAAGAGGCTCCAAAGAAGCCAACAGCTACTAAGCCAGCTGCTAAGCCAGCCGCTAAGCCGGCCGCAAAGCCAGCCGCAAAGCCAGCCGCAAAGCCAGCCGCAAAGCCAGCCGCAGCACCGGCCGCTAAGCCAGCCGCAGCACCGGCCGCTAAGCCAGCCGCAGCACCGGCCGCTAAGCCAGCC
>MDTC01116262.1_pt1 | contig 11297 bp, 7 predicted proteins | sample 811181 | NCBI WGS metagenome assembly MDTC01 (sample SAMN05326644, study PRJNA326480) | marine metagenome | isolation source: seawater | place: Pacific Ocean: North | collected 2011 | reverse complement strand
TTATCTGTTAAGTGTTGTCCCACTAGGGCTCGAACCTAGACTCTTCTGGACCAAAACCAGACGTGTTGCCAGTTACACCATGGGACAATAAGTTTGCAAACTTAAATTCATTTTTCTAACCTGCCAAATTTTTTTGCATGTGTATTATAACTTGTTTTAAGGAGAATCCTTGGTTTAAGCTGTTTTTAACATATTTTTTCGGAGTAATTTTATATTTTCGCGTTTCTAATTTATATTATGAATTACAAGAAATTAAATAATAGTATTGGTTGGGCCATTTTCGTTATTGCCAGCTTTGTATACTTATCTACCATGGAACAAACCACTAGTCTTTGGGATTGTGGGGAGTACATCACCACAGCAAATAAGCTAGAGATAGGTCACCCACCAGGAGCTCCTTTTTGGATGATGCTAGGTCGATTATTTTCTGCCTTTGCAAGTCCTGAAAATGCTGCCATGATGATAAACTCCATGTCTGCTCTTAGTAGTTCCTTCTCAATTTTGTTCTTGTTTTGGTCTATTACAATGCTAGGAAGAAAACTAGCAAAGTTAAATGGAAAAATTGATGGAAATAGCACTATTGCTATAATTGGTTCTGGCGCAGTTGGAGCTCTTGCCTATACTTTTTCGGATTCATTTTGGTTTTCAGCTGTTGAAGGTGAGGTTTACGCAATGTCATCGTTATTTACTGCAATAGTTTTTTGGGCTATTTTAAAATGGGATATCGCTACTGATGAATATAGAGTTTTAAGGGAGGGAGCTCACCCCAACCGATGGATAATTTTCATTTGTTACATGATAGGTTTGTCCATTGGGGTTCACCTTCTAAACCTTCTAGCTATTCCAGCAATTGTTTTTGTAATCTATTATAAAAATTACCGCTTTAGCTGGAAGTCTTTTTTTATAGCAGGAATAATTTCATTACTTGCCCTTGTCTCCATTCAAAATATTATTATTCCTAAAACTGTTTCTGTTGCAGATTGGATAGAAAGGCTATTTACAAATTCATTTGGTCTACCATTTAATAGCGGAGCATTTTTCTTTGTTGCCGCCCTTTTAACATTAATTGTTGTAGGTTTAAGATTTACAAGAAAAAACGGTCATTCATTAATGAATACAGCGATAATATCCTTTGCAGTTTTAATGATTGGATATTCATCATTTGTAATGATTTTGGTAAGATCTAATGCAAATACTCCACTAGACGAAAACAATCCAGAAAGTCTTTCTCAACTTCAAGCCTATTTAGGCAGAGAACAATATGGAACATGGCCTAAATTATCTGGACAATATTGGAATACTCCTGCTTTTTCTGATTGCGATGAAGACCATCTTGGTCCTGATAAAAGCAGTTTTATGAAAGTGTTTTCGATTTCTGCGTTAAGCAGCGTTCAAGAGGTAACCGCAAATGACACTTCATTAATAAAAGACTATCTAAAGCCTCTCAATTTACATATCAGATTTTTTAAAAGTAAAAGCAAAGGGAAATTTCGATATTCTTTAGTGGAAAAGGAACTTTCATTTATGAATGAGTGGAATCTTAACCAGTTTAGGTCTTATTGTGATAGCATAAATAAATTATTGGAAAATCAAAATTTGCCTAATATTCTTTCATTTGATAAAAATATCAAAAAAGAATATTTAGATAATTTAAAAGGGAAAAAGGGAGATAAATTATATATGCCTCAGTATACTACTTTATTTCCAAGAATGTATCGCCAAGGAGAAGGGAACAAATATAAAATATGGTGCGGGTATCAAGGAAATGAAAACAAACCTTTACCAGCATTAAGTCAAGTAGGAGGAATCTTAAACCAAATATATCCCAGTCAAGTTTTTGAAGACAGATATCAACAGTACGACGGTTTAATGCGTTTTGCAAGAACCTCAGCTGGTCCCGATAATACTAAACAGTATATAAGAGAAATCGCAACTGATTTATATAACGATGGTTTATTTTTACCCTCATTTTCTGAAAATATGCAGTTCCTGTTTCAATACCAAATCAATTGGATGTATTGGAGATATTTTATGTGGAATTTTTCTGGTCGTCAAAATGACACACAAGGCTACGGTTTAACAGGTGGAAATGGTAAAATATTAGATGGCAATTGGTTATCAGGATTAGACTTTATTGATAATGAAAGATTAGGAGATCAAAGTGTATTGTCTGATGATATAAAGTTAAATAAAGGTTACAACAGATATTTCATGCTACCATTAATTTTAGGCTTAATTGGTTTATTTTATCAGCTTTACAAACATCCAAAAGGTTGGTTTGTCGTTTTCCTATTATTCTTGCTCACCGGAATTGCTATCGTACTCTACTTGAACCAAAAACCGGCAGAACCTAGAGAGCGAGATTATGCTTACGCAGCATCTTTCTACGCATTCTCTATTTGGGTCGGGCTTGGGGTTTGGGCGCTCTACGATATTGGAAAGTCTTTTTCGTTTGGCCAATTAAAAAAGACAGCTATTTACATTGTTGGAGGATCAACAATAATATTTGTGATTCAGTTTTTGGTTGGAAACGGCACTACATTTGGCCTAAGCCTAACATATATAAGTGTAGTTTGTACCGTACTTTTCTCTATGATGTATTTTCTAGGAGCTAAATTTAAAAATAGTCCTGTCTTAGCTTTTGTACCTTTAGTTTTAGGACTTACAGTCCCCTGCATTTTAGCGCTAGAAAATTGGGATGATCATGACCGTTCAAATCGTACAACAGCTAGAGATTTTGCAGCAAACTATTTAAATTCATGTGATTATAATGCTATTTTATTTACCAATGGTGACAATGATACTTTCCCTCTTTGGTATATTCAAGAGGTTGAAGGAGTAAGAACAGATGTCCGAGTAGCTAATATGTCGTTGTTGAGTACTGATTGGCACATTAATCAAATGAAAAAAAGAGCCTATGAATCTGATCCCTTGCCGATAAATATGAGAGAATCTGTCTACAGAAACGGCAGTCGAGACTATATTTTAATTACTCCGTTAGATAATAAGAAATATAAAAACAATAGCCTAAGAATCAAAATGCAAAAAGAAGTCTCAAGTCTTAGTAGCTTAGTAAATTCTTCTGTAAAAGACCAAAAAGTAATTTTAGGAATTCTTAAAAAATTATTTTGGATACAAGCAGTATCTAGTTCGCTAGAAAACGACCGCGAAAATTTTAAACTCAAATCTGTTGGTTCTAAAACATTAGATATTATCAATAAAGGACCCAATAGTAATAGCTACACAAAACAAGCCAAAGGTTTTCTTTCAATGACGGGAATTGATAACACACTAAAACAAATGCCACAAATACTAGCAAAAGTAAGCCCTTCAATTACTAAATGGCCAGAAATATGGTATTCCGCACAAGAGGCTATTGATTTTATCAGCGACGACAGAAACAAAAAATACCAAACTTTCTCTTGTAACAATGAATCTTTCATTGATTTTAATAATATCTATATTGAAGTAAATGTTGAAAATGCACTAAAGCATAATATCATTACTGAAAACGACTTGTCAAAAACTAATTTTAAGAAGGTTCTCAAGTGGAAGTTAAAGGGGTCTATGATGTACAAAGCAGATTTAGCAGTACTTAGTTTATTGGCTAATTATCAATGGGAAAGACCTATTTATTTTGCAAGTGTAATGGGAATGCAAGCCAATAAAAACTTACAAAAATATATGCTCTGTGAAGGGCTTACCTACAAATTAACTCCAGTGGAATTTGGAGGTTCAGGTGGTACTAACGTCAATAAAATGATGGCCTTGTTAAGTGGTTCTTATCCTTTAGAGAAAAAAGAGGAAATAGATACTGTTGGATTTTTATGGGGAAATATGAAAACAGAAGGAGTTTTAGTTGATTATTACACCATGAGAATGGTTCAAAACTTACGATTACAGATGATGAAATTAAGTGATCAACTTATAACTCAAAACCGTTATGATGAAGCTATTAAAGTTTTAGACCTAACCTTTGAAGAAATGCCCGTTGAAAACGAACAAGTTGCAGCTGACGATATATGTTACTATTTATGTTCAAATTATTTTGAAGCAGGTGACACTACAAGAGGAAATCAAATTGGTAAAGAGCTTGCTAAACTACAATTACAAAGACTTAATTATTTTGTTGAAATGGATAAAGAACACTTAGATTACGTTTGGAACCAACTTGGAAAAGCACTATTTAATATTGAAATGCTTAGAGAAGCTTCACTTGTTGGAATGGATAGAAATAAAATGTTTCAGCCAGATAAAAGTATTTCGACTGGCGCAGTTTCGTTTTTAGAAAAAGGCTTGCTCTCCAATACCAACTATGACGAAACCTGTGTAAAATTGAAAAATTTATTTGTCGAGAATTACAGAGAGAAAGGGAGTTTTTTCAACAATCAACAAAAATTCCCAGTATACTACACACAACTTTGGGGAGGTGGCGGAAGCTAATGTGGTATTGGGTAAAAACACCTAAACTTGTAAAGAAAATATTTCATAACCAAATTTGGGATATTCCTTCCAATCAACCTTTTGTTTACCTTACTTTTGATGATGGACCGACAAAAGGACTAACAGATAAAATATTAGAAGTTTTAAGAAATTATGAAGTTAAAGCTACTTTTTTTTGTGTAGGTAAAAATGTTCAGAAACATCCTAAAGAATACAAAAAAATAATTTCTCATGGTCATAGTATTGGAAACCATACTATGACTCACCCAATGGGTTGGTGGAATAGCAAAAAAAAATATCTTAATGATGTTAAACAAGCTGAAGAGATTATTAACAGTAATTTATTCAGACCTCCATATGGAAAAATAAATATCAAGAGTAATAAGATCCTTCAAAAAAAGTACAAAATCATAATGTGGGATGTTGTAGGTGGAGATTTTGACCCAAACTGTTCAAAAGAACAATTAATTTATAACATCACAAATAATGTTGAAAAAGGAAGTATAGTTGTCCTACATGACAACCAAATGGTTAAAAATAAAATTTTAAAAGCCCTCCCACTTATTATTGAAGGAGTTCAAAAAAAAGGATTTAAATTAAAAGCAATTCCGTTTACTCCTTTAAGGTAAATCTAATACCAAAATAGGTCATCCTTCCAAAAATTGGTCCCCATATTATAGCACTATCAAAATATTGTCCTTTAGGGTTGTTTGCTGATATTATTGGGTTTTTTTGTCTATAATTTAGTGCGTTTTCAACACCCAAATATAGTTGAGTTCTCTTACTAGCAATTCTTGTAATTTGTCCATTTAATAAAAAGAAATCTGGGCTGTATTCCTCAAGCTGAAATTCACTGGGGTTTTCACTAGTGTTAGGAAGTCTTTTGGCTCCTATCCATTGAGAGGTGAAATCAAATTTCCACTGCCTGTTTTTGATTTTTCTCGTTTTATATTCAATGTTTAAAAAACCTCTGTGTCTAGAAATAAATGGTTGCCTGATGAGACCTTTTGATCTGAGTTTAGTTTTAACATCTAAAAAACGATAAGAAATTCTTGCACTAAGTCTTCTATTTAAGTCATAATTAATCTCTGACTGCAATGAATTAGAATACGAATCTCCACTTAACGAATAAAAATTAACTTCTCTAGTTGTTTGATCTAAATCTACTACTAACTGATTTATAAAGAAAGTATGATAGGCATCCAATGTCATTGTTCCGTCCCGATTTAAAAGTGTGAATTCTTTAAGAAGAGCAATTCCTACATTCCATGAATACTCCTGACCAACATCGCTCATAAGTCCTTGAATACCATAAATATTATTATTGATTACCCAGTTTCGATTACTCGCCATATATCCAATATTTTCCATTAACATAAATGGTGTTCTTCGACCACTGCCAAACATTAACTTTAAAGCATTTTGATTATTAAAATTATGTCTTAAATGTATCCTTGGAGTTAAAAAATACTTTTTATAATAGGAAGTGTAATCTCCTCTCATTCCCAATATAAATCCCCATTTATCAGAATTGTGGGTAAACTCGCTAAAAACACCAGGAACTATTTCTAAAAATTGATTACTCGGTGGGTTGATTAGAAATGGTTGTGCGATTTCATTGACACTATCTATTTGACAACTAGCTCCTAGTTTAAAATAATTTTCTTTGAGTTTACCTAATTCTTGCTGGTAGATTAAATTAGCATATCCGCTAAGTTGTCTACCGTCATAAGTAGATGTCCCAATTGAAATATTTTGCTGATTATAAGTAGCGCTTAACTGAAGAGCCAAACTTTTAAAATCGTCATTTGGAAATAGATACCCTATCTTTCCAAATAAATTGGCTTGTTGCGTTTCTATATTAACTGGGTAGCTCAGTCCTTGATCTGTTGTTCCAGATTTAGAATTTGCTAAAACTCCATTTAATCCTAACTCTAAATGAATTTTTTCAGAGCGATAATTCCATTGGTTGTAAACGATAGTATTATTAAGTAATGGATTATCTAGAAATCCGTCATCATTTTTATCATTCTGTCTAGTTTGATTATTTAAATGTGCAGACAAAGTCGTTGCCCACTTGGAAGAAATTCTTTTTGTAAAAAAAATATTTTGTTCAGCACGGCCACCTTGATTAATATAGCTGTTAAAATGAAATTTTTCTGCGTTTTCAGGCTGTTTTAAGTTCATATTTAGTTGACCTACCATACTTTCATAGCCATTTAATACTGATCCTGCACCCTTTGAAATAGCTATCTGATGAATAAAAGAGCCAGGAACAAGTTCTAATCCAAGAAGAGTTGATGTCCCTCTTATAACTGGAATATTACCGGAGAGTATTTGAACATATTTTCCAGAAAGTCCCATCATCTTAATTTGTTTTGTTCCAGTAACAGCATCAGTTACCGTAGCATCTATCGATGGATTAGTTTCAAAGCTTTCTGCAAGATTACAACAAGCTGCCTTTCTGAGTTCATCTTGAGCTATCGTATGCACATTTATTGGATTAATCTTCGAAAAAGTATATGCCCCTTTTTTGTATTCTACTACAAAATCTTCTAATAATTTTCCTTCTCTCATCACAACATTTATTTCTTTAACCTTACCTAAATTAAGTGTATCTGACTTAAATCCCGTAAAAGAAAAAATAAGTGTTTTGTTGTGTTGATTTTTATCTAATTCAAAAAAACCTTTTTCATTTGTGGTAGTTCCTGCTGTATTATTTATGTAAAAAACATGAACTCCCTGAAGTGGAATAATTGAATCTTCTGAAATGAGCTCAAATACATGGCCGTTAACCACTTCTTTGATATTTTGTGCTAATACAAATTTTGTAAAAAATATTAAAATAAAAAAAAGAGCTCTTTTCATTTTGGAAATTCTGACCTTTTATAGTGACAGCAGTGATAAAGGTTATTGTAGACATCATCACTAGCCCTACACTTTTGTGTGTCGTGACCAACACTAGCCAAAATTTCGTGTATTTCTTTTTCCGTTATTTTTTCGTTATTGTATGTAATATTACAGATTTTAGTTTTTATAGACCAGTTTGCAGTCTTTACACCTTTTACGTCTAAAGCATTTTCAATTCTATCTTTGCACATGTCACATACACCAGCTACCTGTAAGGAAATTTTTGTGGTTTGACTCAAAACTCCCTTACTCACCAAAATAGTAAAAATTAATAGTAAAAAATATTTATTGGTCATTGTGAAAATTTATGTAAATATAAATTAATTCTACCAAAAAAATATTCTATGCTGAAGTCTGTTTGTTAAAAATAAATTGAAGGATGTTAAAAAGTATTTTGGCCCTAAACAACATTATTGTTTTCTTTTGTTGTTAAAACTTTTTTGAATGAAAATTTTGTTATTAGGGTCAGGAGGAAGAGAGCATGCTTTAGCTTGGAAAATTTCACAAAGCTCTCAGCTAGATAAACTGTATGTAGCTCCAGGGAATGCTGGAACAGCAGAAATTGCTGAAAATGTGCCTCTTGATATCAGTGATTTTAGTTCTATTGGTCACTTTTGTATTCAAAACAACATTGATTTAGTAGTTGTTGGCCCTGAGCTTCCCCTAGTAAATGGAATACATGATTATTTTAAATCACAAAATAATTTAGCCCATGTTACTGTAATTGGCCCCAAAAAAGAGGGTGCCCAACTAGAAGGAAGCAAAGATTTCGCTAAATCATTTATGAAAAGACATAAAATTCCAACTGCAAAATCAAAATCCTTTGAAGCTTCTGAGTTACAGGACGCTTTAATTTATTTAGAAAAATCTAAAAGTCCGTACGTGCTAAAGGCAGATGGTCTTGCTGCTGGTAAAGGAGTTATAATTGAATCTGAGCTTAAAAAGGCCAAAAAGGCGCTTAAAAAATTACTTGATGGGCAGTTTGGTAAAGCTAGCCAGAGAGTTGTTGTAGAGGAGTTTTTAGAAGGTGTAGAACTAAGTGTTTTTATTATTACAGATGGTAAAAATTATAAATTGCTTCCAGAGGCAAAAGATTATAAAAGAATTGGAGAAAATGACAAGGGATTGAACACAGGTGGAATGGGGGCCATTTCACCAGTTCCTTTTGCCAATAGAGAGTTTATGGATAAAGTAGAAAACCAAATAATTATTCCAACTGTTAAAGGACTAAAAAAAGACGAAATTTCTTACTCGGGATTTATCTTTTTTGGCTTAATTGCGGTAAAAGGAGACCCTTACGTAATAGAGTACAATTGTAGATTAGGTGACCCTGAAACTGAAGTCATTCTTCCAAGACTAAAGTCTGATATTATTGAGCTATTTGATGGTATTGCTACAGATACTCTTTCAGAAAGAGATGTAGAAATTGATCTACGCTCTGCTAGCACTGTTATGCTTGTTTCTGGAGGATATCCTGAAAGTTATGAAAAAGAGAAAGAAATAAAAATTGAAGAAACTGATGATAAAACAATGTTATTTCATGCTGGAACTAGCTTTAAAAATAACAAACTTGTTAGCAGTGGAGGCCGTGTGATAACAGTTACATCATATGGGAAAAATCTAGAGACTGCAATTGAAACTAGCTACAAAAATATAAATAGTGTCGCTTTTGATAAAGCCTTTTACAGGAAAGATATTGGAAAAGATTTATTAAATAAAAAGTAGTTACTTAAGCTGATTAGGGTCTTTATCGGCTTTTTTATTGAGTTTATGTTGCACTATCATCCAATAGGTAGCCCCTCCGAAACCTAATAAAAGAAATATAGTATTGGGGTAATCTCCCAAGGGCTCTAATGTGTTCTCAAACAACCATACTAAAAATTCTCCAATAGGAGAAAGCAACCAATCCATAACGATACTTTAATTCAAAAATATAAAATTTTTGTATGAATTCAATTAATTTTTAATCCGTTTAAATGTTTAATTTAGAAAAATGTTGAATTTTCTTAGAAACAATCAACCTTTTTTCTTTATCCTTTCAGCTTGGGTTGTACTTCTTTTAGGACTTCCTAGCCAATATTTTAGTTTAGTTCCAAAAAAACCATTTTTACTTTTGACGAAACTATTCAGATTACCTGTTTTGGTTTATTATTTAATATTTGCAGGGCTGATTTTCTTTACTTCCTTCAAAATCAATAGAATTATTAACAAAAGCGTACTATTTCCTAAGTCGTTTTATTTGCCGGGGTTCCTATACCTAACATTTATGGTTTTCTATGCTCCTGTAGAATACTTATTTCTACCTAGCTTAAGTAATTTGTTTATTGTACTAGCAATGGGTGAATTCTTACAGATTTTTAGAAACGAAAGCTGTAAAAACCTAATATTTAAAGCTAATCTATTTTTGTTTTTAAGTATTGTCGTATCTCCCTTAAACTTTATTTTGATTCCAATTTCATGGGTGATTTTATTCATTATTCGTCCGTTTGAGTGGAGAGAGTACATTATGCCTATAATCGTGCTTTTACTTTTTGCTATTTATATTGTGCCATTTGGATTAATCTATAATGAACTTGATGTTTGGTTAATCTCTTGGTGGAATTCATTAATTGACTTTAAATTTTCATCTAAAACAATTATCCCTATTATTTATATTATTTTTCTATCAATAGGTTTAATTTTCTCCATAAATCCTATTTCTAATACATTCATTAGATCAAATAACAGATATAAAAAAATTATTTGGGTTATTATAAGTTTACTCTTTTTCTCTTTTTTAATTGCGCTTAGTTCTGTTTTTTACTTAAACTATAAAAACCCCCATTTGTACCCATTTTTTATTCCTATGAGTATAATTATATCTAATGGAATGATAAGAAATCGTTTTAAATGGGTGATTGATTTGTTTCTCGTGCTTTTTATTTCAACTAGTTTATTAGTTGGGTTTCAACTTTTTTAGCACCTGCCTGTAAATAAATATTAAAAATAGGATTCGAAACCCTCCAGCTCCACCTTGTGGGACAGTTTCAATTTTTTCGAAAACTGTCCCTTATTTTTTTCTTCTAAGTTCTTGTCTATCTGTAAGATATATCTAAGTGCATCATTGATTCTAGGTGTTCGACATTTTTTTCCGTCAAATTGTAGTTTTTCTGGAAAAATCGAACTTATAATTTCCTGTTTTTGAGCTACAGTTGATTTATCATACAGTCTTTTAATGATAGTTAACTCATCAAATCCCATTTTAAGCCAGTTCTTGAATTCTGCATCTTTAATATCACTTTCTCCAATTTTTAATTCAAGCTTTTGTTTTGTTTCTGAGTATCGAATCATTGTATTTTCATAATTATCATATTCAATCTTTCCATCTACAAGCAAATCCTGAAGTTTAGATATTCTCTCCTTAATTTTTTTTAATTCAATCTTTGATTTATTTAGATTTTTCTTATCATCTTTTTCTGAAGCATTTAAAATAGATTTTACAAATTCTTTGTAAAGTGTTTTGGTTGGTTTAGTGAATTTAAAATCATTTAGTATTTCATCAAGAGTAGTATTGACTTTGTTTGCTGGGTGTCTTTCATTATGACAATGATTACAGTGGTAATAGTGGTAGTAGTTTCCATTCTTACTTTTTGATTTACTACCTGTCATTTTACAATTGCATTTAGAACAATACAACAACCCTCTGAGGGGAAGTTCTTCCCTTTGAGTTTTATAATGAGTAATATTTCTTCGTGTTTTGTTCATTTCTAGAACACTTTGAACTTTGTAGAATAATTTTTCTGATATTATTCCTTTGTGTTTCCCATCAATCAATAATTCTTTTTCGTCTCCTAGTTCAGGAACTTTTATTTTACCCATGTAAACAGGATTTTTAAGAATATTACATATTGTGTTTTTTGGGATATTGATTCCTTTAATTTTGAGTTTTTCTCTTATAGAAGTTT
>MDTC01242205.1_pt1 | contig 11298 bp, 9 predicted proteins | sample 811181 | NCBI WGS metagenome assembly MDTC01 (sample SAMN05326644, study PRJNA326480) | marine metagenome | isolation source: seawater | place: Pacific Ocean: North | collected 2011 | reverse complement strand
TAAATTGGGACGATATACAAAGTGCATTTAAAAAAACTTTCGGAAGTGAAATTTACAATAGTTGGTTACAAAAAATTTCTCTTGTTAAAGAATATAACGATTATCTTATACTAGGCGTTCCAACTCGATTTTTTAGAGATTGGATTGTTTCAAGGTATTTAGATAAAATTCTTGAGCAGGTAAAAAGCTTTAAACTTAGTCTTAATAGAATTGAATTTAAAATTATTGAGGAAAACAAACAGTCTCATGAATTTATCAAAATAGATGATCTTAGCAAAGTTACGGAAATTAAAGATTCAATTTTAAATTATAATAGATTAAATCCAAATTTAAGCTTTGATACCTTTATACAAGGCAAAAGTAATGATATTGCACTTTCTTATTCGAAAAAGGTTTGTGAGCATATTTCTCGCTATAATCCCCTTTATATATGTGGTGGTGTAGGTTTAGGTAAAACACATCTTTTAAATGCTATAGGACTTCAGCTTCAAAACGATAATAATGTAATGTTTATCTCAGCGGAACGATTTATGTATCACTTTATCAAATCTATTAAAAAAAATGATATGGTAAATTTCAAAGATTTTTTTAGAAAATCATCTGTTTTTATTATTGATGATATTCAATTCATTAGTGGAAAAGAAAGCCTACAAGAGGAATTTTTTCATACATTTAATAGCCTAATGGATAAAGGCTCTCAAATTATCATTTCCGCCGACCGCGCGCCGATGAAATTAGACAGGGTTCAAGATAGAATTAAATCAAGATTAGCGGGAGGACTCGTAGTTGATATAGAAGGACCCGACTTAGAGTTGAAAATAAAAATTATAAAAAAGAAAATTGAAGAGATTCAAAGTCAATTCAAAGAAAATATTGATTTAAGCGAAGAAGTGATTGCCTATATAGCCTCTGAAAGTAAAACAAACATTAGAGAGCTTATAGGTGTTCTTAACAGAGTAATTGCATTTAGCAGAGTACATAATAAAAATTTATCAATTAGCGATTGTAAAAATATTTTAAAAGATGTCTTCAACCAAATTAGAGTTATAACTGTCGACAAAATACAAAATATTGTTTCAAACTACTTTAACATTGCCTTAAGTGAAATGCTTTCACAAAGAAGATCGCGACCTCTTGCCAGACCAAGACAAATAGCTATGTATCTAGCAAAAAAAATGACAACAAGATCTTTACCTGAAATAGGTAGAAGATTTTCTAATCGTGACCACACAACAGTGATACATGCTGTTAAAACTATTACTAGACTATCTGAACAGGACGACGAGATGAAAAAAAATATTAGTCAGATTAAAAGTTTATTATTAGAACAATAACAAAATGCAATTCGCTGTTAAAAGGGATATTTTATTAAAATCACTAAATTTTGTTCAGGGAGTTGTTGAAAAAAAAAATACTTTACCAATTCTCTCTAATGTTTTACTGCAACTCAAAGATAAAAAATTATCAATTGTAGCTACAGATCTTGATATTATTTTTTATGATGAATTAAGTGATGTCAAAGTTATAAAAGAAGGAAGCACCACTACCTCTGCAGCAATATTGTACGATATTTTAAGAAAAATTTCAGCTAACTCAGAGTTAAACTTTGATTTAAAATCTGAGAATAAACTTAGCCTTAAAAGTGAAAACGCGGATTTCAATCTTTTATGTTTGCCAACTGATAATTTTCCGTCTTTTGCTGATGAGTTTGAAGGTCAAGAAATCTCTTTAAATAATCAAAGGTTTTTAAAACTTTTAAACAAAACAAGAATTTCAATATCAAATGATGACACAAGACATTATTTAAATGGAATTTTTCTTCATCTAACCGAAGCCCATGGTAGAAATTTTCTAACAGGTGTCGCTACCGATAGTCATAGACTATCTTCAAGCAGTTTAGAAATTGAGAATACTAATGATTTTACCTCTTTAATTTTACCAAGAAAAACGGTGTTTCAGCTGTGCTCTCTTCTAGCTGAAACAGCAGACCAGTTAGCAATGCAAACAAGTGATAATAAAATTAAATTTACAATAGGTAAAATGAAATTGATATCTAAGGTAATTGATGGAAAATTTCCTGATTATAAAAAAGTTGTACCAACATCAAATGATAAAACTTTAGTTGTATCTTCTAAAGACTTCATTAATTCGATTGAAAGAGTAACTAGCGTTTCACTTGACAGAAAAGAAGGTGTCAAATTAGTTATTAACAAAGATAATGTTCAACTTTCTGTGAATAGTGCTAATTCTGGTGAAGGAAATGAAAAAATTAAAGCAGAATTTACTTCAGAAAATTTAAATATAAGTTTTAATTCAAAATATTTAATCGATATTGCTTCAGAGGTTGAAGACAAAAATTTAAAAATGAATTTAAAAGACTCGATATCACCAGTTTTGATTGAAGATGTTTCTGATAAAAACAGTTATTACGTGATAATGCCAATGAAAATCTAAATATATTGGTTTTTAGGATTTTTTTTATTTTTTGCTCTATAATTGTTGCTAATAAATAGTTTTAAGTCATTACGGTCATGAGCGATTTTATATTCTATGAAAAAAATGATATGCTTAAAAATCTTTTAAATAATGTCTAAAAATTCTGAAATTAAAAATATACCGTCGTATGGCGCTGACTCAATAAAAGTCCTAAAAGGACTGGACGCCGTAAGAAAAAGACCCGGCATGTATATCGGGGATACCGATGATGGCTCTGGTTTACATCACATGGTTTTCGAAGTTGTAGACAATTCTATTGACGAAGCATTAGCTGGTTATTGTAAAAATATTAATGTTATCATAAATGCTGATAACACAATAACTGTTGAAGACGACGGCAGAGGCATACCTGTCGATATGCACAAAAGTGAAAAAATGTCTGCTGCAGAGGTAATAATGACACAATTGCACGCAGGGGGAAAATTTGATCATGACTCATATAAAGTATCAGGAGGATTACATGGAGTGGGTGTATCCGTTGTTAATGCATTGTCAGAAAGATTAGATCTTAATATTTATAGGGATGGCAACGAATATGAGATTACATTTAAAGATGGCAACGCAGTTAAATCTTTAAAAAAAAAAGGTAAAACAAAAAAAAAGGGTACTAGAATTACTTTTTTACCATCAAAACAAATATTTTCATCAATTAAATTTAGCGCTACAATACTTGAAAAAAGAATTAGAGAATTAGCTTTTCTCAATAAAGGAATATCGATCTGCTTAGTTGATAATACCACAAAGAAACCTAAAGAATTTTTACATAGGTACGACGGAGGAATTCTGGAATTTGTGAAATATATTAACAGCAAGAAACCAATCTTAGTTAACAAAAATGAGAAAGAAGTATTTAAGAAACCTGTTTATATGACGGCTACAAAAAATAATGTTGTAGTAGAATGCTCTTTCGAATGGAATGCTGGTTATTCAGAGGAAGTTCTGCCTTTTACAAATAATATTCCCCAAAAAGATGGTGGTACACACTTACTTGGTTTTAGAAGCGCTTTAACTAGAGTTATTAACAAATATACTGCAGACAAAAATAACAAAAAAAATAAGATCACATTATCTGGTGAGGATATAAAAGAGGGCTTAACGGCAGTGTTATCAATTAAAATGCCTGATCCAAAGTTTTCTTCTCAAACCAAAGATAAATTAGTTTCATCAGAGATTAGAAATATCGTTGAACATATTATTAGTGAAAAAGTTTCCACATGGTTTGATCAAAACCCCTCTATTGCTAAGACTGTTTTAGAAAAAATTACTCAGGCTGCAATGGCAAGAGATGTAGCTAGAAAGGCAAGAGATAGTGTTAGACGTAAAGGAACTTTTGAATTATCTGGTTTACCTGGAAAACTTGCAGATTGTCAAATTCAAAAAAAAGAAGGTACTGAATTATTTATAGTAGAGGGGGACTCAGCAGGAGGATCTGCTAAACAAGGAAGAGTTAGAGAGTATCAAGCAGTGCTTCCTCTTAGAGGTAAAATCTTAAATACTTTTGTAAATGGAAAAACAAATGGTGAAGATCAATCGACAAAAGCCTTATCTAAAATGATGTCCTCAAATGAAATTGTTACTCTTATAAACGCTTTAGGTACTGGATCTAAAGACTTCAATATTGAAAATTTAAGATATGATAAAATTGTAATTATGACAGATGCCGATGTAGATGGATCCCATATTAGAACTCTCTTACTAACTTTTTTTAATAACCATCCGTTTAATCAATTAATAGAAAATGGTCATATATATCTTGCGCAGCCTCCATTATTCAAAGTCACAAGAGCAAATAAAAGTGTTTATATAAAAGACGAAAAAGCACTTGAAGATTATATTTTTAGTACAAGTAAATTTGATAAAAAAGTTAAGAAAGGATCATCCGAGTACAATAAATTTCTGCAAGAACAAAGGGAAAAATTATCTATTCAACGTTTTAAGGGTTTAGGAGAAATGAACCCAGAGGAACTTTGGCAAACTACGCTAAATCCTGACAACAGAACTATGCTTAGAGTTCAGTATTCAAAAGGAACTAAAGATAAATCAAAAGATGATCAGAAAATGATTAAAGTATTAATGGGCGATGAAGTTGCTCCGAGAAAAGATTTTATTACAAATAATGCTTTAAATGTTATTAATTTAGACATCTAGTTGAACGATGAATTTTTCAACTCTCTTTGGAACAAAAGAGAATCTTAATTTAGATAAAAGCACTTTAACTATACTCAGATACATTGCTATTTTTGGTCAATTTATTGCAATAAATATAGTCTTTTTTTATCTGGATCTCAAATTTCCAATTAAAGAGAGTTACGTAATTATTTTTGTTGGTTTGATTACAAATTTATATCTTCAATTTAAAATTAAAGTAAATCAATTAAAAGATACATACGCGTCTCTATTTCTTTTGTATGATTTATTTCAATTAAGTGCACTCTTGTACTTAACAGGGGGTATTTTAAATCCTTTTTCTATTTTGTTAATCATACCAACTATAGTTTCATCAACCTTTCTAAGTATGGGCACAACGATCATATTAGGATTAATAACTTCTCTTTTATTATTTATAATATCATTCACGCATCTACCTTTACCGGGATTAGACTCCAATATTTTTGCCGTTCCTAATTATTATACAATAGGAATACTCATTTCAATTTTGATTGGATTGATTTTTTTAAGCTACTTTGGAATTAGATTCTCAGGTGAAACAAAAAAAAGATCGGAAGCATTAAATAAATTACAGGAAGTAATTTCAAAAGAATATGAGCTGGAGTCATTAGGAGGTCAAGCCGCTGCTGCTGCTCATTCATTGGGAACACCTTTAGCTACAATTACTGTTGTGGCAAAAGAGTTAAAAAAAGAAATAGGGAATGATAAAGATTATTCTAAAGATATTGATTTGCTAATAAGTCAAACTAAAAGATGCAGTGAAATATTGAAAAAGATTTCAAAAAAACAAATAGATGAAGATAATTTTTTAAGTTCAATTAAGCTTGAGGATTTACTCCAAGAAATTATAGACTCTTTTAAAGAAACATCATCTAAGAGCATCGATCTCATAGTTGATCACGATATAAATAAAATAGCTATACGTAGGACACCCGAGATGATCTATGGTTTAAGGAATTTTATAGGTAATGCTGTAAAGTTTTCAAGGAGCAAAGTTAAGATTAATTTAAAGAGTGATCAAAAAATTATTGAAATAAAAATTAATGATGACGGTCCGGGTATACCAGATGACATCATTGAAAAAATTGGCGAACCTTATATTAGATCCAAATCCAAGGAGTTAAGATCTAATTCTGGTCTTGGTCTTGGAACTTTTTTAGGAAAAACTTTATTGGAAAGACAGGGTGCAAAATTATTATTTAAAAAAAAAAGCGAATTAGGTGGAGCGTTAGTAGTTTTAGCCTGGAGTCCAAATAATTTTAATGATTCTTAAACTCAAAAATATAAGCAAGAATTTTATAAGCTAACTTGGCAACTAAGAAATTATATGAGTCAAAGTTTTTTATTGGAGCTAATTCATTTATATCTGCACCTACAATATTAGATATCTGGCAAACTTTTTTTATTATTGGTAAAACCTCTTCCCATAACAAGCCTCCAGGCTCGGGTGTCCCGGTAGCAGGCATAATACTTGCATCAAGCCCATCCACGTCGAAAGTAATATATACTGTCTTGTTTTTAAAAAACTTTTCTAATGTAGACAAGTTCCAGCTGCTTTTATCTTTTGCCCAAAAAATTTCAATTCTATCTCTGTTATTATTATAAAATTCCATCTCAGACTTGGATAAATTTCTAATTCCAAATGATACAACTTTAATATTTTTATAATCTAAGCATCTTTTAATCGCTGATGCGTGTGAAAATTTTTCTCCTTGGTAACTTTCTCTTAAATCTGCATGAGCATCAAAATGAAGAAGGGTTATTTCGTCATATTTATTTACAAAAGGTTTGATGGAACCAGGTGTAATAGAATGCTCTCCACCAAAAACCAATGGAAATTTATTTTTTGCAATTATTTCTTCATTTATATTTGATAATTGATCTAGAGCTTTGCTAATTTTTTTTTTGATAGAAAACGGCTTAATAGTTTTAATTCCTATTTCTTTATATGGCTCTTTATTAAGCTCTTCATCAAAAAGCTCTACTTGATGGGAAGCTTTAATAATCTCTTTAGGGCCATTCTTTGTGCCTCCTCCATAGCTTACCGTTTTTTCCAAGCCAAATGGAACAACTATTACTTTTGGATCTATATTTTGATTTGCATCAAAACCTAAAAAACCTTTTTTTTGACTTAGAAATTCCATTTATGAATTAAAAATATTTGAAAAATTTCTTTTTTCTCTCTTTTCCCAATTTTTTCGGTGATATGCGTCACTTGCAATTAGTGGCAACACACTTGTAGCTTCTGCAAATACCATTTGTTCTTTAGTAATATCAACCTTACCCCATGAGCTAGCCTCTTTTAATGTTGAACTGCTACATGCACCATCTCGTGTGTCAGCAACAGTAATTTGAATTGCATATTTATGCATTTCAACTTTTTTACCCAATAGTTCAGCACAAACCACGGTATCCTGCACAAAATTTTTAGGCACTCCTCCACCGATCATCAGTAGCCCTGATTGTTTTGAATGTAATTTAATTTCTGTCAACTCTCTAAACTCTCGAATTGAGTCTATCGTAATATGTTTATTTGGATTTTGTTCTTGATGCATTACTAATCCAAAACCTGCTGAACTATCTGTAAAAGCTGGACAAAATATTGGGACATTATTATCATATGCAGTTTCAATTAAAGATCGTTTTTTTTTACTATTTGATTTTAAAAATTTTCCCAATTCTTTAATAAATTCCCTTGAAGTATAAGGTCTTGGTTCTAATTTATTTGCAATATTACATATTGTTTGATCGCACGCTTGTAACTCTTCTTCATCAATATAAGTATCATAAATTCTATCAATATAATTTTTACGTAATTCCGTATCATCTTGAAATTGAGAACCTTGATAATGCTTGAAGCCTAATGCTTCAAAAAAATCCATATCAATTATAGAAGCCCCTGTAGCAACTATTGCATCAATCATATTATTTTGAACCAAATCTCTATATAAATCCATGCATCCACCAGCTGATGTTGATCCTGCTAATGTTAGAAAAATAGAGCAATCTTTGTCTGACAACATTTCATTATAAATATTTGCTGCTCTAGCAGTGTCTCTAGAAGTAAAAGACATTTTACTCATTGCTTCAATAATCTTTCTGGCATCGAACGATTTGATGTCGATGTGTTCTACAGGACTATTAAGAAGAGATTTTTTATTATGTCCAATATTAGGACTATTTTTTTTGTCCATTAAGCAACTAAAGAATCAACTTTTTCATTTGACTCTTCGTATAATGACATAATTGGTTTATCGTTGACTTCAAAAATTTCATTTGAATAGAAACCGTTGAAATTAGTTCTAAAGGTTAACCCGTAAGCTCCAAGTTGACCTAGTTCTATATAATCACCTTCTTTAATATTGTTAGGTAAAAGAAATGGTCCTTTCATGTAATCTAAACTATCACAAGTTGGACCAAAAAAATTAAATGTAGTTAATTTTTTTGATTGAATTCTTCCATCCGTAATCATTTTTGAAGGAAGAACAAAATTTGGAACACCTGCATCAAATAAAGAACCGTAAGTTCCATCATTGATATAAAGGTTTTGTTTTTTTCTTAAAATTACTTTTACGATTGTGGAACCGCTTTCTGCGACGATAGATCTTCCCGGTTCACAAATAATTTCTGGCAACTTATTTAGTTTTAAACTTTTAAGAGCTTTTTTGATTTCTTCCATGTAATTAATTAATGGTTCAGGTTTCAAGTCAGGATAAATCGATGGAAAACCTCCACCTAGATTTATTATGTCAGGGATAATTTTTGTTTTCTTAATTATATTTTCTACTTCTTTTATACCTTTAGAAAAAGAAATTTTGTGCATACATTGAGAACCAACATGAAAACTTATACCCAATTTTTTTGAATGCTCTTTACATAATCTTACAAGACCTAACGCTTCGGATGGAGAAGCACCAAATTTTCTAGATAAATCAATTTCAGCATGCTCATTTGAAATTGCGATTCTTACAAAAAGTTTTAAGTCTTTAGCTTGGTTAGTAGCTTCAAGTATTTTTCTTAATTCTTCTTTGTTATCTAACGAGAAGCTTTTAACTCCATATTCAAAATACGCCGAGGCAATACTTTCTTTACTTTTTATTGTATGCATAAAGTGTAAATTTGCTCCAGGATTAATTTTGTGAATAAGCTTAATCTCATTTAAAGAGGCAACATCAAAGTCATTTACACCATTAGATATTATTTGCTTAATAACTTTTTCATGAGGATTAGTTTTTACAGCGTAAAGAATTTTACCTGGAAAATTTGCTTTAAAAAATTTTACTGATTTTTTAATCTCTTCTGTCCGTATGCAATATACGGGATAATCTGGTTTTAGAGAGTTAACTAATTCGTTAACTGATTTAAATTTTCGCATTTCATGTGTCCCCCGTTAGTTTACACAAAGACTTTTTAAAAAAATTTAGTAAAAAAAGTCTTAATTAATTTGCGTTTACGGTTTTTTTGACTTTATGTAAAGAAAAAAAAGCCTTTTTGAGCTGTTGTAAATGTGTCCACAATCCCTATATAGATCTGTATGAGAGCACAAAAAAATATTCCTGAACAACTAAAATTGTCTGATTTTACAGACAAATCTCTTCTTATATTGGACGATGACGACCCTCTAAGAGGCAGGCTTGCAAGAGCAATGGAAAAGAAGGGTTTCCAGGTAAAAGAGGCTAAAACAGTCGCTGAAGGCCTAGAAATAGTAAAAACCCAACTCCCAGGCTTTGCTTGTGTGGATCTTAGACTAGAGGATGGTAACGGTTTAGACGTTATTAAAGAGTTAACTAAGAATAAAAAAGACGCCAGAATAGTAATGTTAACGGGATACGGGAATTTACCCACAGCTGTAGCAGCTGTTAAAGCCGGAGCAATAGATTATATTGCAAAGCCAGTTGATGCAGATGATGTTGAGTCGGCATTATTAGCTTCACCAGAATCAAAAGCCAAACCACCAGAAAACCCAATGTCTGCTGATAGAGTTAAGTGGGAACACATTCACAGAGTATTTGAACTGTGCAATAGAAACGTTTCAGAAACAGCAAGAAGACTTAAAATGCACAGAAGAACTCTCCAGAGAATTCTTTCAAAAAGGTCACCTAGATAAACTAAATAAATTTTTTAATTTTCTTGATTTGATTTATTGCAAAAGTTGCAATGAGTATTTTAAAAAGTTCTGCTAATAAAAATGGTTGAGCACCTAATTTAAAAATAGGTTTTTCCCAACCAATTAAATTTCCTAACCAAGCCATACCTAAAATATAAATAAAACTTGTAGCAAAAAAAAGTTTTAAAAAGTTTTTAAATAAATTATTATCAAAATTAAATTTTCCAGCAATATACACAGTAACTAGGAAACCTAAGAGATAACCCATTGTTGGACCAGTAAAGTAAATTAAACCTATACCCTTTTCTGGAGTCCCTGAAAAAACAGGCAATCCAATTATACCTTCGAATAAATAAAGAGAAATTGTAGCTAAACCTAGTTTCCAACCAAATCCAATACCTATCATTAAAACTACTAGCGTTTGCATTGTCATGGGCACAGGATAGAAAGGAATTTTAATTTTTGAGGAAACAGCCAAAATTATGCTTCCCATTAAAGCAAAGAAAACATATTTTATTAATTTAGATTGTTTTAAATTTTTTACTAATTCCATACGATTAATTAAACATTTTTTTCATTAAAATCTAGTGCTTTGTTAATTGGACAAACACATCTTCTAGGTCACCATCGTCAGTAGAAATATCTTCAATTTTTAGGTTGTTTTGATTAAAATAATTTATTATTTCACCAAAATCTAGAGAGTTTTTTTCATAAGTTGCTGTAATCAAGTTTTTTGAAATAATTTTAAACTTAATCCCTTTTATGAACAAGGGAAGACCTAAATCTACCGTTTTAACTTTAAAATTAATTTTTTTAGTTTTTATTCTTTCTAAAAGTTTTTCAGTTGTATCTAAAGCAACTAAATTTCCTTTATTAATGATAGCTATACGATCACACATTTCTTGAGCTTCTAAGAGGTAGTGAGTAGTCAAAATTATTGTTACACCTTCTTTGTTAAGTTTTTTTACATTATTCCAAAGATTATTTCTTAGTTCCACATCCACTCCTGCAGTTGGTTCATCTAAAATTAATATTGGTGGTTGATGAACCATTGCTTTTGCAATTAAGAGTCTTCTTTTCATTCCACCAGATAAATTTCTTGAATAAGCATTGGCTTTATCCTCCAAAGCAACTAATTTAAGTATCAAGTCTGTAATTCTATCTTTTTTTGCGACTCCATATAGGCCAGCTTGAAGTTCTAATAACTGTTTTGGACTGAAAAAAGCATCTAAGTTTACCTCTTGGGGAACTATTCCCAAAGATGCTTTAACTTGTCTTGGATTTTGATCTAAATCAAAACCCCAAACATTAATATTTCCAGATGTTTTTGTTACTGTTCCTCCTAGAATACTTAAAAAAGTTGTTTTGCCGGCTCCATTTGGTCCAAGCAGTCCAAATACTTCCCCCTCTTTAACTTCGAAATTTAAATCCGTAATTGCTTTAGTTTCTTTTTTAGTTTTTGAGTTCGAATAGATTTTATTAAGATTTTCAACAGTTAAAGCATTATTAGACATAATTTTTTAATT
>MDTC01196778.1_pt1 | contig 11299 bp, 9 predicted proteins | sample 811181 | NCBI WGS metagenome assembly MDTC01 (sample SAMN05326644, study PRJNA326480) | marine metagenome | isolation source: seawater | place: Pacific Ocean: North | collected 2011 | reverse complement strand
TGGGCTTTGAATTAATGCACCTGGTAGATTGTTTTCTTGTAACAGATTTGCTAGTTTACTAATCCGTTGTTCAAGTTCACTAACTGGTACTCGCCAATCTTGGCCTTCAGGTCCCAGTAAACCCTCGGTTGACCATGACGACATGGTTGTGGGTCGTAGTAGATGTTGAAAACTCTAACCGATGATGTCTGACTTTTCGATGAAATTATCCTCTATTATCGTGAAATCAACAGACGATAAATCAAAAACTGTCTGCTGTTGGGATTAGCATGGCACAAGTGTTAAACTTGCGCGACATCAATGTCGAAGGCAAGACTGTGCTGGTAAGAGTTGACATCAATAGTCCCTTACAACCCAAAAGCCAAGAGTTTCTTGATGACACTCGAATAAAGGCGATTGTACCGACATTGAATCTACTTACTAAAGCAAAAGTAGTTTTGTTAGCCCATCAATCTAGACCTGGCAAAAAAGACTTCACCAACACTCTTGGCCATTCTAGAGAACTTGGCAGAATCTTGGGGCGTAATGTCAAATGGGTCGAAGATATCCATGGCGTAAAAGCAATGCAAGCAATTGAAAGTCTAGCGGATGGAGAAATCTTGATGCTCAATAACGTAAGGATGGATCTTGAAGAAGTATCGACTAAAGGTGATTTTTTAGTAATGTCGGAAACAAAAATAATCCAACGACTATCTAGCGTTGTCGATGTATTTGTTAATGATGCATTCGCCTGTTCTCACAGAAATTCACCATCTATTGTTGGCTTTACTCATACACTTCCATGTGTGGCTGGAGAATTGATGAAAAGGGAAATTGACGGCCTTGATGCTGCTTTAGAATCACCACGTAGACCATGTATAGCAGTGGTTGGCGGAATTAAAGTTGAAGATTCAATATCGGTCGCAGATAATATGCTGAGAAAAGGTATCGCTGATGAGGTGTGGGCCACTGGCGGGGTAGCAAATTTATTGATTGAATATTCTGGCATTGATATTGGTGAATTGAATCATAATTTTTTGGTTGGGGAATTAGGCGAGGCCTATCACTCTACAGTAGCAACTGCCAAATCAATGCTAAATGATTTTGCTGATAAAATAAAACTGCCAACAGACCTTGCGGCAAATATTGAAGATAATCGAGTGGATTTAACACTAGCTGATTTGCCTGTCGCTGCGCCGATTTTTGATATTGGAATCAACTCAACAATGACCCTTTCGGCCGCCATTAAGTCTGCAGGAACAATAATTCTAAATGGTCCTGCAGGTGTTTTCGAACTTACTGATTTTGCTCTAGGCACGATTGAGATGTTGAATGCTTGTGCCGAATCAACTGGCTATGTCGTGGTAGGAGGAGGTCATACTGCCACCTTAATCAAGAATCGAGGGTTATCTAGGAAAATGGGCCATCTATCAACAGGTGGAGGTGCTTGTTTGAATTATCTAGCGGGTAAGGTCTTGCCAGGTATTGCAAGCCTTGAGTACAGTGCCCGAAAATACCAATTAACCATCTCTCAGTCCATAACTGACAATTAAATAACACAGCCATCACCCATCAACCAGGATTGATGCCAATGTCAGAAGAATATGCTGCAAGATATACAGATACAATTCTGTATGACAGCAGTACCAACAAGTTTGTTGGTGATGTATTAATCCACGATGACGGGTCTTGGTCAAAGTCTAATGGTGACGAAGATGTTAGGCAGGTTATCGACGGTAGTTCTAGACTTTTGACCCGTTCCTTACAAAACTGGCATACTCATCTTGCTATGCAATTAAATGCGAGAGATTTTAGTGATGGTTACCCGTTAAATCAATGGCTCAATGAAGTGATATTCCCTACCGAAGCAAGATTGAGTCCAGAATATGTTCGAGTTGGCGCTACAGCAGCAGCAAGTGAAATGATTGCTACTGGTTGTAGTTTCGCGGCTGATATGTACTTTTATCCAGCAATAACTGGTAAAGTCCTCGAAGATGCTGGCATTAGGGGCCTTGTTGGCGGACCTGTCAGTGATTTTGCACTACCATCACACCCTGATGCAAAATCGGCATTAGATGAAATTGATAACTTACTTCAAACCCAATCAACTCACGATCGTATTCAGTATGCAATTGCTACCCACTCAATTTACCTATGTAGCGAGGAGACGCTAGTCAGGGCAGCGGATTTAGCAGAACGAAGGCAAGGAAGATTACATATTCATGTCAGTGAGACAAGAAAGGAAGTTGCTGATTGCTTTGAAAAAACCGGCAAATATCCTGTTGAGTATCTTGATAGTATTGATTTTTTCAAGCCGGGCACAGTGTGTGCACATGCTAGTTGGGTTAAGAAAAATGAAATCCGGATTCTAAAAAATCGCAGTGTTACTGCCGTACATTGTCCTTCTTCAAACATGAAATTAGCTTGCGGCGGTACTCTGTCTTTGCCCGCTTACCAAGAGGTGGGCGTTGACGTCAGAATAGGGACTGATGGTGCTGCATCTTCTGGTAATGGACTGAATGTATTATCTGAAGCTCGTACTGCTTCACTAGTTCAACGACACGATCATTGGGATGCTACCCTTTTGCCAGCCAAGGATATCTTTCAAATGGCAACCAAGGGCAGTCAAGATTGGGTTGCTTGGGATTTAGATGATGTGCGAATGTATCCACGCGGCAGATCTAGCAACCGACATTTAGCTAACTTAGTATTCAATGGTGCAAACTGTCTTGATATGTGGGTTGAAGGGCAGGCAGTACGACAAGATGGCACAACTAATACCGTGGATCAACGCAAGGCGATGAATGACCTTGAAGTTTCGATTCAGTCATATTATGAGGGTCTTGAGTAATCATTCATATTTGGTTAATGTAAAACCAATTATGATAATAATGAATCCGATAAAATAACCTGTAGCAGATAAGGAAATCTCTACTGTATAATCAACATTTAACTCAAAATCGTCTGGAACCTCGGTCATAGTTCCAATACCAACGAAATATTCACCAGACTTGATGTTCCACGAAACTCCGGCTTGATTATCGTCACCAATTGCTTCAAATTCATTATCTCTTGAAGTACAAAGTTCATTGTTGCCCATTTGTTCTATCAAGGTTAAACCATCACACTGAGCTTTCTTATCAGCGTCTGCGACTACCAAAAAAACATCATTACGATCCCAGGTCACCTCAGCATTGGCTGTGATGAATAATGCCAATGGATTAGATTGGATTGGTTCGTCAGAAAAAAATACTGAATTAGGAACATTTGGCGTTGGCACGCCTTCAACACTTTCTTCTGTGGTAAAACCAATGGTTCCAAGCAAACAAATAATCACTGACAAGGTGATTAAGCCAGTACCAATTTTACCATTTCTGTGCAAATAACCCACCTACAATTGTAAAAACGCTAGAGCAAGTATGACATAACTGGCAAGTAGCATTGCACCTTCTAGCCAATTTGATTTACCATCAGCTAAAATTGAATTTACCACTAGTACTGCAACAAAGGTTGCGGCCGTTTCAAGCATGCCAAATTCTAAGGTAAGAGGTACGCCAACAGCCCACGCAAACAATATCATTGCAGGGGCTGCGAACAAAGCAATCTGGACACTGCTTCCTATTGCGATAGCAATTGACAAATCCATCTTGTCTTTACCAGCAACAATTACTGCGGTAAAGTGTTCTGCTGCATTACCAAAGAACGGCAGCAGAATTACTCCGATAAATAGTTCAGGCAATCCCCATTCATCTACTGCAGCCTCTAGACTATGTACTAAGATATGAGCCATCCAAGCAACTAATACAGTTGCTGCGATTAGTAATGTCCAGGCATCTTTGTTGGTCATTGTAGGGTCCTCATGATGGCCGTGCCCTGGTTCTGTAGCAAATACGTGGGCATGAGTTTTGAGTTGGAACAGTAAAGCAAGTCCATAGATAACCAACAAGACTATTGCTGCATAACGAGATATAATTTCAACATCAGTTGATGTACCGCCTGAATGATGTAGTGCACTTGGAATGATAAAGGCGACAATTGCCAGTAATAGCAGTGTTCCGTTCATTTGAATTGCGTCACTGTTGAAAGTTTGTTCCTTATGCTTTAGTCCCCCCCAAACCAATGCTAAGCCCAGTACAAGCAGCATATTGCCAAGTATCGAACCAATTAGGGATGCTTGGGTGACAGTTACCATTGTATCAACAATATCAGGGTCTTTTGAGGCAGCATAAATGGCAAGTCCAACAATGATTAATTCAGCAGCATTGCCAAACGTTGCGTTGAGAAATCCACCGATCGCCTCACCAGTACGCAGAGCGATTTCTTCGGTACCTTTACCCATGAGAAATGCTAGGGGCATAATAGCAATCATTGAGAACAGAAAAGCCATCGTGAGGTTATGATCGTAATTAAAATAAATTGCTAGTGGTAAAGCGGTTAGCAACCAATTTAATTTATTCTTAAACGGGCTAAATGCATCGAACAAGGTATCCATTGCGTGTTCGACCTCATCGACTATTTCCTCAGCGACTGCCTCTAAACCTGCCTCTGCCATGGCATTGTGATTGAAAATACACTAATTGAGGTATCTATCCAATTACAGTTAATCATCCGATTTTTTCCTTCTAGTGGGCCTACGCTTTGGCGCATTTTTGGGCGCTAATTTGCGACCTACCTTGCGCCTTGGTTTGGGCTTCTCTTCGACCTCGTCGTCATCAAAATCATCATCATCCAAACCAAAGAATGATTCGTCATCATCCTCTGGTTCAGGTTCCGCCTTGGCCTTGGTTCTTCGAGATTTCCTACTTAGAACATTGACGGCAAATGGATCCTCTTCTTTGTCTTCTGGTTCTTCAACATCAAGAACTGTTTTTTCTTCTTCTTCTACCGGGAGGCTTTTGTTAGTATTAGTTATTGAGTCCATATCGACATCTTGACTTGTTCCAATAAATTCAGACATCCAATCGTCATCATCATATTCATCATCAGACTTTTTCTTCTTTGGACCTCGCATTCCAGAACTGATTACTAACAGCATCAATATAATTGCCAAGAGAGCAATACTCGAAGTCACCCAAACAAAGACGTATGGCGGGTCGCTAAATGATGGTTCAACTACTATTGGCTCTGGCTCTGGCTTAAGTGATTCTTCATAGTTGCACACTGTGGTTCCATCGATTCTGTTTCGACAATAATCAACAATGAATATTATCTGTTCCACTACTTCATTTCCTGCAGAATCTATCGCTCTAATTGATACTGCGTGAGTCCCGGGTTCGAAATTTCCTGCACTTATTTCTTCGGAGAAAACAACTGTTTTGTTATCTTCGTCTAATGATTGGAGATTTGTCGGAAATGTCCACGGTGTTGTTGAAGAATCCCCGGTTGCGTAATTATACGTGAATTTGTATTGTACTGTTGAAATCTCTACATCATCGCTAGCACCAGAGTTAATGGTGATTTTATTGCCGTAAAGATACTTTGAGCCATCTTGCATTGATGATGGAGAATAGACAGATAACACGGGGTTTTGAGCGTCTAAACTTCTATCTTCCCACTGAATAGTATTGCTGTTATAGCTTTCGTCTACCAACGCGGTTTCAATGGTAATCATTCCAGCAGAGACTGAATTTTGTACATCGAAAGTTAGATAATATTCTGGACCAATGCCTGGATTTAGGTAATTATCAGCATAAAGTAACATTTGTCTGGCTGAATTAGTTATATCTCCGCCGGTTGAAGTTACCAAACTAATTGTTGGAGCCGATAAGAGATATTCATCACTTAACAAGTGAATCGAATAACTTCCAGAAGTCAATGAACTACTAGTGTATATTTCACCATCATCATCATACAGGGTGTAATTGGCAGTTGGAGGAACAGTATCTTCTTTCACTTTCAGAGCATTACCTCCAGAGCCTGGGAATGATTCTAAATTTACATTGCCTGCTTCATCCTCAACAACAATGGCATACCAAACAGACATCTCAACATCAGCAGGTAGATTGTAAGTTCTGGTGAATTTAAACTCGGTAATTGAAGAGCCGGTGTCGATTATTGTCGCGTCAAAGACCTCCCAACCATTTTCTATGTTAGTGATAGATACTTGGTCCTCATTTTCTCCAAATGGGTTTCCAGTATGTCGCCAAATAGAATATGTTTCAAAATCCAATTGTGGGTCATTAAGCCATTCGATTGTCAATAACTTTATTTCTCCGTCGACTTGTAATTCATTGATTCTGGCTGGATTTGGCGTCTGAGTGTATTCATACACCGGGCCGGCCCAATTTTGGATTAGAGATGTATAGTGATAAGGCCCGGCATTATGTTGGTAAAGAGCCTCGCTGGTAACGAAATAAAATGATGTTCTATCTTGTTCACTGGGTAAATCAACCATAAATTGTTGGATTCCATCGGTAACCGTGCCCTGATATTCAACTGTTACATTTTCCACAAATTGACTACCTGCAACGAGATAATTTGAACGCCAGATATGATACTTTTCTCCTTCAGCACCTAGTTGATCATTCCATGTGATTAGAGTTTGGGACTCGCCAAGGAAGGTTGCTGTGACTTGTGTGGGTTCCGCTATCCAATCATAAAAGGCATTTTCATAAGTGAATGAACAGGATTGTGGCTGGATATCACGGTCATAAATTCCGTTCTTATCAACAGCCACTACGCAATAATGTGAAGTCCCTAGACGCCCTACTGGGAGGGTGAAGTCAAATTCACCAATCTCTTCTCCAACTAATCCAATTTGCTCAGCGCCAAATTGATCTGTACGATTGATTGCTTCACCTGAGCTGTAAATGGCATAATTTTCCCCATCTTCATTAGACAAGTCTTGCCAAGTAACCGTGGTAATTCCATCGCCTGTAGACGGGTTTGACAGGAAGTTTGCATTCACAGAGGAAACCGGGCTTGGTGGCATATTGTCTTCGACGAATGGACCTGGTAACGCATTATTAGACAAGAACCGGATATCTTCGTAAACTTGCCCTTCTTGTAAGTAGTTTGGCAGAACATAAGTTATCGCGTAATAGACTTCACGATCCGTATTTAGGGGTATTTGAAGTTGATATGTTGAGATACCTGGGGACAACTCTGCTACAGGGGTTGCACTAGCGAGCAATGTTTGACTCGTATTACGGTTAATTGGTGAGAAGGATTGCCAAATTCTAGTCTCGTATGCATTTGGACCGGTTTCGGGCAGGATGAAGAAAATATCATTATAGTTAATCCATGAAAGCGTAGTAATACTTGTTGTTGGATTAAAATTGGCTTGTAAATTATACGGCGATCTTATTGGCGTGGTAGATTCAATTGTTGCCTCATAAGTTGCAGATTCATTGCTGATAAAACTATCATAAGTGGACACGGAGTTATCTTGTGCGGTAATTGAAGTGGTAATTCCATAATAGAATGAGTCATTAGTACCAGGCGCTACCAAGTATGAGAAACTGTGACCTGGATGGGAGCCATTAGCCCCTCCAAGACAGAGATACTTTACTGAGTAAGTCTCACTGTCACAAGCATCGACTTGCGCAACTAAAGTAGCATTAACTACATTCTGGGAATCAATAATTTCAGAATGTCGGTAGACCTTGTAAACCGCATTAAAGAAATTATCAAGTGCGTTGGGCTGGTCTAGACTATCGATGTTACGCCAAGTAATCGTTGTTAGCTCTGTAGCACTATCAAAATCTGCTGATATATCTTGTGCCTGTAGGTGATACAAATCGCCCGTATCTAGGTTACTTGCATTGGTTATTGGCAAGGTGGAAAAACCCATCAATAAAATCAATAGCGTAGCAATGGCTCTCCCACTATAAGCCTTGGACCTGCCCCTCATCACACCTTTCTAGCATGCAACCGTTAAGAGCATACCGCTATTTTTTCAACAAATAATACCGATTTTAAGACAAACCTGAAAACGTCAAATCATTCTTCATTGTCCATTTCAGGTTGAGGAAGTGGGTCATCTTTGTCAATTTGAGTGATTTGCTGGCGGGCTTGAATAAATCGTATCAGGAATGTCCAAATTCCGCCGATGGCCGAAATGAATACAACAATACTCAGCGGATTAATTTGAATATGGTCAAATAAGCCAGGGTAATTGCCCCAATCATAATTATCATTGTAAACTAATATGCCCATTACAAATATTGCAACTATGCTCAAGATTGTTCTATCAGCCCGAGAAAACCCACGATAGTTGCGAGTTCCTGCAACCGCCTGAGCCTGGGTGCCCATGTATGAGCCAAGCAGAGTGAACCAAGCCGCGGCGAGACCCAAGACGATGTCATCAACAAAAATAGAGGCTGAAATACAGATTATCCAAACGGCATCGAGTAAACGATCAAAGGTGTGGTCAAGATAATCACCCCATCTAGTGACTCTTCCAGTAGCTCTTGCAACCGGCCCGTCTAGTCCGTCCAATGCCATCGCCAGAGTGATTAACGTTCCACCGCCAAGTAGCATTGCAGCCCCGAGATTATCTGCAGTTGCCAAGTAAACAGATAGCCCACCAAGTATGCCGATTGGCAGAGCAATCCAGGTGATTGCCGCTGGACTCATCCACGACATTGCCTCGACAATAGGAGTTAACGTTCGCTCCCAAACCTTACGTAATTTCTCTAAAGCCATATCCCTTACCAAACCGTCCCACTTCAATAAGGGGGTTGATTGTTACGGCCGAAAGATTACAAAATGTGGCGTTAATTTACTCTGCCAACCAATCGATTCTAGTTTGTATCGATTCTTGACTGTGACCATCGTTTATCCATTCAATGATTTTCTCATAGGTCGCATTAGGGTCGCAATTTGTCGTATCCAACTCTAAGATTGGTTGGTCAAGTTCAAATTCAAGTATCTCAGACCATGTGCCAGCAATCATTTCCCACTCCACATTAGCGGTTATTTTTGTCTCACTGTAACCTCTTTTGACTAATCTTTCACGCAATAAGGATGGATTGCACCTCAACATGACAATCGCATCAACATCAAGTAAATGAGACAGATGGCCATCAACAATCGTCCCATCTAATGATTCTGGTTCGAATTGTTCTGCTAATCGATGAATGTCAATATCCATGCTTTGCGTTGATTCGTCAAAGTCGCCCTCGCAGCCATACTGTTTGGCTAGGTCTTTTACCGAAAGAATTGTCAAATCGCCCTCTGAGAACAACTCCACAATCGTGGTTTTTCCAACTCCAGGAGTACCGGTAATCGCGATTACGGACATATTGCTCAAATCAACCGAATGGGTATTGCTACAACTACTTTGGGCATTGAAATTGTAATTACCAAGTCATCAAATGATAGAAGGGTATAGGATTAACATCACCATGTTTGGAATGAATGACCCCGCACAAACTTTGATGCAACTTGAAAGTTATATCAAAGATGGTCGGTTTGAGATGTCAGAAGTGATGGCAACACAGTTTACTGAAATGTTTCTTAGTAATAAAAAAAGAACTTCTCAAGAACAGATTATGCTAGTAAGAGGTTTGCAAATATTATGCGATGTGTTAACCTTACGTCAAAAATACTCACTTGCTGTTACCGCCGCCAAAACATTGTTGCGGGAGCGTAAAAAAGTTACCCAAGGAAGTTCAAACATCGGCTTGATTCATACTGATTTGCATCGCTGCGCTAAAAGCCTAGCATTGGCGGGAAAAAGGCGCAAAGCAAAGGCATATTTTACTAAAGCCAACAACTCCTCAAATGGTTGTGTTGCCGCTGCTTCAGATGGAGTCAGGTTTATTTCCACTGATAAGAAAATGATTACTACATTTATTACTGCTTTACAAAATTCTGGCCCAGTAACAAAAAGTGGCCAACTGTTTTTGGTTGCGCCAAGTAACTTAATTCCAGTAGATGCTAACGAAATTCTATTATTACTAAGCGGCTCACAATTTGAAAATAACCCGCAAGCCTTAGAACAAGCAAGCAGAATATCACGGGAAATCGAGATGATTAAAAAAGGTGAGATGGCAGCCAACGCGAAGTTGCAAAGTGCACTTGATTCTCTAAAGCCAAAACACGACTATTACGAATACAGTTGATGGTAACGAGGGATGGATTTGAACCATCGATCTCCGGGTTATGAGCCCGACGGGATATCCAGACTACCCCACCTCGTTATACAAAGCGCCCGCATTCCCCATTTTCAAACCACCGCTTGGCGAAACAAACCAATTTAGTGTCAAATCTGCCGTATTTTACTAATGATTGGCATTGACTTATCTACTCAGGCCCCCCACATAGTGTTCATGGGGAATGTGGCTAAACGAGCGGTTTTACTTAGTTTGCTCATCGCCTCCGCCTGTTTAGCAGGGTGTACCAGTGAGGAGGGTTCATCTGATGATGATTCGGCAATTGACCTAGTGATCTACTACGATGCTACATCGGGAATGATTCAAGAAAATGTTCAAAACGGGCAACAAGTGTCGTTTAGTGGAGTTGAGTTAACCTTCGATTATGCTTATACTAACTCTGCCGATGGCAATATTGAAAGTTATTATTTTGAAGCCGGGGACGGCAGTTCCAGGATTACTGCACAAGCCAATGATACTGGTGAAATCACCTACAATTATGCCACTCACGGCTTGTTCACTGCGGTTTTAGGGGCGATTGACGAGGCGGGAAATGAGGCGAATGAAAGCATAACAATTAGAATCGATAAACGCACTCTTTGGGGACAATCTGGAACTGATAACCCAAGTACTATGACTATCGATACCAATCCGGATTGTGAATGCGATGCACCTAGTAAGATCGCTATCGACTCAACTGTCGAAAACCCCGGGAACCTTGGCGGCTTTGGTGGTAGCCCTGTTTCAGTTAACTGGTTACTCAGCGGAGAAGGTGTTGAGCGAGATTCTGGCCAAGAACAAATTGCTGATGGACAAAATGCACAGTGGCTTCATGATGAATTCAATCCTGGTAAACAAAGTTGGTCGTTAAATGTAGAACTTAACTCAAATGATGAGCAAGTTAACATTGACCATGATGTAACAATAACATATATTGATGAAGAAAGCAAACCTAATCCTCTGCCAACTCAAGAACAATAACACCTTTATTTTCAGTTTCAGCCGCTGTGAAACTGAAAGTTAAACTAAAATATTGACTTTAATCATGCGATTAGTCAACAATATATGGCTGTTTTGAGGAATCATGAGTGTTTAATCTATTCATATACCCCAGCCCGATGGTATAGGTTGGAAGTGAAAGGATGGCGACCAAAGCGAAGAAAAAAACCAAGATTGAAATTGAAAAGAATGAAGACCCTCAAGAGGACACGGTGTTAATGATG
>MDTC01267529.1_pt1 | contig 11300 bp, 12 predicted proteins | sample 811181 | NCBI WGS metagenome assembly MDTC01 (sample SAMN05326644, study PRJNA326480) | marine metagenome | isolation source: seawater | place: Pacific Ocean: North | collected 2011 | reverse complement strand
TCTCCCGTGCCTTAAGACAAAGTACCATCAGCGCTGAAAGGCTTGACTTCCGAGTTCGGAATGGGATCGGGTATAACACTTTCGCAATAATCACCGGCATGGGACTTATAACTGTTAATAAACATTTGTAAATCATAGATTTTGCTTATTTTTAGAGATTTTTGAGTAATTTATTTGTTAATTATTTGGTAAAAAATATTTGAGCTTTTAATTTGATTAAACAATATAAAATTAACTTTTGTGAAAAAAAATAAAAATGAACTATTGGTTTTTGCACCCACTATAGAAGATGGTGGTGTTGAAAAAAATTTATATAATATTGGTAATTATTTAGCAAAAAAAATTGAAAAAGTTTCTGTTGTTAGTGCCAATAAAAATAAAAATCGATTTGTTTCTAAGATTAACTTCATATGCCCGAAAAGCAACAAGTGGGATAATTCAAATAGAATTATTAAATCTTTAATAGCTATTATATTATCAATAAATTATTTTATAATTAATAAAAAAAAGTTTGTCATTTTATCATTTAATAACAATTTATTTGCAATACTTTTGGCAAAACTACTAAACACAAAAATTATTATAAGATCAAATACAAGTGTAGACTCATATTTAAATAATTTTTTTAAAAAAATATTATTCAAGTATTTTTTTAGTTTAGCTGACATAATTGTAGTCAATAGTAAATCAATGCAAAAAGAATTTAAAAAAAAATTTCAACTAAATTCTACACTTATCTATAATCCATTAGAAAATGAAAAAATAATTCAAAAAAAATCAAAAGAAAAAATTATAAATAAACATTTCCAAAAAAAATTTTTGAACATTTTAACAATCGGAAGATTGGTTAAACAAAAAGATCACATAACCCTAATTAAAAGTTTAAGATTTATAGATCCTAAAATAAACTATAGGTTGCTTATAATTGGAGATGGTGAAGAAAAAATAAAAATTTTAGACATCATCAAAAATAAAAATTTACAAAAAAAAGTTAAAATAATTAATTTCCAAAACAATATTTATCCTTATATAAATCAAGCTGATATTTTTATACTAACATCTAAATATGAGGGTCTACCAAATGTTTTGATTGAATGTCTAGCATTAAAAAAGATTATCATTTCAACAAATTGTAAAACAGGGCCATCGGAAATTTTAAATAATGGTAAATTTGGAAAACTGATTAAAGTTGGTGAATATAAAAAACTTGGTTATTTAATTTCACAAATAAATAATAATTATAACTATTATAATCAATTTGCTAAAAATGGACACAAAAGTATTTATAGATTTGATTATCAAATAAATTGTAAAAAATATTTAGACGAAATAAAAAAAATTTTATGAAAAAAAAAATAAATTTAATTTTTTTTCACCCATATTCTGCTCTAGGTGGTGCTGACAAATCTTTATTTAGATTGATTAATAATTTAAATTTAAGTAAATTTAATATAAATTTTATTTCCCTCAATAAAAGTATTCTACAAAAACAATTACCAAAAATAAATTTTATACAATTAAATTCTAAAAGAGTGATCTTTAGTTTGTTTGAATTGAGAAAAACAATTAAAAAATTGATCAGCAATACAAGCTTTAAAAAAAATATTCTTATCAGTAATCAAAATTATGCAAATATTATTGCTTTTTTTGCATCTAAAGAATTTTCAAATTTAAAAAGAGTTTTTATTGAAAGAAATCATATTGATGAACTTTTTTTTAAAAAAAATATTTTAAGTTACATTAAAAATATGGTCATATATTTTTTTGTCAAAACGATATATCCAAAATCAGACAGGATCATAGCTATAAGCAAAGGTCTAGCCAAAACTCTAAAAAGCATCTCAAAAAGAAGTAAAATTCAGCTTATTTATAATCCGGCATTTGATAAAGAAATTTTATCTCTTTCAAAAAAAAATATAAATTTTAATTTTAAAAAAAAATATAAGTATATTATTTGTGTATCCCGACTAACTAAAAGAAAAGGTATAGAGGAATTGATCGAATCATTTTATGATTGTATAAAAAAAAATAATAATCTTAGATTAATTTTGATAGGTTATGGAAAGAACGAGAACAATATTCGTAACTTAATTAAAAATCATAATATTAATAAATATGTAAAGATTATTAAAAATTGTAATAACCCCTACCCTTATATTAAAAAGAGTCATCTGTTTATACTTAACTCAAAATATGAAGGATTTGCAAATGTTATAGTGGAGTCTATTTTTTTAGATACACCTGTCATATCAACTAGATGCAACTCTGGTCCTTCAGAAATTTTACTTAATGGAAACGGTGGTAAGTTGATTAAAGTTTATAACAATAGAGGTATACTCTCAAAGGAAATATTAAATTTTTTCAAAAACAAAAAAATTCTTACAAAAAAGAATAAAGTTGCAAAATTAAATTTACAAAGATTTTCAATTAAAAAAAATGTAAATCAATTCAAAGAATTATTTATTAATGTCTAATGAAAAATTATAAGTTTTCAATAATCACTGTTACTCTAAATTCTGAAAAATTTTTAGAGAGATGCCTGAAAAGTGTTAAACAACAGACATATAAAAATTTTGAACATATAATAGTTGATGGTGGCTCATCAGATACAACAAAAAAAATTTTAGATAATAATAAATCAAATTTTTCAAAAATGATTTTGGAAAAAGATAATAGTATCTGGGAAGCAATGAATAAGGGAATCAAAGTATCCTCGGGTGAAATAATTTGCTTTCTAAATAGTGACGATCATTTTTACCCTCAAAGTTTAAACCTTGTTAATGAATATTTTAATAATTTTGAAATTGATTTTTTATTTGGCTCAGTCAAAAAATATAAAATAATGCATGGCTATCAACCATGGAAAATAAAATGGAGTTTTGGTTTTTATAGTTCGCATTCAGTTGGTTTTTTTATCAAAAAGGAAAAGCATGTAGAAGTCGGTTATTATAATGATCGCTTTTTAAGTGCTGATTTAGATTTTTTTTATAAAATGATTGTAAATTATCGTCTCAAAGGAATGTCTACACAAAAATATCAAGTTTTAGGTGAGTTTGAAAAAGGTGGTTTCTCATCAAAAGTAAGTTATTTAAGACATTTAAAAGACTTAAATGAAATAAGAATTCACAATAAACAGTCAAGATTATTTGTAAATTTTTTATTTTTATTAAAAATATTAAAAAGACCTATTAAATTTATAAAAACAATAATCGGTAATGATTAAATTTAGTATTATTATTAACACTCATAACCAAAATCAGTATGTCTATGATGCAATAAAATCTTGCTTAAATCAATATTACAAAAATTTTGAAATTATTATAATTTGCACATCAAAATATAAAATTAATTTAAGTAAATTCTCAATTTACGAAAAAAAAAAAATAAAATATCATCATATAAAGTCTCAATATATTCAGCCCGAATTAAATCAAATGAATAAAATCTTGATAGGTTATAAAAAGTCATCAGGAACTTATTTAATTTTTTTAGATGGCGATGATGCTTTTGAAAAAAACAAATTATCTAAAATAAATAAAATCCTTCAAAAAAAGGATATTATTTGCAACCAAGATTTACCGAATATAGTAAATAGTAATTATAAAAAAAAACTGAAAATTAAGAATTATAAAAATAAATTTTTAATGAAATATTTTTTTAGTCAATGGCCTCAAATTTATGGTACTAGCTCAATCTTTATTAAACGCGATATTTTAAAAATTTTTTTTAAAAAAGCTAAACCATTTAGATGGAAATTACTTGCCATAGATGTTCAATTAATATTATTTTGTCAAAAATTTTTTACCCAATATAATTTTTTAACTAATATTACGAAAAAAAGAATTCATACAAATAATATTGGATCTGATTATATGGGTTTGTTTAAAAAAAAATTTTGGTTAAGACGAAATATGCAATTTGATTATTGTAAATTTATAAAAATAAAAAATAAAGTAAGTTTAGATTATATTGTAACAAAAATTATCTATTTTTTTTTGAGAAATTTGTAATATTTTTTGTACCAATTAATTGTATCGATTATTCCTTTTTGAATTTTGATTTTTGGTTTCCATTTTAATTCTCTTTTTATTTTAGAATAATTCAATCTTTGAAAATTAATTTCTTTTTTTGAATTATTCATTATTAAAGGTACTAATTTTGTAGCTTTCATAAATTTTAATATGATACTAACAACCTCTTTTACAGAATAATTAAAATTTGAACTTACATTATATGTTCTTAATTTAATCGAAGAATTTAATAATTTGTTCATCAATAAAACATATGCTTTAACTACATCTTCTACATATACATAGTCCCTAGTCGATTTACCATTTGATCTAATTACAAACCTTTTATTTTTAAGAGTTGAAAGTATGACCTCTGGTATTAATCTTTTTAAATTAAAGTCACCAGGTCCAAATATATTTCCACATCTAATAATTCCTACTTTTAAATCATATGTTTTACTGTAAGATTGACATATTAAATCTGATGCGGATTTTGAAACATCGTAAGGATAGTCTGATTTAAGACAATCGTTTTCAGTATAAAAGTTTCTTTTATTTAGTTCCCCATAAGCTTTGTCTGATGAACTATATATAAAAACTATTTTAGGGTTTAATTTTCTAATATTTTCAAGAAAATTTGTTGTACCAATAATATTTATTTGATGAGTTTTATATGGATCTTTTAATGAGTCTAATACTTGAGTTATAGCACCCAAATGAAAAACCACATTAATATTATATTTTTTTAAAATTTTTCCTACTAGAGCTTTATTCAGAAAATTTCCTGCAATTATTTTTTTTGGTTTTGCTTCAAGAAATTTTACTCTATCAGTGCTTTTCTTTTCTAAAATAATCACATTATGATTTAATTTTATTAGTTTATGAACCAAGGGTTTTCCCAATAATCCAAAACCTCCTGTTACCAATATATTTAGCTTCATAGTTTTTTTAAATTTTTTTTTGCCGTTAGTAATTCTTTTTTATCATTAATGCTATAAAAATATCCTTTATGTTCATGACTGATTAAAAGATTTTTTTTAGCTAAAATTGGTAAGAAATCTGTTTCTAGCTCAAATTTTTTGTCATAAAATTTACTCAATACTTTTTTATTAATTAAATAAAAGCCAATATTAACAGGTAATGGATGAGGTGGTTTTTCAATAAATTTGGTTACCTCATTTCTTTTATTAATTTTTAAATGTCCATACTGAGAATTTTTCTTAAAAACAGAAACTACAACTTTTTTTTTTTTATGAAATGAATATAGATCTTTAATTTTTTTAAAATTTAAATTTGCTAAATCATCACCATAAACTATTAAAAAATTTTCTATATTGCTAAATCTTAAAGATTTATAAATTCTAGTCATTTTTTTTGTATTTTTACCTGCATCAAAATAAGAAATAATATTTATATTAGAACTTAAATCTTTAGATGAAATTTTTTTATTAATGACCTTAAATTTAAATTTTTTTTGATTTTTTTTTGACTCAAAAAATTTGATAAAATACTCTTTTTTATGTCCTAGTGGAAAAATAAAATGTTTAAAACCTGAGCCACTTAGATTAAATACTATATTATTTAAAATTAAATTTTTATTGAGTTTTGTTAAATGTTTTGGAGGATCTTTCAATTTTGAAAATCTCGATCCTTGGCCGCCAACAAGTATAATTGAAGAAAAAATGATGTCTTTTTTTATCATGTATTTTAAAAAGTTTGTCTTAACATGTTATATGATTTATTAAAGTGTTAAAAATAAAATATTAAAATTATTAATTTATTTAATGCCTAAAGATATTTCTATAACTCTTTTGACTTGGAATGATTGGGAAAATACTGTCATGTGTTTAGAAAGTATATTTCAAAATAGATATGACTATTTTGATGTAACATTAGTGAATAATGGGTCTGATGAGCACCATATCCAAAAAATTTATGAATGGGCACAAAATAAAATCGAAATAAAAGATGATGAAATTGAATTTAATGGAAATAAAGAAATTGAGATTATAGATGTTACCAATTCTAATAAAAAAACTAAAGATTATTATAGAAATATTTATTTAATAAATCTTAAAAAAAACATTGGGCTAGCTTCGGCGGTTAATAAGGGTTTTGAATTTGCAATAAATAATCAATATAATTTAATTTCAAGAATAGACTGTGATTTTATAATAACTAAAAATTATTTAGAAGAAATGCTTCCCCTTTTTGACGATACTTCAATAGTGGCAGCTTCACCAAAAATTAAACATGCTTATTTGAGAGATACAGTTTGGTGGAGTGGTTTTAAAAAATCTTGGTCTTATTTAAAATTTCAAAGAACCATGAATTTAAAAAAAAAAAGAATAATTGATAATAAAGACATTAAAGGTGTAATTACTACAGATACTATAGCTGGATGTTGTTCTTTTTATACGGCCTCTGCTATCAAGACAGTTGGCCTTGAAGATGAGGATTTTGAGTTTGGTCCTGAAGATACGGAATTATCTTTTAGATTAAATAAAATTGGAAGGATGGTAGTAAATTTAGATACATATACATTTCATAAAATTGCAAAAAGTATTGATGTGTCAGGGTGGTATTATAGATCATATAATGAAACTAGAGGTTTTTTATTATTAATTAAAAAAACAGGAAGTCTTTCAGACAAATTTATAGGCTACATGTATCATTTGTTGCGTATACCTTACTATTTAATTTTACTTATTAGTCGTAAACGCTCAAAGGAAAAAGTATTTGGTTATACTAAAGGTTGTATTGATTTTTTTAAATTTGATTATTAAAAATTTTAACTAATTATTTATTATGTTTCTCTTTTAATTCTCTTATATAGTCACTAATTTTTACTTTTCCAAAAACTCTATAAATTCGATTAGATAAACTCATGTTCGTCAAAGCAGATGCATATCTTTCACCTTTTCTTGGCGGTAATAACTTTATATTTCTACTAAATTTTTTAGCTATTTGAATTATGGAGTAGGACTGTTTGCTAGAGATGGCATAGTGTCTGCATAAATTTTTTTTCCAAGCTTCATAACAAACATTAATTGTATCATTAATATGAGTAAATCTTCTTGATTGGGTACCTGGTTTTACAACTGGAATAGGTAAATTTTTTTTATAATGATGTTCAAAAATGCCTATTACGGTTGCCATTTTCCCTTTTGCTATCTGCCGAGGGCCATATACATTATAAAAATATATTATTTCAAATTTAAAATTAAACCATTTTTTTAAATTATTTAACAATTCTAAGTTTTTTGACTTTGTAAAAGCATAAGGTGATAAATTTTTATCTGCACCAGAATTACCTAAACTTGCTGATGTTGCAGAATATATTAACTTAATCTTATTTTCTAAACAAAACCTAATTACTTCTTGGGTTCCAACTGAATTTGACTCAATACATTGATTCAAACTTAAAAAACTTTGATAAATTCTAGCAAACTCACCAAAATGAAATATTGAGTCAATTTTGTATTTATAAATATTTAATTTTTTATAAATATTTTTTGTATGAGATCTTATGTATTTTACTCTTTTGTTCTTAATATGATTATATTGAAATCCTGATGAGTAATTATCTATACTGATTATTTTAAATTTTGTTTTATTAATCAAAAATTCAATCAAATTAGATCCAACAAAACCAGCTCCACCTGTTACAACAATTATTTTCTTTTTCATTTTTTTAAATTTTTTAGATACTCACTATATGTCTTATCAAATCCATCAGATATAGTAACATTAGCTTTCCATCCATATTTTTTTGCTAAAGAGACATCAAGCACTTTTCGAGCGACACCATCTGGTTTAGTGCTATCAAATTTAATAGGAATATTTAATTTTAGTTTTTTTAAAATAAATTTTGCATAATATTTAATTGAATAATCTTTTCCCACTCCAATATTAATAAGTGAGTGATTGGTTTTTTTATGCATAAAATAAATACATGCATTTGCTATATCATCAACATAAATTAGTTCTCTAAAAGGCTTACCTGTCCCCCAAATTTCTATAAACTTTTTGTTTTTTATTTTACATAAGTGGGCCTTGTGAATTAAAGCTGGAAAAAAATGTGAATTTTTTAAATCATAATTATCATTTGGGCCAAAAGTATTGGTTGGCATTATGCATTTGTAATTAGTACCAAACTGTTTATTATATGCCTCGCACATCTTTACCCCTGCAATTTTGGCTACTGCATAAGGTTCGTTAGTTTCCTCTAATTTACCAGTAAGTAAATAATCTTCCTTCAGTGGTTGTGGAGCCTTTTTAGGATAAATACAGCTTGATCCAAGGAATATTAAATCTTTAATTTTATTTTTAAAACTTCCATGAATTAAATTATTTTGAATTTGTAAATTTTCATAAATAAATTCTCCACCAAAATTTTGATTAGCATAGATACCTCCAACCCTTGCAGCGGCAATTATAACTATTTTTGGCTTATTTTTTTTTAAAAATTTAAAAACCTTACTCTGATCTAGTAAATCTAATTTTTTTTTATTAGCAGTAATAACTTGGTATTTGGGTTTTTTCTTCAAAGCTCTTAAAATAGCTGAACCGACTAACCCTTTATGACCTGCTAAAAATATTTTCATTAAAACTCTATTATTTTAACCTTTTAATAGTAGATTAAATCTAATTTTAAAATAAAAATTAATAGTTATCATTTTATGAAAATTTGCATCATATTGGGCACAAGGCCTGAAATTATTAAGCTTTTTCCTCTTATTTCACTTTTAAAAAAAAAAAAAATAAAATTTTTTATAATTCACACTGGACAACATAAAATTTTTTCAATGGAGGGGCAATTTCTTAAGTATTTTAAAATTAAGCCTAAATATACATTAAAAACAAAAAAACATTTTTTATCTGAAACAATTAAAAAAATTTCAAAAATTTATAATAAGGAAGAACCTGATTACATAATTAATCAAGGTGATACTAACAGTGTTCTTGCTTCAAGTATATCTTTTAACAATATTAAAAAAAAACATATGAAATTAGTTCATTTAGAGGCTGGACTAAGATCTTTTGATAAGACTATGCCAGAAGAGATAAATAGAATAATTGCAGATCATATTTCAGATATATTGTTGATACCAACAAAATTTGCATATCAAAATCTTAAAAACGAAAGTATAAAAGAGAATAAGATTTTTCATGTTGGAAATACTATATTTGACGCGATAGAAAAAAATAAAAAAAAATTAAATTTAGACATCTTAAAAAAATTAAATTTAAAAAGTAAAAAATTTTATTTGTTAACTTTGCACAGACCAGACATGGTAGATAAAAAAAATAATCTTAAAAAAATTTTAAATTTTTTTAATTCTTTGAGTAAGAAAGCCAATATTAAAATAATTTTTCCAATACATCCAAGAACACAAAGTAAAATTAAAAAAATTTCATCCTATAAAAATGAAAATTTTATGTTTATTAAACCTTGTAATTATTTGGATTTTTTAACCTTACAAAAAAATGCAAAATTGATATTTACAGACTCAGGGGGTATCCAAGAGGAAGCTTGTATACTTAAAACACCTTGTATTACTATAAGAAAAAATACTGAAAGACCTGAAACTATTCACTTAGGTGTGAATATTATTGCAGATTATTCTGTAAAGAAAATTAATTTAGCTATTAAAAAATTTTCTAAAAAGAAATTTATATGGAAAAATCCTTATGGAGTTAAAGTAAGTGAAAAAATTTTGAGAATTTTAATAAAGGATTTTAAAAAAGATGTTAAATAAAAAAATATTTTATATTCTTCCTTGTTACAATGAAGAATTAAATTTAAATAAACTTTTAAATGATTTTAATAACTTTTTTAAAAATAAAGATTTTTCAATACAAATTATAATTGTAGATGATGGTTCAAAAGATAATTCTTTAAGAGTCATTAAAAAATTCAAAAAAAATAAATACTCAAAAAAGATAAAAATAACTGTTCTTAAGCATAAAAAAAATCTTGGTTTGGGAGACTCATTGAAGGATGGATTTAATTATTGTACTTCAAGGGGTGGTAAAAATGATTTAATCATTTCAATGGACTGTGATAATTCCCATACAGTTGAATTAAGTTATAAGATGGCAATGAAAATTATCAAAAATAATTTTGATATAGTAATCGCATCAAGATACAAAAAAAATTCTAGAATAAAAGGTTTAGCTAAAAATAGAATATTTCTTAGCTATATGGCTGCATTTTTATATAAGTTTTTTTTTCCAATTCAAAATGTAAAAGATTATACATCTGGTTTCAGGGCATTCAGATTAAATATTATCAAAAAAGCCTGCAAAAATAATAAAAAATTTTTTTCTGAAAAAGGATTTAGTGCTTCTGCTGATATCATTTTAAAATTGTTTAAATATAAAGATCAAATAAAGTTTGAAGAAGTACCAATTAATCTAAGATATGATTTAAAATTTGGTCAAAGTAAAATGAAAATTGTCAAAACTATTTTTCTTAACTTGAAATTAATTATGATTAGGAGACTATTTAACTAAAGTTACATTATAAAACAAATTCATATCAACATTTTTAACTTTAAATGGTAAGTAGCTCTCTTTTTTAATTTTCCTACTATATTTAAATTTTAAAATAGATTTTAAATTAAATATTGAATTAATATGTTCAGTGGCAATCATATAATCGTATTCTTCTTTTGAGATTCCGAGTTCTTTTTTTACACTAAAAATTTTAAGAAAAAACCTTCCTAATCTCCATAAAAAACCAGGATCACACGGTAGTGCAATCGAAAGTTTGCCACCAGGTTTAAGTTTTTTAATCATTTCTTCTAAAAATGACTCAGGGTCAGGAATGTGCTCCAAAACATGAGAAATTATTATCCTGTCAAAATAATTATTTTTAAATGGAATTTTATTACCTGAATAAAGTTTATAAAAAATATTTTTTTTTTTAATAAATTTATTTTTAAGATAATTTATTGAAAATTTAGAATTTTCTAAAAAAAAATACTTTCCAAATTCGGGATTAATAAAATTTAAATGAGGTGATGTTCCTGCTCCAATTTCTAATATTTTGTCGTTTTTTTTTTTTTTAAAACCTTTAATGTCGTCTTCCAAACCATTATGGCATATTGTCATCAATAGCCCTACAGATCCAGAGTCTTGATATTTATTATATTTATTTTGTAATTTTTTAAATTGTTTTTTTTTATACATTGTATTTTTTAAAAAAATTTATACTTCTTAGTTGACTTCCCATTATCAGACTTAATATAGAAAAAATAATAAATTTACATAAAAAAATTATTG
>MDTC01212490.1_pt1 | contig 11300 bp, 12 predicted proteins | sample 811181 | NCBI WGS metagenome assembly MDTC01 (sample SAMN05326644, study PRJNA326480) | marine metagenome | isolation source: seawater | place: Pacific Ocean: North | collected 2011 | reverse complement strand
GCCATCGCAACAGTACCCAACCCGACCGGTCCGCCCTTATAATTTTCAGCCATAGTCGAGAGAATGCGCTTATCCATCTCATCGAGCCCTCGGTCATCAATTTCCAGAAGTTCAAGTGCCTGCGACGCAACCTCACGGTTTATGGAGCCATCTGACCTTTGCTCGGCATAATCCCTTGCGAAATGGATTAAATTATTGGCAATTCTTGGTGTGCCACGTGCACGGGCGGCAATTTCCTCTGCCCCTGCCTGATCAATTTTACAGTCCAAAAGTTTACAGCTTCGAAGAACAATCTTGGTAAGGTCGTTCCGGTCATAATAATCCAGTCTGGTTTGCAATGTGAACCGACTTCGCATGGGAGCGGAGAGCAAGCCTACACGGGTGGTTGCCCCAACAAGAGTAAACCTTGGGATCTCCAGTCTGACACTCCTTGCATTGGGTCCCTGATCAATCATAATATCGATCCGAAAATCTTCCATTGCCGAGTAAAGATATTCCTCCACTGTCTTGGGAATCCGGTGAATTTCATCGATAAATAAAATATCGCCACCTTGTAAATTCGTCAGTAACCCGGCAAGATCCCCCGGTTTGTCTATCACCGGTCCAGAAGTGATTCGTACCTCTCTTTTTAATTCATGTCCAATAATGTGTGCCAAGGTGGTTTTGCCCAAACCTGGAGGGCCGCACAAAAGAACATGCTTGAGAGCTTCTTCCCGCTTTGCCGCAGCACCAACCATTACTTGCATACGCTCAATGGTTTTGGGTTGTCCGGTAAAATCTTCGAAGGAAGGTGGGCGCAGGGCTGCCTCTACTTCATTACAAGGAGCTAAAGAATCTTCAAAAAAATTTCTACCCTTGGGAGGATCTTCGTTCATATTAAGGAAATCTTAATCGATCGGGCTACGAAAAGACGGAGGCAGGGCAGTTTCTGGCACCCGTTCAACCTCCGCTCCCAAGTTCCTAAGCTTTTGATCAAACAATTCATATCCTCTGTCCAAGTGGTAGATTCGATGGACCCAAGTTTCTCCTTCTGCGATTAATCCGGCAAGGATTAAAGCAGCACTTGCTCGCAGGTCGGATGCCATCACTGGAGCACCATTCATCGGCTTTCCTCCACGCACAATGGCATTGGCTCCCTCAAGTGATACTTCCGCCCCCATACGCAATAACTCGGGTATATGCATGAACCTACTGGGATATACCCGTTCTGTTAGAATACTTAGTCCTGGTATGGTACAAGCTAGGGCACACGCTTGTGCTTGCAGATCAGTCGGAAAACCAGGGTAGGGTAGAGTGATAATTTCAAAGGGGGAAAGTCCATCTGGACGAGTGTGTACAAAAAGAGCGTCCTTCTTTATGTTTACTTCATCGAGAAGAATTCCCGAATCTTTCATTACCTTTGAAAACGCCCCTAAGTGAGTTGGGTTGATTCCATTAACCGTTATTTTTCCTCGGGTTATAGCGGCCGCCATGATATAAGTTGCCGCTTCGATCCGGTCTGGAATTACCCGGTGTGTACAACCCTTTAATTTTTCAACCCCCTTAATTTTTATCAGGTGGGATCCAGCCCCCGAAATTTGGGCCCCCATCTTTTTGAGCATTTCGCAAAGATCCACAATTTCCGGCTCACAGGCAGCCCCATCCAAAACGGTAGTTCCTGGGGTAAGAACAGAAGCCATAATTGCATTTGCGGTACCTGTAACGGTACTCCCATGCCGACCACCGATAAATAGGTTTGCCGCTTTTAATCTGGAACCATCAATCTCCACAATTCCTTGGTTCAGGGAAATATCTGCACCCATCTCTTTGAGGGCTAGCAAATGTAAATCAATCGGTCGGTGCCCAATTACACAGCCTCCGGGCATGGGCACTTTTGCTCTTTTTAGCCGGGCGACTAAGGGTCCGAGCAGGCATATCGATGCCCGCATTTTTCTTACGAGTTCATACGGTGGATTCGGTTGAATATTGGCAGGGCGAATTTTCCAAGTATTGAATGCTGGCTTGGTAACCTCTGCACCAAGTTGGGTTAGAATTTCCCCCATAAACCTTATATCACTTAAATCAGGTACATTTTCCAAGATCGTTTCCTGATCAGTAAGTAGGGCAGCCGCAAACTGAGGAAGAGCGGCATTTTTTGACCCGCTTATAAAAACATCTCCAGATATTTCTACATTTCCCCGAATCCTTAGCAATTCCATGGCAAAACTAGAGAGAAAAACCTTAGTTTTTCAAACGGTTCTTATTGAAGCAACAAGGCTGCCCAGTGCAAATTTTAACCAAATAACTTTCCCAGAAATCCTTTTAATCCGGTCGCTTGCTGAGTTGGTTTATTCGCAGGCTTTGAAGAATTACTCGATCGTTTACCGGTATTTTTTAACGTGGAATCACTGCCTTTTTTATGGTGGTTATTATTTCTTTTTCTTGGCTTTCTTTTGGGATGACTGGAGGAATTTTTTGCATCTCCTTCAACAGCCGTTTGTTTTTCTCTGCTTGAATGGTCCCTGCGATTGTTATTTCTGGATTTTGATCTACGATGATCATTTCTCCTGCCGTTTCTCCTATCATTGGCATGCTCGGAATTTCTTTGTCTGTGCCCAACTTTTTCATCGGGCTTATAATGGCTAAGATCATCGGTCAGAGCCGAAGGGTTAGAAGAATCAATCTCACCCATCGGAGAGACTGGGGCGGGCAAAGCATCATTTTCCAATGGTTTTTCGTTGGGTCTGTGCCAACGGGAACGAATTCTGGATTTCATAGATTTTATTTGATTATGTCTGTTATTTTACAACCGAGAAAGTCATTGTTTTCGGTTAAATGTAGGCGATTCATTTTAGCACTTGCAACATAAGTACACATCGCCTTGCCAACGCCAACCACATCACTACAACCAAGTCGGTGGATCGACAAGGCAAAATAAATTTAATAACTTTACGAAACCACTTGCAACTCGGTCGACTAAAGTTCTTAAAGATCTGGGATGGATAAATTGGAAAATATTTTTGAACTTCAAGATGTTTTGAACCGCCGGATCGGAGTAAAGATGGATGAGATGAACGATGAAGACCGTGCCAAATGGATCCTGAATTATGTTCGGGCAATGCAGCAGGAACTGGCGGAGTTAACCGATTCAGTGCCCTGGAAATGGTGGGCAAAATATCAGGAGTTTGATAAGCAAAATGTAAAAGTTGAGATAGTTGATCTTTTTCACTTCCTTATTTCGCTTGCTCAGGTAATGGGTATGACCGCAGAGGATGTACACGAAGCCTACCTAAAGAAAAACAAAGTGAACCATAATCGTCAGGAAAGTGGATATTCCGAAAAAGACGAAGACGATTCAAGGCACATATAAAGTGCCCCATAAAAGAGGGTTCCATCCTCACTTTTGGTTGTGAGGTTGGGCTAAGAGAAAAAATTACAGGGAGGCGAGAAGAGCGGAACAACGGGACTTCTTACGAGCCACCTTGTTGGAGTGTACTAAATTACTCTTACTTGCTTTATCCAATGCAGAGATGAGAGATTGAGCTGCTTTGGTTGCAGCATCCTTATCTTTGGATTCCACGGAGGAAAGAAATGCTTTATCTAAAGTCTTGAGCTTACTCGAGACCGAACGGTTACGAAGGTAATTTGTCCTGTTTTTACGAATGTTCTTTAATGCTGACTGGGTATTGGCCATAGCGAAATAAAAAATTCTAAATTTTGCATTTCGTCAACTTGAATCGGTCGATAAGAAAGGGATTCCGAGAAGCTGTAAGCCGGATTCTGTAATCATTTAGAAAAGAATTCCTTAATGATCGTCATTCATTTATCTATTTGACCATATGATCAAATCCCCACAGGTGCGGGGTGCGACGTACCCGAAACCATAGACGGGTCGCCCGGTTTCCTATTTCGTCTTGCATCGGATTGGGTTTACCATGCCCGCTCAATTGCTTAAGCGGCGGTGGGCTCTTACCCCACCTTTTCACCCTTACTCCCCGAAAGGAGTGGTTTATTTTCTGTGGCACTGGCCGTGAACTTACCTTTACGTAAGCCCCCCCTATTTTCACGGGGAATCCTACCCTATGATGTCCGGACTTTCCTCTCGCCGGCAAATATGCAAGCAAGCGAATGACCGCTTCTCGGAAAATTTTAAAAGTAAAAAAGTACAGCGAAGATTTAAAAATTATGGATGAATGTAACAGCCCGTTTATAGATTTACCTTTCCACATAGACAATACGTCCGCATTGATCACAATGGGTGATCTTTTTTTCAACAAGCACGGAGGAGACTACATCATTTGATACCCGTAAGTGGCAGCCCGTGCATTTTTGATCGTTTATCGGAGCCATGTAGGGAGGGCGTGAAACAATTTTGCTCACCCTTTCATAAGCAGTTAGGAAATTAGGCTCGATTTCTTTTCGGGTATCTTCAATTTCGAGCTTTAATTCTTTAATCTCTTCCTTTCTTTCTTCGCCTAATTGTGCCCGTTTTTCACGCTGTTTCTGCATCTCGGCCACCCGATCCGTTATTTTACCCTGTGCAACCTCTGCAGTTTCACGGGCTCCATCGATTTTGAGCAAAACCTCTATTTGTTCGTTTTCCCGTTCTTCAATTTTTGACTGCAATGAAGAAATCTCATTTTCTAAAGCTTGGTACTCCTCATTCTTTTTTACTTCAAGTTGACGATTTCTTTGTTTAGCGATCAGATTGCTCATCGAAAGAATTTCTTTTTCCAATGAATTGTTCTGAGCTTCCAGTTCTCTCCACTCACTAAGGGCAAGTTCCACTGATTCTTTCTCCACTGCTATATTTTTATCCATTCGGGCAAGGTCTTGGGGGAGCTCATTCTGTTCCTCGATGAGCTTTTGGCAGCGTCTGTCCCTGCTGTGTAAGAGAAGAAGTTTTTGAAAGTCGGGTTCTTGAAATAACATTAGGGAATGGGTGATGTGTGTGGATTATGAAGCAATACCACCCTAATAAATGTCTTTCATTGTAAGAAAATACAAGTATTTAGGTGCTGAGCTTTACTTTCCACGAATGGAATGTCAGAGTATGATTAATTCTCTAGATTAACATGCATCAAGACTCATCCAACAATATTGTAGATCAAGCCGTGCTTCATTTCACCCTAGGAGAAGAGGAAAAAGCGGAATCTCTCCTGCTTGAATTCTTATCCAAGAATGCAAATAACTTGGATGCTTGGCGTGCATTATCCGAAATCAGACTTGCCCAAAAAAATATGGCAGGTGCGGAAGAGGCATGCCGAAAAGCCCTTTCTTTAGATGGCGATGATCTTGCTTCTACAGTCAGTCTCGCCAGAATCCTAGTGGCTCAAGGAGATAAGAATGGGGCGGAGGAAGCATCCGCCAAGGCACGAATTCTTGGCTGGAAGGATGAACTTGCTCAGAACGTGGAGAGTGCCTAATCTATTGAAATTGTTTTTAACACCATGTCTTCCACAAATAAACAAAGCCTAGAATTCGAAAAGCCACTCCTCGAACTGGAGAAACAATTGGATGACCTCATGCAATCATCGGCAAATTCTGACATGGATTTCACTGATGAAATCAAAGCAATTGAGAAAAAAATTGAAAAAACTAAGCGTCAAGTATACTCAGATTTGAGTCCTTGGCAAAAGGTACAATTATCCCGGCACCCCAATCGTCCTTATTCTCCCGACCTTATCTCGCGTATCTTTACCAACTTTGAGGAATTGCATGGTGATCGCTTATTTCGGGACGATCATGCTTTGATTGGCGGTCCTGCCTTTATTGACGGGCAACCGGTTATGATTATAGCCCAGCAAAAGGGCAGAAATACGGAAGAAAATTTACAGCGTAATTTCGGCTGCCCAAACCCCGAGGGCTACCGCAAGGCATTACGTCTTATGAAAATGGCCAATCGTTTCAACCTTCCTATTATTTCCCTGATCGATACCCCCGGTGCTTATCCGGGCATTGGGGCAGAGGAGCGCCATGTGGCTGAGGCAATTGCGGTGAATCTCCGAGAAATGGCAGATTTTGAAGTTCCCATAATTGCCCTAGTCATCGGAGAGGGGGGGTCTGGTGGTGCCCTTGGAGTAGCAGTTGCCGACCGGGTATTAATTTTAGAAAATGCATATTATTCTGTAATCTCTCCGGAGGGATGTGCGGCAATTTTATGGAAAGACCGTGCCTTTGCGTCTAATGCGGCGGAAGCTCTCAAGCTTGATGCCAATGAATTGCTCAAGCTCGGAATTGTGGACAGTGTATTACCTGAACCTGCTGGTGGCGCTCATAGGGATTGGGAAACCACTGCTCAAACCATCAAGGATTCATTGCTAGCTGAACTTAAAAATTTGGCAAAGATGAAGCCTGCCGAATTAACCGTGCGTCGCTATCAGAAATTCCGTGTGATGGGACAATTTTCTGGATAAACCAGAACTTAAAACCGTTGAATAGATAGATCGGGAGCAGGGGGGTCCGATACGCCCAATCTTTCATTACGGTCAATCACTTCAATCATGCTGTTTTTCAGGCGTTCTCGCATACGCATAGATGATTCCAACTCTCTTTCCATGTATGCAACATCCTCTTTCAGGGCAATAATTGCACTGTTCATATCCGTTTCCCGGTCGGTCATTCTGACCATGTCCTGCTCAAGTCGGATATTTTCCTTTTCCAAAAGATTCATCCGGCCTATCAGTACTTGTTCACGGGCCAGAACCTCAGAATATTCCGATTCCAGTGCCCTGGTTTCTGCGAGTAATTCCTGGTATTCTTTTGTTCCCGAGTTTTCTAGGTCTTTGATTTTTTCTTCAAGTTCCCTGATATTTGCTTCGAGAATACCAGCTTCTTGACTGAGCAATCTCTCATTTGCCACCGCCCGGTTTAGTTGTACTTCCAAATCCCTTGATTTATCCTTAAAAAATCCTCGTTCATCATGCAGGGAACCACTCTGGCTCATTAGTTCCTGGTTTTCCTGATCGAGGTCTTTTAATTTGGTAATTAAGTTCCTTTCATTTGACTCGATATTTTCGATCTCTTCGCGCATGAGATCAACCGCACGTAACATATCTGCATTCTCTGACTCTAGGGCAGATGTCTTAGCAAGTAGCATTTCATTGGAATCCCTAAGACCGGTCATTTCGCTCGATATACGAGACTCCTGCATGGCGAGATTATTAAGCTCGGCTCGCAACACACTTAATTCTTCCTTCTGAGCCATATCGGTGTCGAGCAGAGAATCGTTACGGTTGTTCAAGCGCTCGAGGTTGGTCCGTAAATCATTATTGGTCATTTGTATGACACGGGCATTTTCTCCCTGTCTTTGTGCCTCCATCGTCAGGTCGGTATTTATTTGTTGAAGGCTGGCAATCTGTGCCCGCAAGGCATCAGATTCTACCTCAAGATCACTTACTTTTTGCGAAAGATCTTCTTTATCTACTAATACGAGGGATGAACGATCTTGCTCTAGGGCCAAAATTCCATTCAATCGGGCTATCTCGTTACGGGCATTCATTAATTCCTCCCGCAATATTATTTCTTCATTCTCCAGCATTTTTGCCTCGTTTTGAGCTTCCCGCATTAAAGCCTTCATCTCACTTAATCTAGAATCAGTGGTTTCCTGGTCAATTCCTTGAGAGGCGATCTTTTGGTTGAGCTTGGCGTTTTCTTTGTTCGACCGATCGAGTTGTGCCTCCAATTTGTTGTTCTCTGCTTTGAGTGCACTTATGTCAGTTCGCATATCCTTTGTTTTTCTTTCCAAGGTTGAGTTGGCGAGCTCAAGGTTACGGATTTTGGTATAAGCAGTCTGCTCAGTGGAATCAAAATTGTCCATTGCCTGTTCGAGCTTACGATTTTCTAGGGCTAGTTCCTGATTACGTACTTCCAGTTCTTTCTCATCCGCCTTTAATTGCTGGAGTTGCCTGCGTAAGCGCGCATTCGTCTCATCGAGGTATTGATTGCTGTTCACACTTCTCAACCCTTCCTGTTTCAATTTGAGGAGCTGGGCTTCGAGGGCAGCAATCTGCCCAAGTGCTTCATTTAGATCGTCCTGCAATTTTGCACTTTTCGTAGATTCTACTGTCACGGGTGGAGCATTTAATTTTTCCATCACCACGGATCTAGTTTTTTCCACCAGTGCATTATGTTTGGCAGCCAAGTCGTTGTACTGCTTAATCAGGAATTCCGGGTCGCGTAGCTGGGCATCGGTCTGTCCCAGTGTAACATGCTTGGTTAGGAGCACGACAAAGATTGATAGAAAAACACAAAGGTATAACTTACGCGACATATGTAATGGATGTTAAGTTTTTTAATATTCGAATAGCAATTTTTCTAATATGGCAAGCGCTACTTGCGTAACCCGATCTTGGCAAGCGGAGGAAAAATCTTACTTTTTTAAGTCCTTGCTGCCCGTCGCAAACGGTCCAATATTGCCCAGTTTACCCCTGTACTTGCTCCCGAAAAAATAAGGTGCATACGATTCGCTTTCTGGGCATCTTGTTCGATCAAAGTAGAGTAGAGGTTTTGGGCAATTTCATGCGGGCATCCATCGGCTGAAAGACAGGTGCTATCTGGCAATCCTTTTGCCCGTATTTCCTCCGCAATTTTTTCCTCTGATACGATTATCACATCGCCCGTATCAAAATTTTGAGAATCCCAAAATTCCTCAACTGAATGATACAAATTAAGAGGGGTTTTTGGGGCATAATGTATCGGTTGCATACCTGGGGATGGGGCACTACTCTGAGTATCTTTCCCCACCTGCTTGTATTGGGTTTTAGATTTTAATGTTCCCACATCCATGCCAAGGCAATTTGCCAACTCTGTACGAGTAATCATTCCTGGGCGTAAAATGGTTGGTGTACCGGCAGATAGATCGATCACTGTGGACTCCAGACCCACCTCGGCTTTTCCTCCATCCACCGTGGGCGGACTATTTTCCTCAAACAATTCCTTTATATGCTTTGCCTCGGTCGGGCTCGTGCGGTTGGAGGGATTGGCACTGGGTGCAGCAAGGGGTTGTTCTAATTTTTTAAGAATCTCCAAAAAGACTGGATGTTGGGGTACCCGAATGGCCACCGTCTCATTGCCTGCAGTTACAATATTGGGAACAATATCTTTTTTAGGGAGAACCATGGAAATGGGCCCTGGCCAAAACTGTGAGGCAATCTTATTTGCCCAATCGTTGATTTCGCACAATTCCTCAGCCTTTTCCAGCGAGGAGGTGTGCACAATCAATGGATTGGTTGCCGGTCGTCCCTTAATGGTATAGATTTTTTTTACGGTCTCAATGTTGAGGGCCAATCCCGCCAGTCCGTATACTGTTTCGGTGGGTAAAGCGACAACATCGCCTTTAGTCAGACGAGCGACTGCATCATCTAAGGTGATCAACAACCTTAGAATGGATTAGTGGGAATTCCTCTTACTTGAGGATTTGCATGTGTCTTGCCTTTTTGATCAGGCGGGACACTTTACGTTGTTGCATGGGAGTAAGTCCAGTATACTTGCGGGGCAAAATTTTTCCGGTGTCGGTGGTGTATTTGGCCAAAGCATCACGGTCCATGAAGGAATAATGCTCGGGATTTTTACTCTTGGTCGGTGCGTCTGTAGATTCGCTCATAAGAGGTCTATAATGAATATATATATTTTTGAATCAATGCAAAAGTTTCATTCCCATGCGTGCACTTTTCATTGACGAGGGCATAAGGATTTGTTTTTTTAGATCTTTGTAATGAAAGTAGCATCATCCATTAAGACCCTCAAAAATCGTCATCCCGATTGCAAAGTTGTACGTCGTAAAGGTCGTCTCTATGTAATCAACAAAACGAATCCTCGCTTCAAAGCACGCCAGGGTTAATTATCTAACTTATTTTCAGATACCGATGAAAAAAGATATTCATCCTGTTCTCAACCGGGTTTCTTTCGTGGATGTATCCACCGGTAAGAAATTTAACACCGTTTCCACCGCTAGTTCCAAAAAAACCGAAAACATTGATGGAGTAGATCATCATGTACTTGTGCGTGATATCACAATGGACTCCCACCCTGCCTTCACTGGTGAAAAACGCTTTGTTGATACAGCGGGTCGGGTGGAAAAATTCCAGTCCAAGTTTTCGCGTAAGCGCTCTTAAATTTGTTCATCCCATTGGCTCGGATTATTGAGCTGTCATAATTAAATTGTCTCAAATCACTAGTCGAACATTTTATTAAGCTTAGAGGGAAAATACTGGATACTGTCCCTACCTGCTAATGTGTATTCGAGAAAACCCGTGTGTACATGGATAAGTTCCGATTTGTATACCATGTTGGTGCAAACCTTTTAATCTACTGAGGGCAAAGTGAAGATTAAAATAGTAATCCAATCGTTTACACTTTAGCTGACTCGTTTTTTCTAAGGCAGATCAGACTTGCCCGGTAGCAATGGCTAAATAATTATACACCATTTTTATAAGCCGATCCACGGGATACTCAGAAATTTTATTTCAAAGAGAAAGACCAAGAGGGATGTAATAAGGTAATAGTATTGAAGACTTTTCAGGTAAAAATAAGCTCCCACACCAGAAGGTACTGAATTTAAGAAAGCAATTAGGGCGGGTGAAGTTTACCAACTAAAAAACTTTCTCATTAAATTTATCTTATATTAAGTGAGAGGTTGATTCTAATTATTTCACATAATATTAACTAGTGGGTCTACCGAAATAGGATAAAAGTAAATAATGTTACATTTGTAAAAGGGGAGAGGAACATTACAATCGGTTAGAAAATGGAATTTCTGGGTTTTGCGAGTTAAAGTTAAGTTGTTAAGTCTTTGTTATTTAAAATATCAACAACCAGAAGATAGGTTATTTGACGGTGTAGTTTAACTCTAGAAATCTCACAACTTATGAGAGTAGATTTGGGGGTAAAATTGGATAAGGTAGTTTTATAGTCTCAAATGAGATAAAAGAATTACGAAGAGCATATAAAGAAAAGCAAAAGCTGTTGTAAATAGCTTCTTATAAGATGAGAAATTTCAACGGTTGGAAGTCATTTTCTCATCAAAACAGCAACTAAATTGTTATTAACAATTCACTGAATTGACTTTAATAAGTTGTCCAGTTTCAGGCTCTGCCCCTTTATTTAAAAGGGTTCTTTGGAGTTATTGATGGCTAAGAGAAATCAAATTAAATAAAAAGAAAAATATTTCATTACTCTTGACGAGTCGGTGCTTTCACTATTTGTTGGAACTCTTTCCCTCAAATTCGAGGGTCGTTCTTTGAAAGTTATTTTGTGTGATCCAATGAACGGGTCACCGATCAATTTTTTTGAAAATCAACGAGTCGTTTTGACTCGAGCCG
>MDTC01016110.1_pt1 | contig 11300 bp, 10 predicted proteins | sample 811181 | NCBI WGS metagenome assembly MDTC01 (sample SAMN05326644, study PRJNA326480) | marine metagenome | isolation source: seawater | place: Pacific Ocean: North | collected 2011 | reverse complement strand
CAACAGGTCATTGATACTTTAAATCCTGGTGCAACCATCAAACTTCTTACCGACAAACCAACTGGACCCTTAAATCGTGTCGCCAGCAATGCCTTGGCTCAGGAACTAATCGATTGGTCTCCGCAGGTTAAATTTTCCGACGGTTTGCAAAAGACCATCGATTGGTACATCAGTACAAAAAGTACCGAGCAAGCGAGTTCGGACTTAAGCCGAAAACTGGTTGGCAGATAAAAATTAGCTCGGGTCAAAAGATAACCATTCTCAAACCCTCCGCAGGGTGGACAGGATTTGATTTTTCCGGTATCTGGCAATACCGAGACCTACTTTACTTATTGGTTCGAAGGGACTTCCTCGCCCAGTATAAACAAACAATACTTGGCCCTGCTTGGTTTGTGCTGCAACCTTTGTTCCTTACGGTTGTTTTTACTCTAATTTTTGGAAAATTTGCCCAGATTCCAACGGAAGGTCTCCCGCCCCTACTCTTTTATAATTCCGGGCTTATCATCTGGAGTTATTTTTCCTCATGCTTCACTGGCAATGCCTCCACTTTCACTGCCAATGCAGGGGTTTATCAAAAGGTCTATTACCCACGGTTGATTAATCCTTTATCAAATTGTATCTCCTCTCTTTTTGGCTTTTTTATACAAGCAATTTTCTTTCTTGGATATTTTTGCCTCTACAAATTCTTAATTCCTACAGCTTCTTCCTTTGAGATGACATGGGCAATGTTGTTTCTTCCCTTGCTCATTCCTTTAGTCGCCTCCCTAGGCCTCGGCATGGGCTTATGGATGTCCGTTCTTACTGCCAAATACCGGGACTTCAATCAAATTACTGGATTCCTTGCCCAGGCACTAATGTATGCAACACCCATCATCTATCCATTGTCGGAAGTGCCCGAGCAATATCGATTTTGGGCATCTCTCAACCCCATGGCTTCCGTTGTAGAGACCTTCCGCTTTGCACTTTTAGGTAAAGGTTCCTTTTCTTTTCATCTCTTGTGTTACTCAGCAATCATTGCTGTGATGCTTCTTCTTTCGGGAATGTACTTTTTCAAAAGAACTGAGAGAAGAGTGGTGGATTACTTGTAAATAATGGACGAATCTCTTTCCATCCAAGCAAGCAACCTATCCAAAAAATATCGTTTGGGCACTATTGGCATGACCACTCTGCGAGAAGACATCAGCCGTTGGTGGAATCGTGGTAAAAATGAGATTCCGAATGGTGGATCCGATCAAGCAGGTATTGAACACTCCCGAATGATCAACGATCATGAATTCTGGGCCTTGCATGATCTAAATTTCGAGATTCCCCAAGGAGAGGTAGTCGGCTTGATCGGTGCAAATGGTTCAGGCAAATCAACACTTTTGAAAATTTTATCCAAAATTACGGAACCTTCTGAAGGTTCGGTTAGGGTCAGAGGCAAAGTGGCTTCATTGCTCGAAGTCGGAACTGGCTTTCACCCTGAGCTTACCGGGCGAGAGAATGTTTATGTCAATGGAGCAATCCTGGGCATGACCCGACGGGAAGTTGACAAAAAGTTTGATGAAATTGTGAATTTCGCCGGAGTTGCTGATTTCGTTGATACTCCTATCAAAAGATATTCTTCAGGCATGACCGTACGATTGGGTTTTGCGGTAGCAGCCCACCTAGATCCAGATATTTTGATTGTGGATGAGGTGCTCGCAGTGGGAGATCTCAGATTCCAAAATCGTTGCATCAATCAGATGAAAAAAATAGCTCAATCGGGAAAAACTGTTCTTTTTGTAAGTCACCAAATGGCTACAGTCGAAAATTTATGTAAATCGGCCTTCCTTCTGAACAAAGGTGAAATTATATACTCTGGGAAAACCTCAGATGTTATAAACAAGTATCGCGAAGAGATGGAAGAAAATACCAACCTTTCTCTTTCGAAAAGAATTAATCGGGAAGGAAATGGAAAATGCAAATTAGCTGGAATTGAGTTTCGAAACGAAGAAAATAATATTGTCGATTTTCTAGTTTGCGGAAAAGCAGCTTCCATAAAACTTTCTTTTGAAGTATGCGAAGAGTTTACGAGCCCCATAAGTCTGAGCCTTGGCATATCGTCTTCCGCCCACATTAGGATTGCACATTTATGCATGAAAACCTTTGGGGAATGGATTTTACCTACATCGAAAGACTCATTCGAAGTCTCCTTACACTTTCCAAAACTTGAGCTCAATCAAGGTAAATATTATGTTACTTCTTTTTTGGATGATGAAAGTGGTCAAATACTTGACTGGGTCACTGATGCCTTCGTGATCAACGTATTGCAGGCTGATTTCTACGGAACTGGAATGGTTCCCTCTTCCAGTCAAAGTATGTTTTTAATGGAACATTCGTTTTCTTTTTGAAAAAAATAATTTCCGTTCTTAAAAAGTTCAAACACGACTTAGATTTTGTTCGGAGAAAATCTCCAGTGTTTTCATTACCTCTCCATATCGAATTGTGGATCAAGGATTTTCTTTTAAAAAAAAGCCCACTTGATGCGGGTTTTCCTTGGATCAACTATTCAGTTATTCAGTTCTTGCATGACTCCATCAATCCAAACATGAAGGTATTGGAATTCGGTGCCGGAGGATCCAGCATTTTTTTCCTCAATCGAAGCGTCAATTTATTTTCAATTGAGCATGAAAGGGCATGGATTCATGAAGTTAAAAAAAGAGTTTCTTCAAGCCATTCTGCCAAATGGTCGCCCTGCTTAGTTTTATCAAAAGACAAAGATAAATCTGTTCCTAATGTCGATGATTATCTTGCTCCTCTGCAGAAAATTTCAAATGCGTCTCTGGACTTAGTCTTTGTCGATGGCAGGCACCGAGTCGAATCAATTAAGCGATCGATGAATTTACTAAAGGATGGCGGAGTTATGATCTTGGACAACTCTGACAGACCTCATTATAGAGATGCTTATAAATTTTTAGAAAATTGGTCTTTACTAAAAACCTCATGCATAACGAATGCTTCTGATTTTGTCACTCCTGCAGCTATTTGGAAAAAACCTATTTCTTGAAGAAGAAATTAATTATAAATCATGAATACGGGCAACTTGGAAACATACTTTTTCGATTATCAAATACATTGGCTTATGTACTTGAGCACGGGTATCAAGTAGAGGATTACACTCTAGCGTTTTGCAATTATCATGACGGCAGTTCAAACATCCGATTTTTTGAAAATTACTTTCAATTCCATTTTTTTGAGTATCCCCGCCCAAAATCGCTCTTGATCAATCGAATAAAATGGAAGCTTCGAGATAAGAATTATCGTAAAATTAAAGTGATCGAAAATTTCGATCCTTCCTATGATCTTTCAATTTTAAATCCTGCATCATCGTACCAGCTTAAAGGTTTTCACTTCACAGCGGGGGAATTGATTGTCAAACACCGCAGACAAATTTGCCAGATTCTCGATTTTAGAAGTTCACTTAAAAGTCCGATCGATTCCTTAGTTAAAAAAGCCAAAATAAAATATGAAGTTCTTTTAGGAGTTCATATCCGAGAAAACGACTTCAGGGATTTTTACGAGGGAAGATATTTTGTGCCTGTTAATTGTTTCTTAAATTTAATCGATAAATTTCAAAAGTTGAATAAAGGTAAATCTACAGGCGTTATTGTATGTTCCGACAGCCCGAAAATCTTGCAAGAAATTAAAGGACGCCTTCCTTCAATCATTATCCCTCAAGGATCAGTTGCCCAAGACATATATGCTCTTTCTCAATGTGATTATTTGATCGGTCCTCAAGCCACTACTTTCAGCTCTTGGTCAGCCTACTTTGGGAATACCCCCCTTTATCAAGTTACCAAAGATTCAAGGCTTAAATCCCTTAATATTTTTAAGACGGTTTCACGATTAGAACCGTTTAGCCCCTTCTCTACATAAATTGATTAAATACTCCCCAAGCACCCTTAAAAAAATTTCAGTTTTACTAAGTTCCTTCATTCTTTCTTTGAGTATTGCTGAAGTTTGCATGAGGGTCTTCTACGATGCCCACTTTGTTGTCTCAGGTTGGAACGGACAATATCTCGGGGCAGATGAAATCAATCTTCATGGTTCCAGAGGAAGAAAAATATCTTTTAAAAAAACTAAAATGCCAAGGGTTTTGCTACTAGGAGACTCACAAGTTGTTGCAAGTGCTTCAAAATTGGAAGAAATGCCAGAGTCTCAGCTGGAAGGAGTCCTTGGAAACAAAATTGTATGCACTTCCCTTGCGGCTGGAGGTTGGGGCCAAGATCAGCAACTTCTTAACTTAAAACGTTTCTTTCGGACTCAAAAAGCCGAACTGGTCGCCCTTTGGTTCACTCCCATGAATGATGTGGCAAATAATTTATTCCCCACACATTTCCCGGAAAACGGTTGGGCGAAGCCCACTTTTTGGCTTGAAAATGATAGCCTAGTCGGTCCCAACGAGAGACAAAACTCCCTCATATATGCCACGCCACGAATACGGATACTTGAACCGTTAAAACTTTTGTACCAGCAGCCCTTTATTTTTAAACGCGACCAAAAGTGGGAAAGAAAAAGACTTCCAGAAAACGATCAATCGATTTCGAATGTAACAACTGCAATAGAGATCAATTCCTTCGTCGATCGCTTGGATATCAGTTGCTCTGATCATTGGTTTTATAAATATGAAAACTTTGAAAATGGTAAAAACAGTTTTTCTCTGTGGATAGACAAGGTTAGCCCAAGAATGGAATATGGATTGAAACTCACCAATAAGCTTCTCCATGAAATCAATGAAGTATGCACTGCTAACAATTCTAAATTATTGATTTTTTGGACCGAATTTCAGCCCGGATTTAATGATTTCCCCAGTAGAAAGTTTAAGCAACCCTTTGAATACTTTAAAATAAAAGAAAAAATCTACCGCTTTTCCCACGAAGCCTACAGTAAGAATATGAAAAAAATCATGGAAGGACTTCCAAGTCTTGCCATTTCCCTAAAAGCACAAAAATGGTGGCGAAGCTCCGAAGACTCTCACTTAAATACATCTGCAAATGCTCAGGTCATGTCAGATTTAGCCACTCATATAAGGTCTTTGATTTTGTAAATTGAAAATTGCTTTCTTAACTTCTATCTACTCAGCACACGCCGAAAAAATTTACAAAGAAAACCCGAGTCTAAAGAATAAATCCTCCGATGAACAAATGGAGTTCATACGTTGGCATGCACTATCCTCCTATGTGAGATGGTTTGAATTACTCGAAGAAAAAGGCTATCAAACTTGCTCATTTAATCACAACCTCCCTCATGTTGAGCATGCTTGGGCAAAAGAAAACCAATTCCAAACCAAGACGAGTAATCCGATTATGGAGATCGGAAAGGAAAAAATTAAACAATTCAAACCTGATATTATTTTTTGCTTCGCTCCTCCAACTTACCTTAGTAATAATTTTCTGTATGAATTGGCAACTTCACTAGAAAAAAAACCAAAACTCATTGCTTGGTATGGTGCAAATGCTGGAAACGAAAATATTTTTAGTTTTTTTGACCTTACTCTTTCCAATTCAAAACATTTGGTTAACTGTCTCAATGACAAGGGAATCAAGGCTGATTTCCTTCAACATTCATTCGACCCTTTTATCTTGAAAAGAATCAAGATTCCCCGAAAAAGAAAAAGTCGAATTGCTTTCTTTGGAAACCTCAATTACTCGACGGCAGATTTTAAAAACCGAACTAAGTTCCTTGAGCAAATTTCCATTAAGACTGGGAAAGTTGATGTTTTTGGTCAGATATCTAAGATAAGCAGTTCTTCGAGACTGAAGTACCTAGCTCTTAGTGCTAGGAATGTTATCTCGGATAAGCTTTCAAAAGTAATTAAATCTACAAAACTCGATTATTGGTCTGATCGGAAAAACTTGCCCTCAAACGCTCAAGTAGTGTCAGCAAAATTTGCTTCAAGTGTTCGTTCTCCTAGATACGGAAAAGCAATGTTTGAACTGCTAGCATCTTACGATACCGCTTTAAACTACCACAACCTTCACACTGGAAATAACGCGTGCAACATGCGTTTATTTGAAACAACTGGTTTAGGATGTGCCTTACTTACAGATGCCAAAGACGATTTATCCGAGTATTTCGAAGTTGGTAAAGAAATCCTTACTTATGATTCGTTTTTAGATTTAGTCGCAAAAGTAAAATATCTCCAAAATAATCCTTCCGAAGTTAAAAAACTCGGCGAAAATGCTCAAAGACGAACTCTAGAATGCCACAATACTGACATTCAGATCAGTAAGTTTATCAAAATTCTAAAAAAAAATTTTTCTGAATAGACTTACCAAAAAAGAATTCCATGTAGGAAGGCCAAACTTACCAAGGAAGAGTGATTTATTACAAAATTTTTCCGTAGTGATTAATCGAGAATGGCTTACCAACAATGGTCCATCAGTAAAGGAATTAGAATCGAAAATTGCTAGTTATCTTGGTGTAAAACATTGCGTTTGCGTTTGTAATGCCACCATTGGTCTTGAGCTTGTTCAAAGAGCACTAAACCTAACTGGTGAAGTGATTATTCCCTCATTTACATTTATTGCTACAGCCAATTCCCTTCGTTGGCAAAAAATAGATCCAGTATTTTGCGATATAAAACCAGACAACCATTTGATAGATACTTCAAAAATTGAAGCCTTAATTACGCCTAGAACATCTGCTATAATGGCAGTTCCTATATGGGGCCAAGCATGTGATTACAATGAACTGGAAAATCTCGCTCAAAGGCACAATCTTAAATTAGTTTTTGATGCGGCACATGCCTTTGGTTGTAAGTCAGGAGATAGCTACATCGGAGGATTTGGGGATGCTGAGGTATTCAGTCTTCATGCTACAAAATATTTTTCAACCGGAGAAGGCGGCGTAATCACAACCAATTCAGATGCTCTTGCGGAAAAGTTAAAATATATGAGAAATTTTGGTTTTGATGGATACGACAAAACCGCTTCATTAGGTACAAACGCAAAAATGAGTGAATTTGCGGCCGCATATGGTTTGGCTGCCTTTGATAATTTGGAGAATATATTAAATCAAAATAAATTTGTATACAAAAGCTACATTGAAGCGTTTAAGCAATTTCCGGAAATTAGAATTCTTAAGTATAATTCCAAAAATGTTAGTAATTTCCATTACATCATCGCCCAAGTTCCAGCTTCTGTAAGGGATAGGCTTGTCGAACATTTTCACAAAAATAAAGTTTTTGTCCGAAAGTATTTTTTTCCTGGATGTCATCGATTAGAGCCCTATTGCAATGATGAAAAATATACGCAGTGCAATCTACCAATAACTGAAGAGGTTTCTGCGGAAATCATTGTTTTCCCAAATGGAAATCAAATTAAACCTGATGACATTACTTTCTTTGTGAAACTGATTGAAGGATTTTGGCTCAATAAAAAATGAATTTGGATTTTGTAAGATTACTGGTTCAAAGACTGATGCAGGATATTAAGAATGATCACAAAAATAATTGGGACACTATCCGTTTTGGAAAGGAACCAAAAGATAAAGGAAAACAAAAAAGAATTTTAAATATCCTGAACAAACGTAATTACATTCATGAAGAACAATCAAAATACGCTATCAATCTTGCTTTTTCTGTTCTTGAAGATGAATTGTTAAATCTATCTGAAGCTTACTCACATCTCAATGATGACTCTTCCAAAGATTGTTTAATTGAGGTAATCACATTTCGTATTTTAGGGCATCGGAAGACAAAGCTAAGCAATAACAATCATCGTTTATGGAGCTTAGAAGATGAGGTTCGATCTACGGCTTCAAAGTCTGATTTCATCATATCTAATTTTAACGGCAGAAAATCATACTTGCATAAATTTGAATACAAACAGGAATCTATTCAGTTGTATTTACCCGAGCTCGGACCATTAAACCCTTTCTACTTAAAGCAATATCACTGTGAAACAGAAAACGGGGATTGGATTTGTCCTTCCGAAGATGATGTGGTTATTGATTGTGGAGGTTGCTGGGGTGATACTCCATTAGAGTTCGCTGTGAGTGCCGGTCGAAATGGAAAAGTTTTCGTCTTCGAATATGTTCCTAAAAACCTACAAATTCTTGAGAAGAACCTTTCTCTGAACCAAGGTTTAAAAAATCGAATCAAGGTTATCCCACATCCAGTTTGGGAATCTTCCGATGTCTCATTTGCTGTTGAGGACAGTGGACCGGCTAGCAAAATTTCCCTCAATGATCTCTCTTCTGCCGAGCAAACTGTTACTACTCTTTCGATCGATGACTTAGTGGAATCCCAAAAAATCCCAACTGTAGACTTTATCAAGATGGATATCGAAGGAGCCGAGTTAAATGCTTTGAAAGGTGCCTTAACAACCATACAAAAATTTAAACCAAAACTCGCAATCTCCGTTTACCATTCATTGGAAGATTACTCCTCCATTCTTCTATGGCTTCGCGACTTAAACCTTGGATATAAATTTTACCTAAGGCACTTTACGATTCACGCTGAGGAAACAATCTTGTTTGCAATTTCAAATTGAAATCAAACAAAAATAAAATTCTCTTTGCTGGAAATGGTGGTCACTGCAAAGAGCTAAAATCCATCTATTTTGAAAAAAATGAAATGGAATTTCTTTATTTTGTGACAAATATAAAATATGCAAAAAATAATTACTCATACATCCATGAGACGGAAGACATACTCAAGACCCTCGAATTAAATCCTTTTTTTGTACTAGCTACCGGCGGATCTAAGTTACGATATAAATTCTATAATAAACTCACCAAATTGGGTGGTATTGCAATCACTTTGATATCTAAAACAAGCATAGTTAATACTGATAAAAGTAACTTAGGCTGTGGTTTAAATATAATGGACTTTGTTTATCTAGGACCCAATTCATCGGTAGGAACCGGCTCATTATTAAACACCTCATGTAGTATTCACCATGATTCAAAAGTTGGGGAGTTTGTTGAGATTGCTCCTGGTGCAAGAATTCTTGGAAGTGCAAAAATCGGTAATCAATGCCTCATTGGCACTAATTCTGTAATTTTTCCAAATGTCAGCATTGGAGAAAACTCTAAGATTGGGGCTGGTGTTGTGGTTAAAAAAGATATTCCTGCTGATAGCATAATTACATCTTAGTTTGTCTAATAATAACCACTTAGTTGATGTTTGTATAATTACCTACAACCAAGATCAGTTTATCAATGAGTGCGTAACCAGTACTTTCAATCAGAATATTAATAGTAAAGTAAAGGTTCATGTTTATGACGATGCATCAAGTGACAAAACCTTTGACCAATTAAAAAAATTAACACCGAGCTCAAGAAACATATCCTTCAAAATAAATCAAAACGCACGCAACCATGGTGTTTCTGCAAACTTCCATCAGGCAATTAAGCAAACTAAATCTGAATATATTGCTATACTAGAAGGGGATGATTACTGGATCGATCCTTGCAAATTGGAGCTTCAAATAAAAGCTATGGAAGAAAATCCTGAAGCATCCTTTTGCTTCACTGATGTGTGGGTAGAGAAGAATGGTAAAAGAGGCGATATTCACCCAAATGTCGGCGGTAAAACAAGAATGTTCAATGCAATTGATCTAGCAGATCAAACAGGAAGCATTGCCCAAACATGCACATTATTAATAAGGAGAAAGTTTCTCCAAAATCTCTCAGATTGGGTGTTAAATTCATATACTTTGGATTGGTGTCTCCAGATCTTTTTGGCAAACCAAGGACCTGCAATATACATACCTCAGACCACAGCGGTTTATCGTATACATGCTCAAGGAGTGTGGTCTAAACTTGATGCTTTTGAAGGTTGGCGTAAAAATCTAAAATTTTACGAAACTATTATAGAAAAATTTCATAAAAGAAATGAAAGAAAAAGAATTAAAAAAAGAATATCTTCGCTCCTTTTCGATGCTTTAGAATTTGCTAATATTCAGGCCAAAAAGGATGAAATCAGATTTTGGCTCTCACTGAAACTCAAAAATTTTTCTTTCTTTCCGATTCTCCAGATTCTACATTCGTTTAGACTCCTTGTTATTTTAAAATGACTAAAATTCCTTTAATTTCCCTCATCTTATGCTCCCGCAATGACTCCTACATGGGCAATTCCAAGTGGCGATTGGAGTCATCGATCAATCTTGCATTGCTTAATGCAAAGAGGGCTGATGTTCTGGATCAACTGGAAATTATCGTCTCAGACTGGGGGAGCGAAATTCCATTACGAGAGGTTCTTCAACTTGTACCGGAAGCTGAAAGTAGGGTTAAATTCGTTCACACCTCCAAAGACATTTCAATTATTGAGCAAAAGGACAGTAAATTTCCCGAAGTGATTGCTCTAAATGCAGCTGCTAGGCGTGCATCTGGTGAATATATTGGCAGAATCGATAACGATACCGTTGTGGGTGAAGAGTTCTTCAAAAAGTTTGCCCAACTTCACCAAAATAATCCAATTGATGAACTCGATTTAAAGGATTCTTTTCTCTTTGTTGAACGAAGGAGTGTGCCCTATAGGATCAGCAGGCTTTCATTAAATCTGAATCAAATAGACTCGTTTATTACTTTTTTCAAAAATCATTTCCGAATCGAGTCAGCCACAGATTGGGGGAAAGAGTTTTGGTGGAGTCCAGTAGGAATAATGATTTTTCACCGTAATATTTGGCAGGCTTGCAGAGGTTACGATGAAAGGCTTATTTATTGGGGATGGATGGAAGGTGATTTAGCTCTAAGACTTGGCCAGAAGCATGCAGTCGTTGAATTCAGCAAATTTGTTGGTAATGATTTCTACCACCTAGAGCACTACCCTAGCCTTACTGCATATAAGGATAGAAACGGTCCTGCCACTCCGAGGCAAAAAAATGATCCTGTATTTGAAGGTTTGTCCTACACAGTCAATAAAGATGACTGGGGACTATGGCAAAAGGAGGGGATAACATTCTTAGACTACAAACTCGTTGAAAGCCAAAAATGGTTAGCAATTGTACTTAACCAATTATTTTTTGCTCCAAGAATTTTGATTGGATTATTGCTAAGAAAGATTGATCAGATCAGAATGCATGGCTCGGATTTCTTCTCTGAAAAAGTATCTTCATTAAGAATTTCACTTGGGAAGATAAAATCAAAGGTCTTTAAATTAATAGTAAGTTAACCATGAAATCATTCGATTTAGATAACCTTAATCAAATACTTGAAACAGATGGCTTTGTAGATTTAACGGGCTTGATTGATAATCAACAGATAGAAGCAATTAATAACAGTATCGAGTTAGCCATGAATCAACCTCATGCGAATGGGCAAAGAGGTTATGT
>MDTC01139197.1_pt1 | contig 11301 bp, 10 predicted proteins | sample 811181 | NCBI WGS metagenome assembly MDTC01 (sample SAMN05326644, study PRJNA326480) | marine metagenome | isolation source: seawater | place: Pacific Ocean: North | collected 2011 | reverse complement strand
TTTACTTTAGGTGGCGCTTTGCCAGTCAATCAGTCTCGGTTTATCCTATACAATCGCAGTCGAACCTGTTCACCCCCATCAGAAACACACTAGGTCTTATTTGAATCTACTGTACGGATGCTGCCCAATGTGTTTTTGGTGGAGGTGGCGGGAATCGCACCCGCGTCCTACAACCTTTCAGTCCACTTCAACGACCGATTATCTATTTATAATACCACACTAGGCAGCAGAAGTCAACACTTCTTTTTCGTATAAATCACGACATTCTAGCAGATATTCTGTGTAATTGTCACGTTTTTCGACAAAAAGTTGTGGGTCTTCCCCATCAACACCAATAATAATAACAGTGGTGTCAATAGGCACGCCAGTTCTTTCCTCAAACATGATTGCGTATGCTGCACACTGGGCAAAGTAATTTTTGATATTACTTTTCTTTTTGAGTTTTGCAGATGTTTTGAAATCGATGACTGACAACCTACCATCAAATTCAGCGATACAATCAACTTGTCCAGCCAATCTAAGATGTTCGCTGAACAAGAATTGTTCGACACAGTGAATGTTGTCAATTCTGTTGATATACGTTTTCATATTATTGAAGATCATTTCTTCAACAAATGTTATCTTTTCAGTATTCAACTCATCGTTATTGATGTAGTCTTCGCACAGACCGTGTATTTTCGTACCGCGAACAGAAGCCTGTCTACTAATCTTATTAGCAGTTTCAGCACCGACTCGTTTCCGCCAAGCCTTAATGGCAGGTTTTGTCTTGTGGCCCAAAACGGTGGTGACAGATGGATACCTGTCACCGTTCTCCGTTTTGTAGACTCTTTTACCTTCGTAGGTTTCCCGTTTGAGATTGGGAAAATTAAATTTTTCAACGTGTGTAAACATAATATACTCATTATATCAAAAGTTACTATCAAATGTCAAGTGATATTTAACAACAATCACAAGAACAACACTTACAACATTTACAGATGTTCATGTCTATCCTCCTTAAAAGTTAAGCGGCATTGCTATCCTCGTAGTCAATTCTTGCCAAAAGATACTCTCTTACCAAATCGCTCCTTACGATATCATCAGTAGTAAACTCAATGATTCTGAAGGATGGCATATTTTCAGCGATCACCATAAATTTTTGCAGGCCTGACATATCTCCTCTTTTATATAGGTCAGTTTGCCTAAAGTCGCCACACAAAATCAATTTACTATTGTGTCCGACTCGTGTAATTATTGAATTGAGTTCCATATCATTCATATTTTGACACTCATCAACAATAATAATAGAATTGTCAAGAGTGATGCCTCTAATAAATGATGTGATCATGAAAGACAGATATTTTTGTTCTACCAATCGACCAAATGGATTTTGTTTTGTGGGGAAAAGTTCATTGCACATAGCAATGTAGGGTGCCATGTAGACCTCGGATTTATCAACCTCATCTCCAGGCAGATATCCAATGTCTCTTGAGGGGACGGCGGATCGGACAAGAACGACCTGTTGGTGTCCTCTATTTTTCATTGATTCTTCAAGCGCCTTATAAAGAGCAATATATGTCTTTCCTGTACCAGCAGCTCCGTGAAGTAACATTGCTTGTGCGCCACTAGAATATTGTGAAAAAAACTGTCCTTGTGTTTCAGTCATCGCATCGATGGTTATCAAGTCTTCTATCCTCATCTTGCACCCATTTGATACTGGTTTGGGTTGTGAACTATCGTCAACAAGATGAAGTGCTGATTTTCTTTTAGGCATCGTATGTTGTCCTTTTATGGTTTTAGTTGTACATGATAAAATATCAGGCTATTCCTCCTCCTTACATAGTTTTTTTGAAGCGTAGTCTGTGAGAATACACGGTAGAAGTCCGTGGATGAATAGTGCGGCCGACATCTTCCAAGCGTGCAAAAGATGGCCGAAATAAGAAGTGTTTGTTTCAGTTAAATGTTTTAACATCACTTCTATTTATCAAAATGAAGAGTGTAAAACGGATAAAGGCAGGATTTCAACAGACCCAATAATCTGATGTATGCCTCGTTTGAATTCAGAAGATAGTATGTGACTATCCAGACACGTTTTCATACGTTCAATAACAAACTCTGGTTCTAGTGTTCGCAAGTCTTGTCTAATCCATCGTTGATTATCATCTAAGTCATCGGTCAAGTTTAAACAAGTTAAAACAACCAAAATTTCTTCTTCTGTATAAAGATTTATTCTGTATCCAGTTGGTTCTTGATACTTCTTCTTTGGGAATTTAACAACATCTCCCATTTCTGTTCCTTTAAAAATACTCCGCTAATTTTGTACCAAACTCAATATGAGTCTCTAAACAAGGATGTCCTCTAGGCATCTGTTGATAAGGTTTATTCAGATCGGCAAGAGAACTACCTTTCATTATAATATACTTATCTAATTCTTCTCTTATATATGTAAGATTTTCGTAAAATTCTTGGTTTTCAAACACAGTTTTGTAAGAAAATTTGCCCACATCGGACAATTTATAGACCATGTGCGATAAATGTTTAATATTTAAGTTTTCCATAGACTGTACCACATAAAGAGGCAGATCATGTTGTTGACAAAATAACATGACATCATGAAAACAATTCATATAATTGTAAAGGTGATAATATGGATTTTTTATACGATTATAGTATAATCGCATCATTTCTACTGCTTTCTGATCGCGGTGAGTTTCCGATAGATTTTCCCAAAGTCTATCATGGTGTATATCAAGAACTGAAGTCCAAGCTTTGCCGCCGAGATGAGATGCTTCACCAGTTGGTCTTAAATCTCCATCAAAATTAAAGAAGTGGGTTTCTCTCATAAAACCAGTTGTACCAAAAACAACACCGCTGTTTGGGCGAATTTCACCATTCACAAAATCTCTTACCAACTCAGATCGCATTTTGTCCATGCTGTTGCCAGGCTTTGCTCTATTTTTACACTCTACTCCTAATTTTGCAGACAAATGACTAGGCCAAGCATGATTTTTTTCTTGGCGTTCTCTTTTCTTCTCTAGCATGACTCTTCTTTTTGGTGACCTTTCATTTTTTATAAGGTCATGATATTCTTGCCAAAAGAGTTCTTCACCAGCAGTGAAAGAACATCCGTAAAACCACAGGACATCAATATCTACTACATCACCTAGATATTTTAACTTACGCACACTTTAACTCCATACCTTTCAGCAAAACTTCTTGCATCTTTTTCATCATTTACCATTGGTTTGCCCTTTATATTCAAACTCGTGTTCAAAAGAATAGGACACCCCGAATTATTTGTCCACTCAGTCAACAAAGAATATAACCCATTATTTTCTGCTCTAGTGACTGTTTGGACTCTACTGGTGCCATCCTTGTGAACTATGGCAGGAAAGTCAGTGGGGAATTTACATCTTACAATCTCTTGCATGTACGGAGAAGTGAATCCCTCTGGGACAGCAAACCATTTAGATACGTCTTCCTGTCTAATTACCGGCGCAAACGGTCTAAACTCCTGCCGTTGTTTTATAGAATTCACTTTATCTTTCATTTTTTGTCCACGCGGGTCTGCAAACAAAGATCGGTTACCTAGAGCTCTTGGCCCGAACTCTGCCCTACCAGAAGCAACCCCAACGATACCATTTTCTAATAACTCATTCAGAGATTCTTTGACGGGATATTTACCACCAATATCGTAACCTGTGTAGGGTGTTTTCCACTTTAACTTTTGTTTAGTATTTGCAGCAATTGCACCGAGACTAGAACCAGCATCGCCTGGGTTTGGCATGATCCAGTATTCATTAAAATATTTTGGTATCAGTCTGTTTGCAAGACAGTTGAGGGCACAACCACCCATGAGGACTAAATTGCCAGATTTTGTCATCTGTTGTGTTTGTTGTAACAAAGCTTCAAACACTTGTTCATAAATTTTCTGAGTAGCAGCAGCTACATCAAAGTAATCGTCTTCGGTGAGTTCTGGTTTCCACCACCTACACCCACGGTGAAGGTTGACTCTATACCATAACAAATCGTTTTTTATTTCATCATAGAATCTATCTGGGTCTCCATAAGCAGCCATACCCATAAGAATATATTCATCTTCGTTTGCTTTGAGTCCTACCCTATCTGTCATTGCAGAATAAAATAATCCCAACGACATTGGATATCCAATATCCCAGAGTCTATTCATGTCTTTCCAGATAGATGTGGTAGTCCATTCTCCAATAGCGTCAATAACAAGAATGGCAGACTCTTTGAATCTTGAAGTGTAATATCCAGCGGCCGCATGAGATTGGTGGTGTCCGGCATATTTTATTTTTGCATCGACATCATAATTACTCAAATACTTTTTGGGATTCAACCAAACTTCAGACTGCCCAGCGAAAATTTTTCGAGTTGCTTTTAGATATGGATTTTCATACCAGTGAACAATATCAGGTTCGCCAAAAAAGGTTTTGGCATAATCAACTAACATCGGGTTTAAGTTTTTGTCGTTTTTTATACCACTGAATCTCTCGCTATGAGAGGCGAACAATATCTCACCATCTTTTACAACCGATAGCGATGCATCATGTGTTCCAGCACTTACTCCCCAATGTATCATTTAATCATATATGAAAGGATCACGTTTTTTGATCTCTTCCATTTTTTTCTTGATTCGACGGCGTTCTTTCCAATTCCTATAGGGAGTAGTAATTTTATACCAAAGTTTACTCAAAAAATGGATTTTCATCGTAGGTTGATCTCCTATTTCCGTATTGATAAACTTTGTGTTTATCGCTTTTATGTGTTCTCCAAGGATCAAAAATTATTTTGGATTCCTTGAGACTTTCTACATCAGATAGATCATCAGACTCATGAACCTTGACAATAACATCAGCTTCTTCTATATTGTCACAAAGAGTCCCATCCCAAAAATCATAAAAATGTTGAACCAATAAACTGTAACTACCTTCAACATAAGGTACTTTTGGTTTGTATGTGTCGGATGTGAAATATGCTTTAGAACCCAACTCCAAAATTTTCATAGCCATATTTTCTGCTTGTCTTTCTCTGGAGTGCATAACCGCATCAAATAAATCATATCCAAGGTCTAACTCATTTGACATATACCTCAAGGCAATGTTGTCCCGTGGATGACATGCACCCCCGTCTCCCATGCCAGCCTTCATGTACGAGGGGCCCATTATTCGTTGCGTGCTATCTCTCAGAGCATCTGTTACAACATCAACATTAATGTTACCCTGCGCCTCTGCGACATCCTGTATCATGTTGACAAGACCAATCTTGGCACTGATAAACGTATTATAGAATACTTTGATACACTCGCACTCATCCCATGTACCAATGACATATCTAGGATTGTTTTCCATTATGGTCTGATAAAACAACTGTAACTCATGAGCTTCCTTTGAAGCTTTACCATCAAAAGTTCCAATCATTACCATCTCAGGATTTACCATGTCCCAAGCAACAGTGCCCATAGCAATCAAATATGGATTATAAACAAATCTAGTATTCCAAACTCTAGGTGCTATCCACTCTCTCACAGTACCAGGCAAAACTGTACTTATAAGAACAAGAATCTGTGAACGATCCATGTACTTGTCACATTCACTAACCACTTCTTTCACAGTGTCATAATTAAAATCTTTTGGTTCTAAGTGACATGAGGGTTGTCTGCCATCATATTCTTTTTCGTGCGGAGTTGGAACCGCAACAAATACAATGTCGCTGTTTTCCACAGACTCCTTTAGAGTAGAGTCAAATTTTACAACATCGCTCTGTACTCTATCAATATCATATCCGCGAACCTCGTGTCCTTTTTTTGCAATTGCTTCTGCACAAGGCAATCCCAATTTACCAAGACCAACAAATCCAATTTTATACTTCATTTAAATCCTCAATCCATTTATCATTTTCAACTAACAATTCTAACATACGATCTCTGTTGTAATTAAGCCTAGGCACAAGAGATTTGTACAACATATTTATCTCATTTACTGTCATATCTGTTAGAACCCTTAGATCGGTTATAACATTATCACATCTCTTCTGCCAATCGTTCTCTTCTTTTGTCGCATTTGGAAAAATATCATCAAAGACATCTATTCTCCATCTTCTCAGTTTTTTATAGATACCGCTATCACCAATAACAATAAAAGGTCTCAATCCTATAATCGGTTTGAATGTTTTCTCGCTGATAAAAACATCGGTGTGATGCGTGGTTTCCGTTACAACGGTGGCGAAATGACTAGACCAGTGTTTTGGATCACCTAAAGTTAAAATGTCATTTACTATATGATTAGGTGACATTTTTTCCCAAGGATGAAACATCTCCCCAAGTTTAGTCAATCGGTTTTCTTTTAACTGTATGGGGTGATCAAAAGTATATCTACTATCTTTTTGATTGACAGATATCAACCCACCCAAGTCAAGTTCTTCCGACATGATATTGTTTAACAGGTATGCCCTGTGATCATTACATTTATTATTCAGACACATGTAATGATATTTTATGTTTGGTCTTTCCGTATACATCTCATCAAAAAAATATTCGTTGTGATGTTTTATAAAAGACATCCAATAATTAAAGTAGTGTCCTTCTGAAGTGTGACCTATATGTTTGATAGGGTGATGGTCTGACAACCACTTATGGATTTCTTTGGTTGTTTCGGTGCAATTTGTATTTTGCCAATCCATACCAGAATATAACAATAAGGTTTGCCCAGACAGTCTACCCGTCCACTGTTTCAATCTTTTACAATAGTCTGGGTCGCTAAACCATGTAGTGTTTACAACTATCTTATCGTCAGCAACACTTGATACTAGTTTTTTAGTAAACTCTATCTCAAAATTAGTTATTAGATAACTACCAGTTTCAAGAAATTTACCAATTCCATTTTTTGACCAATAATTTTTCATCAGAATCCATAATTACTCGGTCTTACTGCTGAAAAAACATCACACAACATGTCTCTTCTGTATGCAGTAGAATTTTTCCACAATTCATAGTTGTGTTGTATCGCACCCAACGATGCTTCATACTTGTATTTTTTTTCTCTGCCTGTGAGTGCTCGCCAAATTTCAAGGTTTCTCATAATCAAATTAAATCTATCCACTGGGTTTTCACAATCATCGTACCTTTCATCAAACATATCTGGAAAAGTTCTGTAACCAATAGACTTCAAATGCCGCAAAGTCCCACATGAACCTAGAACCATAAATGGATGACAGTAAGCAATAGGTTTGTACACCTTTTCTGTAAGTTGGAGACAGTGAGCATCATCAGCAACCATGCCAGCGCCAAATAGTGTTTCTGACACAAGACTAAAGTATGACTTTTTATAATGATCAAGTGTTATAAATCGATCATCATCATCAACCAATTCCGTACTTTCACCCTCAAGTTCAATCACTTCATTTTCATGCCAGTGTTTCCAAAAATATTCTTTCTGTGATCTGAATGTAAAGAGGTCAGTTGAATCATGAGTTACATGATCAATCCAATGATTAACCTGTGTTGAACTAGTTTCATCTATGTCTCGGAAAACTTCGTCTTGCCACACCCACCCCTGACTCTCATCAAACTTAGCATCGCGAGCAACAAAACTAATGAAAGAGTTTTTATTGTTGTATCCCAGCCTAAAAAGTTCTGAAACAATGGCAAGTCTGTGCGGTCTTATTCTAGCATTTAAACAGACGAGATCATGAGTTTTATCTTGTGGGTCTGGAATTGATTCTAAAATTTCGTTGTGATGTAGTGTCTGATATGTACCACCGAAATCTACACTTGCTAATTTATTTCTTTGATGTTCTCCTGCACCTCTGGGTTTGCCGTGCAAAACTTTTACATCTACCATGTCCTCTGGCAAATCGTGCGGGTGTATAAAACACTCTGGAATTCTTGCCAGATTATTAACACCAAATATTTTCAACTGCCATTCAGCATCTTTCCACTCATTGTGAAATCTGTAATTTCTAGGATCAATTCTTATAGCAGTTCTGGCAGACCATTCTTGATAATATAAATGATTAAACCAATCAACACCAACAACCCTCAAAAATTTCGGATACGTCATCAGACCAGTTCTTTTTCTATATTTCTCTTCTGCAATCGCCCACCAATCATTGTAGTTTTTTTCTGCTCTAAGATCACCATACACCATGAAAAACATTCCATCGATGAGGTCTTCATCAATAATGCACTGATGTAGAGTATGCATCCAAGATTTTATTTGTCTGCCATCTGACTGTTGATTGAAACTAAATCCCTCATGAGGAAACCAAAAGACACAAGTTAGTTTTCTGTGGCGAATAAGTTCCTTAACCTTTTCTGGCATTTTGGTTAAGAACTTACTGAGGTGAGAGTGTACTTGTGTGATTTCAATAAAATATAGATTATCGCCATGTTGAAATTCTTTATCATCCCAAGAATCTATAGCTCTAATTCTATAGGGGTCTCCTGTGAGATTCATATAGTGAATTAATTCGGAAACCTGTGAATGTTTTGAAATCCATTTTTCATCACCCTCCCTAGAATAGCCTGGGTCTATGACTTCATTATATCCAGATAAATTTTTATTTGGCCACAATGACTGATCATCATAGTAATCGGGGTTTTCTGAACCGAAATTTAATTCATCATACCACAGAACGGGTACATTAGTATGAGTATTTTCTGGGGCAGGAACTTTTTTTCCAACCACAGAATCTTCTGATTGGATAATAGATTTTAATGACCGTACTTCCTCAAGAACTTGATCTAATAATTTCTTGACGGTTCCAAGGTCTGTCGTTGATTCCACCATCGTTTAAAATTCCATACCATTCACTAAAAGTATCACGAAAGTTTTCATTCCTAATTTTATCAAACTTTTCAGTAGCAGTTATAAACCCCAAATCCAAACTGTGCATCTCAGCATCTTGCATCATAAAATTTATGATAGAGTCAACATCGACATCGGTATTTATAATCTTTTCTTTAACTTTTTTCTTTGCAATATCTGGTATATTCCGAATACAATATTGAGCTGGATAATGTAGTATGTTAAAATATACATGGGTATTCTTGAACTTTTCAATAAACTCTGGTATATCATAAACATTAAAAATACTTACGGTGTGACATATCTGAACATGCAAATTTTCATGAGATTTGAAATAATTGAAGTTATCCCACACTTCATCCCACTCAGCGCCATGTCTTATGTATTCAAATTTCTTGAACAACCCATCAATACTGAACATCACTTCACAAAATTTGAACTCGCTCCACAATTCAAAGATTTCATCTGAAGGTCTGATAGTACCATTAGTGTTGTAGTGTATCGATATGTGTTTTGCATGTCCAGACTCAACTACCTTTTTTAATAAATCAAAATGTTGTTCTATCATAAACGGTTCGCCACCTGTGAAATCCATTTGTTCCACCGTAGGCATAATTTCCAACAATTCGTCCCAGATATTAGGATTCTTTTTGATCCACTGTGCGTCTTTATTATCAAGAATTCTGCCGTATGCTTTTATCTCATCCGACTTCCAACTAGATGAATTTACACTGCCGCATGAACGACATTTAAGATTACATAAGGTTCCAAATTTTAAATCCATGTAAACTGGATTTTTTATTAGATCGCCAACCCTGTCCCTATATTGAGAAAACCTTTTGTTGTCTTGTAGTCTTTTAGATTGATGTCCAGCGTCTTCATTTTGCCAACACATAGAACATCCTTTTGGTTGTTTACCATCCAGAAACTCTTGTCGCAAGTTTTGATATTTTTCTCCACGCCAAATATCAAGAAAACTTTCTTCTTTTAGATTGCCCATTGGTTCGCCACGATATAGACAACATGGTTTTGCAGTACCTTCTGTAGTAAACTCGGTGTGTATCCAAGGCAGTAAACAAATATTATCCACGCAAAACCTCTAGTTCTGGGAAGGTCTTAAAAAAGTCTTCGTTTCTGATAATATCCAAGGTTTCCATTTTATGTAAAAATACTTTTATCAAATCTTGTCTATCCTCTGAATTCATGAATGTAATCAGAGATTCAAAATCATTTGCAACAGCATTATACCCATATTTCTTCAGCATGTCAACATGTATTCTATATTGAGTTGTCAACATTTTCTTGGTGTCTTTCGGAAGAATTTGTAAACTCAGGTACGGTGGTTCCATAACAGGATTGACATGAAACTTATCTAATCCAGATATGAATTCATGATCAAACAAGGCTTGATGAAACTTGATGCAATGAAATGCATTTTGAACACTGATCGTACAGTTTACATAGAAGTCAACATGAGGACAAAGTTCTTTCATCTTTTCTCTGTTCTCAACAAACTGATCCCACTTGAAACCACTGCGAATGAGTTCACCCTGTTCGTTCATCCCGTCAATACTAGCACCAACACTAACATTTTTGAATTTAGGCCAATATTCAAGAACGTGCAAGTCCTTGTATCGCATCTCACTGAAATTAGTGTTGTATCTAATCTGCACATCGTGTCTACCCATCTCATCAAGTTTTTTCAAGATGCGATAGTGTTCTTCCATGATCAACGGTTCGCCACCAGCAAAGTAAATTATTTCTACATCTTCAAAGTATGGTTGTATGTCTTCCCACAAATCAAAGTGTACTTCTCTGGGAATATCGTCTGGCAAAAATTTTCTGCCAGTTTCCATCTCTGCAATTTTCTTAGTATCACTATACCATCCAGTGCTCAACTGAGGGCCGCAACTACGACATTTGAAATTACATATATTAGAAAACCTAAAATCCCAATAAGACAACCTAATCTCATCAACAGAACCATCTTCGTTGGTAGATTCTATCAAATCACCGTGTTGATTAAAATCTCTGTTTGAACTCATTCTAAAAGAGTGAGCTCCACAGTCTTCTTGTATGTAACACCTCTGGCAACTTTCGGGTCTTTTATTATCCAACATCTCAAGACGAATCTTTTTCATCTTGTCATCGTTGAATATTTCCTGAAGACTTTTTTCGTTTAGATTGCCTACGATATGTTCCATTGGAGAAATGCAACAGGGGTAGACTGACCCGTTAGGCCATGTATGCAAATGTATCCAAGGTATGATACAAAGATTGTCATTCTTTATCTTTGTCTTGGTGGGATTATTTCTTCCTTTACTCATAATCTTTTATCAATTCATAAAGTTCTGGGAAAGTTTTTTCAAAGGACTGTTTTCTCAATTCGTCCATTGACCTAGTTTTTTCAAAAAAGGTTTTCATATTCCCGTGAACAGCGCCTCCCCACCTACTTTCTCCATCAACACTAAGATAATTTTTAATATCATTATAT
>MDTC01228349.1_pt1 | contig 11302 bp, 9 predicted proteins | sample 811181 | NCBI WGS metagenome assembly MDTC01 (sample SAMN05326644, study PRJNA326480) | marine metagenome | isolation source: seawater | place: Pacific Ocean: North | collected 2011 | reverse complement strand
TATTATCTTTTAAGTCTATCTTTTTGATTTCATACTCTTTGTTTAGTATTTTATATGACTCTTCAAACCATCTACTAGAATTATAGTTATATCCTAAAATTTTTGCATATTTTCTTGCTTCATCTTCTAGACCTAAGTGATAATGAATTTCCACTAAACGATGTAAGGCCTCTTCAATGAATATAGTCTTATCATATTTATTTACAATTAATTTAAGTCGATTTATAGCGGGTACCCATTTTTGAATTGATGTGTAATACTTTGCTACAAATAATTCTTTTGCAGCTAGTTGATTTTGTATTAAATCTTTTTTAAATCTCAGATCAATTGCATATTCAGAATTTGGGAATTCTTTTAAAAAAAATTTTATTTTATTTTCTGCTTCAAGCAAAGGTTTTAAATCTTTTTTTTCGTCAGTAATTTGTTCAAAATATATTACTGCTGTAAGATAATGAGCATAAATCACATTTTTATCAGATGGATATGTTTTCAAATATCTTTCTAAATTTTCAATTGCTTGCGAATAAAAGTTTATTCCATAAAGCGAGAAGCTAGACATAATTGCTGCTTTAGCCGCCAAATCTACAATTTCAAAATTTAGTTCCGCTTCAGTAAATTTTTTACTAGCAAAAAAAAAGTCGTTTTTTTCAAAGGCTTCTAGTCCTTCTTTATATGAATCGTAAGGGTTAACCTTTTCTGTTGACTCGTAAATAACTTTATCTTTTGAACATGAGTATAGAGAAAATACTAAACTCAAAATTATTAGCAATCTTGAAAACATGATAGATTAATAACAGATTGATTTTAAAATTTTAAGTTTTAATTATATTTTGAAATTATAATTAAGCGTTTACAGCTAATTTTACTGATTTGTCTGAATTTAGTTTTTTTGCAATAACAATATCTTCAATCTCAACGCATTTTGTAGCAAATTTGTTATTGAGTAGTTTTCTTAAAAACATGTTAGTCAGCTCGTGGCCACCTTGGTAACATGTAACTTTTCCAAGAACTCTATAACCTGAAAGCAAGAAATCTCCGGCTAAGTCTAAAATCTTATGGTTAACAAACTCTTTATTGTTTCTTAGTCCGTCATCATTCAATACTTTATTCTTGTCGACTACTAAAGCATTTTCGAGCGAACCACCTTTTGCCAGACCTGCTTTTTTTATTTTTTCAATATCTTCAAATAAGCAAAACGTTCTAGAATGAACAACTTCTTTTAAATCATCAATTTGGAAATTTACTGTATTTCTTTGTTTACCAATAATTTGATTTTTATAATTTAATTGAAAATCTACTTCAAATGACTCTGTGTTAGGTTCTATTGATATTTTTCTTTCGCCATCTATTAACTCAACGTTTCCTAGAACTTTTAAATATTTTCTTTTTTTACTTAATTTTTTAATTTCAGTCTTATTTAAAATATTTAGAAAATCTTTTGCCGAGCCATCCATTATTGGAACTTCCTCGTTATCTATCTCAATTGTAGCATTATCAATCTCTGCAATATAAATAGCTGCCAGTAAATGTTCAACTGTCGAAACTTTTACTCCGTGCTTGTTTTCAAGCGTTGTACATAATTTTGCTGAAGAAACATTTTTATAGTTTGCTTCTACTAAATTGTTTTCTTTTAAATCAGTTCTTATAAAAGTAATTCCCTGATCTTCTTTGCCTGGAAAAACATTTATTTTAGCACTTTTTCCTGAATGCAACCCAATACCTGAAAAGCTTACAGGTGTTGCTATTGTTTTTTGATAAACATCGTGCATAGGCTGATGTTATACATAAATTATGTATATCTCTTAAAACAACTAATGTTTCTAAAAAAAACAAATATTAGTTAAATAAGGCGTCAAAAAACCTAGCGATTACTGACTTTTTTGAGTTAGTTATTGGAATAGCTTCCTTTTTCCAACCAAAATAAACAAGCTTATAAACGTTATACATTAAATCTTTAGTAGGTACATTTTTTATAAACTCTAATTGTAAATTTTTTTTTTTTGAAAAAAAGTAACTGTAAACACCTTTGAAACAATTGAAATGTATTTGGTCACTTATTTTAACAAAAATTTTTACTTTTTTTTTACTAAAACTTAAAAGATTAATATTTTTAATAATTACTCTCTCTAAAACTTCTTCAATTCTTGCTTCTGCAATTTGATATAATAATCTTTTTTTTATCTTGATATAATTTTCATCTTTAAATAGATTTTTTTCTATCAATTCATCTTTATCAGTGCTTGAAGTTAATACAGTGCTGTCTATAATTTTTTTTATAATATCAATTTTTAAAGAAGTAACTTTTGAAATATCTTTAAGAACTATCTCTGACCCAAAATTAAAATTTTGATCAAATTTTAAAGCGTCGTTTTCAAAATAAGTTATTTGAGAATTATTTTTATTAATTTTTACGTAAAAAAAGGTGTCAATATCTTTGTTCTCATTGCTGATATATGCCCCTTCAACAAAACTTTTTAAAATTATTTTTCTAATTCTAAGATTGCATTTATGAAAAATATTTTTAATACTCTTAAGATCATTATTATTAATTAGACAAAAAGACAATTCATGCGAGTAAAAATCTCCAAATAAACCAATTGGTAAATTTTTGATTTTTTTCCTATCTAAGCTATATTCAGAATTAAAAATATGAAGAATAGATTTTTTATTTTCAATTTTATCTATATTTGATTTTAGTGAATTTAGAATATATGTGATGTTTTCTTTTAGTATTTGAGATCCGTTTAATTTTTTATACCCTGTATAATTTATGAATGAGTAATGAAAATTATTTATTATTAAGATCGTCTCTTTAAATACAAAATTTAATTTTTGTTCAATTAAATAAATATTTTTTTTTATATCTTGGTAGACTAAATCAAAATCACTTATTCTAGAGTTTTCTATTCCACGAATTGGTGCAGTATATTTATAAAGAAGTTTAAATTCATCTTCCTTATTCAAATCACCTACAGCAAAGAAATATTCTGAATTATTTATTTCTATAAAAAGCGTTGGATTTTGCATTTCCATAGTTTATTTTAGAATAAGTTGACCGTTTATTCTATAATCAAAAACTTTATATTTATCAAAATTATTCTCTTTCCTTAATTCCATATAATTTTTTAGAGCTGTAATATAATTTTTAGCAGGAAATTTAATTGTTTCTTGGTTGTTTGTCTCAATATCCCATCTTTTTGACTCATAAAGATAATACCTTGTAACTAGATCTAAAGGAAAATTTATTTTTTTTAGATTTTTATAGAGTTTACTAAAGTTTTCTTTGTTTCCAAAAACTACTGGAAGATCTTTATAATTTTTTAAATCTAGATACTTTATAAGTTCAATATTTTCACTTATATAATATTTCTCCCTTTTATGCTGTAAAACTGCTATTGGTTTTTTTTCATAAACCGTTATTTTTATTTTGTCGGGATATATTTTTTTTATTTCAAAACTTTCTACAAAATCCATTTTTTTTATTTTTTCCTCAATTTGAGTATTATTAAGAAAGATAAGATTTGATTTATATATAAAAGCTAGATTTTTTTTAATATACTCCTCTTCTAAAATAAAATTATTTTCTATTTTGATTTCTTTTACATTAAATTTATTACTTGAAAATATTTTTTGAGACTTATATGTGCTGAATAGCACTAATAAAGCCAAAGCAATTATCAGTCGCTTTTTCATCTATTAATACTTGCATCTAATAAAATTTTCTCAACTAAATTTTCGAAACTCACACCTTTGTAATTAGCTATTTCAGGCACTAAAGAAAGGCTTGTCATTCCTGGTTGTGTATTAATCTCTAAAAGATCAAATTTATTATTATAAAATTTAAAATCTGATCTTGTTACGCCTTTACATCCTAAAACTTTATGAGTTTTTTTTGCAATATTAAGAACTTCTTGGTATTTATTTTTTTTTAATCTGGCTGGCATAATGTGTTTTGTTTTAGCTCCCTTAGTATATTTTGCTTTATAATCATAAAATAGCCGTTTTGGCACTAGCTCGATTGCACCTAAAGAACTGCCATTGATTACAGCAACTTGTATCTCTTGTCCTCCAACATATTCTTCAAAAATTAGTTGTTCATATATTTTAAAGAGTTTTTTTGTAGATCTAAATAACACCTCTTGGCTTTTACATACCATTACGCCTAAACTTGATCCTTCATTGATAGGCTTTACAACTATAGGAAACTTAATTTTTTTTTTATCAATTTTTTTTTTTAATTTTTGAACACTAAAATTGATTTGTTGAATTGTAAAAAATTTAGGAGTTTTAATTTTATTTTTAATAAATATTTCTTTTGAAATAATCTTGTTCATTGCATTATAAGAACTTATTACTCCAGAGTGAGTGTATGGTATTTTTAGATATTCAAAATAACTTTGTGCGATTCCATCTTCACCGCCTTTACCATGTAATGCATTAAAAATAACATCTACATTGCTTTTATTAATTAAATTTAAATTTTTAAATTTAGGATCAAATGTTGATACGTTATAATTTTTTTTTTTAAGAGCTGCGATACAAGCTCTGCCGCTATCTAGGCTAACTGCTCTTTCTCCAGAAATTCCACCTAAAACAACTAAAACATTCTTAAATCTTTTTTTATTCACCGATAATTTTAATCTCTAGTTCTAGATTAACTCCTGTTTTAGCATAAACTGTATCTTTAACTTTTTGAATTAATTTTTCGATATCAGAAGACTTTGCTTTTCCATTATTTACAAAAAAATTACAATGTTTTTTTGAAATTGTTGCATCACCTTCTTTAAAATTTTCACAACCCGCTTCTTTAATTAATATCCAGGCTTTTTTTGCTTCATTTATATTTTTAAAAGTGCTCCCACATGTTTTAATTTGATTTGGTTGCGATAATTTTTTTTTTTCTACTAAACTAAATTGTTTTTTTTCTATTTGCTCTTTTTTACCAATTAATCCTTTAAACCTAGCTGAAATAATTATTAAATCTTCTGATAAATTAGTTCCTCTGTACAAAAATTTTATATCACCTCTTTTAACCTTCTTTTCCATGCAATCTTTCATATCAAACACTTGTATTGATAATAAAATTTTAGAAATATCATTTTCATAACAACCGCTATTCATAATTACGGCACCCCCGATAGATCCCGGTATACAAGATAAAAACTCAAAATTAGTTAGATAATTATCTTTGGCAAAATTTGCAACTTTACGATCAAGTGTTGCTGCTCCTACTTCTATTATATCCTTACTAATTAATTTTGTATAAGAAAAATTTGATCCCAGTTTAATTACAACTCCCTTAACGCCGTTGTCTCTAAATAACGTGTTTGATCCTGCTCCTAAGATTGTAGTTTTTAAATTATTTTTTTTGGCTTCTATAAGAAATTCTTTTAGTTGATTTTTATTATTAGGCTTAAAAAAAAATTCTGCACTCCCACCTAAATTAAACCAGCTATAGTTAGATAGATTGACGTTTTGACTTATATTATTACTAAATTTTTTAATGAAATTATTTCCTGAATTCATAATGAAGATTTTAACCCCCTTATCCATTTTGAAATTGCTCCTGCGCCCATACCAATAATTATTTCATCGCTAATTAAGTTTTTTTTAAAAAATTTACTTAGCTCTGTTTCATTTTTTACCATAATAACTTGAGTTTTAGAATTTTTAGCAATGAGATTAGCAAATTTAATTATATTGAATTTAAAATTTTTCTTTTCACCAGCAGCATACAAGGGGCATATGATAACTAAATTAGATTTAGAAAAACACTTAGAGAATTCATTTTTTAAAGACAATACTCTAGAGTATCTGTGTGGTTCAAACACACTAATAATTTTTCTTTTAGCGCTAACATTGTGTACTCCCTCTAAAATTGAATTTATCTCAGTTGGGTGATGAGCATAGTCATCATAAAAATCATTTTTATTTTTAGAAAAAACTTTAGTCATTCTTCTTTCTACTCCTGAAAAATTTTTTAAGGACTTTTTAATTATATTTTGATTAGCTCCTAGATTTAAGCAAACTATAAAAGCAGCAGCAGCATTAAGCGCGTTGTGTTTTCCTAATAATTTTACGTTAATATTTTTAATTTTTTTGTTCTTTTTTTCCCTATTTTTAAATCTTAAATCAAAGCTGGTATTATCAAAATTATACTTTATTTTACTTATTTGATAATTGGCTTCTTTGCTTTCACCATATGTCAGAATATTTTTATTTTTAATTTTATTTAAAATGCGTCTTACATTTTTATTATCCACACAAATTATAGCTTTACCTGTCGGAGGGGTTTTGTTTATAAATTCTATAAAAGAATTTTCTAAATTTTTAAAATTTTTATAATAATCTAAATGCTCATAATCAATATTAGTTACAATAGAATAATTGATAGGTAGTTTTAAAAAACTTCCATCAGACTCGTCAGCTTCTAAAATTGCCCAATCACCTTTTCCCAATTTCGCATTGCTTCTAAAAGAATTAATAACTCCTCCATTTATAATTGTTGGATCTAATTTTTGATCGGAAAGAATTTTTGCAACTAAAGAAGTGGTGGTAGTTTTTCCGTGCGACCCTGTAACTATTATATTTTTTTTTAAAGAAACAGCATCAGCTAACACCTCAGCGCGTGAATAAATTGGAATTTTATTTTTTTTTGCTTGTTTAATCTCAACGTTATTATTTTTGATTGCTGTCGATATAACTAAAATATTTGCTTTTTTAATATTACTTGGTGAATGACCAATAAATATTTTAATTCCTACTTTTGAACAACTTATAGTATTTTTATTTTTATTTTGATCGCTTCCTTGAATTCTAAAGCCCATATTTTTCATTACTTGAGCAAGACCACTCATGCCTATTCCTCCTATACCAACAAAATGGATTAAATCTTTTTGTCCTAAATTAATTTTTTTCATTAATAATGTTTTTTATATGAGTATTTATATCTTTAAAAATATTTTTGTCAGAATATTGGCTTTGATTTGTTAAGATATTTTTTATTAAAGTCTCATCTTTAATAAAAGATTTAATTAAGTCGTATAATTGCTTATTTATTTCTGCTTCATCTATCAGGTATCCAAAGCCTTTTTTTTTATAGTAAGCCGCATTTTTAAACTGATGATTGTCTGCTGATGTTGGCAGCGGTATGGAAATAAAAGGAATTTTAATATTAATTAACTCACCTAATGCAGATGCTCCAGAACGAGTAATCACTAAATTTGCTTTGTCATAATAATTTTTAATATTATTTGTAAAATTGAATAATTCGTAATCTATCTTTGCTTTTTTATAAAACTCAGATAATTGATAGTTTTGTTTATTTTGACATTGTTGATAAACTTTAATTGGAATTGAGGAGTTTTTAAGTTTTTCAAATATTTGAGGAAGTTTATCCGCAAAAACTTTAGCCGCTTGGCTTCCACCAAGAACTAGAACCTTTATATCTTTTAATTTATTATTTTGATTTTTTGCAATTTTTGAGTTTATTATTTCTTCTCGAATTATATTTCCTATTTCAATAATTTTATAATTATATCTTTTTGGAACTCCCTCAAGTTCTTTATAGGAAACAAATAATTTTTTTGTAAAAGGCAATAAATACTTATTAGCTTTTCCAATAATAAGGTTATTTTCGTATGTGACAAATTTAATTCTTAAAATTATTGATGCAATGCAGATTGGAAAAGAAGAATAGCCTCCCATTCCAAATATAATTGATGGTCTATTTAATGATAAAAAAATTAAAGATCTTAGTACTGAAAATAAAATTATAAATATAGAATATATCAATTTAATAATATTTTTTTTTATTAAAGGAGATGAAGGTATTTTTATCAAGTTTAAATGCTTGTAATCTCGTATGTATTTTAATCCTCTACTATCAATTGTTAGATCCACCTTGTAATTATTTTTCATTAAGTAATTTGCTAAACTATAGGCCGGCAAAACATGACCTCCAGTTCCTCCTGTTGCAATTAATATTTTTTTTAGTTTAGTCATATAAGTGGGATTTATTTTTAGTGTAATTTAATATTACCCCAGCCAAAATTGCGCTACCTATTAAAGAAGAGCCTCCATAACTCAAAAAAGGTAATGTCATTCCAGTTGTAGGTATTAAATTTGTGTTTACGGCAGCATGTATAAATGTTTGAAAAACTAATAAAGTAGCTAAGCCACAAAGAGAGATTTTAATAAAATAATCATTTTGGTTAAAACAATTTTTTATTATTCTAAAAGAAATATATAAAAAAATTGATATGATCATTACTGAAACTATAGAGCCGTACTCTTCAGAAATTATTGCAATTACATAGTCGGTATGAGCTTCAGGAACGCTTTCTTTCAATATTCCCTCTCCCATTCCTTGACCTGTAAGTCCGCCCAACTTAATTGCATCTAAAGCTGATGATGACTGAAATTTATCACCCTGATCTGGGTCAAAAAAAGCAGTAAGTCTATTAATAATGTACCCAAATTTTTCGGGTAAGAAAAATAGTAAAGAAGTTAATGACATTAAAAAAATTGAAAAAAAACTAATTATATAAAAGATGCTTACACCAGAAATAAATACTGTAAATACCCAGCTTCCCGTTAGCAAAATTGATTGCCCTAAATCAGGTTGATCAACTAACAGAATTATTACCGAACATAAAATTAAAAAACTAAAAAAATATTTTACTTGAGAATTTTGTAATTTTTCTAAAGTTAATATTTGTACAGTCATTAATATAAAAAATGGTTTTAATATTTCAATTGGTTGTAATCTAAAAAAAAATAAATCTAGCCAACGTTTAGCCCCTTTTACTTCTACTCCGATTATTGGGACAAGAGCGAGCGATAGAAAAGATAGAATAAACAATGGAATAATTAACCTTTTTAATAATGAAGTGCTGATAGCTGAAATAGAAATCATAATTAATAACGCTAAAATTGCAAAGCTTAGGTGTTTTGAAAAAAAAAAGTAATAATTTTTGTTTAACCGCTCGCCAGCTAGAGATGATGTAGAAGAAAATGAGAAAAATAAACCAAGAAAAAAAAGAAGAAGAAAACTTAACAGTATTTTCTTATCAATATTTCTCCAATAATCTAGAAGTCTAAATTTAATTGAATTTTCTAGCATATAATTTACTTAATTTTTTAAAATAATTACCTCGTTTTTCAAAATTCATAAATTGATCGTATGATGCTGCAGCCGGGCTTAACAAAATTGTATTATTTTTTATATTAGATAATTTTATATCTTTAAAAATTTCAATTAATGTTTTTTTAAGGTTTTTAGTAATTGAAAAATTTGTTTTATTTTTAATTTGTTTTTGAAAAAAATCAGTATTATTACCAATTATATAACACTTAATAATATTTTTTTTGATTCCAGATAAAAGTATTTTATCATTCATTTTAGGTAGACCTCCTAAAATCCAATAAATATTTTTACTATTTGATAAAGCATATCTTGTTGCTTGAAAAGATGTTGCTTTTGAATCATTGATAAATACATTATCATTTTTTTTTAAAAAAGTTTCATATCTATGGGGAAGACCAACAAAAGAATTTACTGCCTCAATAAAATCTTTCTCACTTATTTTCAATAATCTAGAAAAAGCATAAGTAAAACTCATATTTTCATCATTAATACTAGAATTCAAATAATCATTTTTAATCTTGTTTTTAATTTTTTTATAGTTTTTCGATTTCACAAAAACTAATTTACTTGAGAAACTTCTTTTTTTAAGAACTTTTTTTAATTTATTATTTACTAAAGCAAATTGATTTTTTTCCTGGCACATAAAGATTTTCAATTTTGAATTTGTATAATTCATCATATTTCCGTGCCAATCTAAATGATCATTTGTGATATTAAGCAAAAGTGCGTAGTCAGGACAAATAAATTTTGAATGCGACAATTGAAAAGAAGAAGCTTCTATAACCACATATGCATCTTTTGTTATTTTTAGGTCTAAAATAGGGGTTCCGATATTGCCACCTAATAAAACTTTAAATTTATTCTTCTTAAGCAAATGGCCTATTAATTTACAAGTTGTGGATTTACCGTTAGTTCCAGTCACCACAATACTTTTAAATTTTTTATTAGTTAAATATAGAAAATCAATATCAGTGATTATTTTTTTTTTAAATTTAACTAAATTTTTTTTTTTAATAAGACTTATTCCAGGACTCAAAATTATATAATCTACATCTTTTAATGTTTTTTTTAAATTTACGGCTCTTTTATTTTTAAATAATTTTTTTTGCTTATCATCCCAAATCTTATAATTTTTTATATTATTCCTTTTAAAAAATTTTACTACTGACGTTCCAGATAATCCTAGACCATAGACAAGGAACGATAGTTCTTTGAGTTTTGAGGCAGTGAACATTCTTTACCGTAATTTTAATGTTGCTAATCCAATTAATGCTAAGATAATGGCAATAATCCAAAAACGAATTACAATTGTCGACTCGGCCCAGCCTTTTTTTTCAAAATGATGGTGTATTGGCGCCATCTTAAATATTCTTTTACCAGTCATTTTAAAAGACACTACTTGAATAATGACTGAAGCTGTCTCTAAAACGAACAATCCACCAATAATTGCTAAAACTATTTCATGTTTAACAATTATGGCTATTGCTGCAAGTGAGCCACCTAAAGAAAGTGAGCCTGTGTCTCCCATAAAAATTTTTGCTGGCGGTGCGTTATACCAAAGAAAACCTAAGCAAGAACCTACAATTGAACCACAGAAAATTGAAAGCTCGCCTACATCTGGGATATATTGAATTTTAAGATATTCGGAAAATATCGTGTTACCTACAACGTAAGAAATTAACGTAAAAGAGAGTGCAACCAACATTACTGGCACTGTGGCTAATCCATCTAAACCATCAGTTAAGTTTACAGCATTCGAAGCTCCTATAATTACAAATAATCCAAAAGGAATAAAAAATAACCCCATGTGCCAAATTAAGTTTTTAAAAAATGGAAAATAAAGATCATAGAGATAATTGTGATCAGAAAATTTAATTAGAATAAACAATGCTATAGAGCCTATTACGAGTTGCCCTAAAAATTTATATCTTGATTTGAGACCTCTTGAATTTTTAAGTCTTATTTTTAAAATGTCATCTAGTAACCCCAATCCACCAAGGCTTAAAGAAACAAATATCAGTGTCCAAATATATAAATTGCTTAAGTCAGCCCATAAAAGTGTACTAAATATAATTCCAATTATTATAATTACACCTCCCATAGTTGGAGTGCCAGATTTTTTAATAATATGATCTATAGGTCCATCTTGTCTTA